>Ga0207422_1002871_pt1 | contig 19938 bp, 14 predicted proteins | sample MarCyaLeptolynsp_FD_187757 | JGI IMG/M metagenome (GOLD analysis project Ga0207422, IMG submission 187757) | Marine cyanobacterial communities from Panama - species 1 Leptolyngbya sp. (SPAdes) | ecosystem: Environmental > Aquatic > Marine > Unclassified | place: Panama: Panama City | collected...
GGCCATCCGTGACATCATCAAGTCTGCCGGCGCTCGAGTGTGGTTCCTGCCACCCTACTCTCCCGACTTAAATCCCATCGAGCAGACCTTTGCCAAAATCAAACACTGGATGCGCATGGCACAGAAAAGAACCATCGATGAAGCATGGCAATACATCGGTAAACTGGTAGGGATAATCAGCCCAAACGAGTGTCAAAACTATCTCAAAAACGCTGGATATGCTTCCGTCTAAATGTGAAAGACTCTAGTTGCTATTTTCTGCAACATTCAAAGATTTGGCGTCGAGCGGCCCTGACGGACTCGTCTTAACAGTTACCGAGAACTGAGGAATTTAGGCGGAAAACATTGAACCGATAGAGCATTTATCATCTTCACCGAAATAATGAAAAGCTCAAGTTTCTTGTTTTCCACCTTTCTTACCTGTCCAGACGATTCAGTCTGAACAGGAAAAGCTCTGAGGCCCCGGATTTGGCCAGCATACGTGCCCCCGCGCCTTCAACCGCTGCTCACACCTATCAGCATGGACCGCGTTACGCCGCATCGCGGTCAACTACCGGCGGCGGAAACTTGCCGTAAAAGGTCTCGCCCGCTTTCGCCATGTCGCGGATCAGCTTGTTGGCCTTGAATCGGGCGCCGTGCTTTTTCTCCAGCTTCTTGCAAAGCGCCAGGAAGGCAGGTGTGCCCATCATGTCGATATAGGACAGGGTGCCGCCGGAATACGGCGCGAAGCCGAAACCGAGGATCGATCCGACATCGGCCTCGCGAACATCGGTGACCACCTTGTCCTGGACACACCGTGCGGCTTCCAGAGCCTGTGTGACCAGAAACCGTTGCTTGAGTTCCTCCACATCGATGGTATCGGCGTCCACTTGCGGAGCGCCGATGGTTTCCTGCAGATCCGGCCACAGCGCCTTGTTCTTGCCGTCATAGTCGAAAAAGCCCTTGCCGTTCTTGCGTCCGAGCCGCTCGTTCTTGACGACCATGGTTTCCAGGAGGGCAACCTGGCGCGGATCGACGGCATCATCGCCGAGGTCCTTCTTGGTCGCCTGAACAACCTTCCAGGCCAGATCGAGCGCGACTTCATCGTTGAGGGTCAGCGGACCGACCGGCATGCCCGCCATGCGGGCCGCATTTTCGACCATGGCCGGCGGCACGCCTTCGGCGAGCATCAGATGGCCTTCCAGCAGATAGTTGCCGACGCAGCGATTGGCAAAGAAGCCCCGGGAATCGTTGACGACGATCGGGGTCTTCTTGATTGCCTTGACGTAATCAAGCGCAACGGCCAGGGCCTTGTCGCCGGTCTTCTTGCCCATGATGATTTCGACCAGCATCATCCGGTCGACCGGTGAGAAGAAGTGAATGCCGATGAAATTTTTCGGTCGGGCTGAGTTTTCAGCCAGCGATGTGATCGGCAGGGTCGATGTGTTGGAACCAAAGACCGCGTTCTTGCCCAGTACCGCTTCGGCTTGCTCGGTCACCGTCTTTTTGACATCGCGATCCTCGAACACGGCCTCGACCACGAGGTCGCAACCCTTGAGTGCTGAATAGTCATCCGTCGCATTGACCCGGGCCAACAGAGCTTCGCCGTCCTCGGCTTTCATGCGGCTGCGTTTGACCTGTTTGCCAACCGTTTCCTCGACATGCGCCTTGCCCTTGTCGGCGCTGTCCTGATCCCGGTCGATCAGGACCACATCGATACCGGCCCGCGCGGTCACATAGGCGATGCCGGCACCCATGAACCCGGCTCCAAGCACGCCGACACGGGTAATATCGGAAGCCGGCACGTCCTTCGGACGGCGGGCGCCTTTTCCGAGATCCTGCATGGAAACAAACAGCGAGCGGATCATGTTGGCTGCTTCGGGTTGCTGCAGGACATGGGCAAAATACCGGGATTCCACCTGCAGCCCCAAGTCCATCGGGAGCTGCAAACCTTCATAGGCGCAATGCAGGATCGCCCGAATGCCTGGATAATTGTCGAAAGTCTCACGTCGGTAGATCGCATTGGCGGCAGGCCAGAACTGCATGCCCTGCGGCGACCATATCCGGCCGCCTGGAAGCCGAAAGCCGGACTGATCCCAGGGTTTTTTGGTGGACAGGCCGTCAAGGATCGCCTTGCGGGCAGCGCCGATCAGTTCGTCGGGTTCGACGATTGCGTCGATCAGCTTCATCCCCTTGGCTTTGGCGGGTTTCAACATCTGGCCCTGGGTCAGCATCTGCAGGCCGGATTGCGGATCGGTCATGCGCAATACGCGCTGGGTCCCGCCAGCACCGGGGAACAGGCCAACCTTGGCTTCCGGCAGGCCGAGACGGGTCTTTTCGTTTTTCGACACGATCCGGCCGTGGCAGGCAAGAGCCAGTTCGAACGCTCCGCCGAGGCAGGTTCCGTTGATTGCCGCGACCCAGGGCTTGGCACCGACCTCGATGCGACGGAACAGTCCGGAGAGGATCCGCGATTGTTCGAGCAGGTTCCTGGCCGCTTCCTCCTGCCCCTTGGCCTCCCGGTCGGCGTGGAAGTCCTTCAGGAGGCCCTCCAGCATCTTCAAGTCGGCGCCGCCGGAAAACGTATCCTTGCCGGATGTGACAATGACGCCCTTGATCGCATCGTCGGTCTCGGCTCTGGCGATCAGAGCCTCCAATTCCTCCAGCACGCTGACATTGATCACGTTCATGGACTTGTCTTCCATGTTCCAGGTGATCAGCGCGATGCCGTCGGAATCCACGTCAATTGTAAAATTCTGCAAGTCCATGGGACTGCTCCCCTTCTTGGAAATGGACAGGATCAGACCCGTTCGATGATGGTCGCGGTACCCATGCCGGCGCCGATGCACAGGGTGACGAGCGCAGTGTTGAGATCGCGCCGCTCCAGTTCATCGAGCACCGTGCCGAGGATCATGGCGCCGGTGGCGCCGAGCGGGTGGCCCATCGCAATGGCGCCGCCGTTGACGTTGACCTTGGCCGGGTCGAGGTCAAAAGCCTGCTGGAACCGCAGCACGACGGAGGCAAACGCCTCGTTGATCTCGAACAGATCGATGTCGTCCACGCTCATCCTGGTGCGTTTCAGGAGCTTCTCCGTCACGTCGACGGGCCCGGTGAGCATCAAGGCGGGCTCGGAACCGATATTGGCAAAGGCCCTGATCCGCCCGCGCGCGGTCAGGCCGGCCGAACGCCCGGCCCGCTTGTTGCCGATCAGGATCCCGGCGGAACCGTCGACGATGCCGGACGAATTGCCGGCATGGTGGATGTGCTTGATCTTTTCGACTTCCGGATGCGCCTGGGTCGCCACGGCGCTGAAGCCGCCCATTTCCGCCATCATCTCAAACGACGGGTTGAGCGCGGCGAGCGACTGCATGTCGGTCCCGGGACGCATATGTTCGTCACGGTCGAGAATGGTGATCCCGTTGATGTCCCTGACCGGCACCACCGACTTGTCGAAGCGTCCGTCATCCCAGGCCGCTTTCGATCGTTTCTGGCTTTCCACGGCGTAGGCATCGACATCGTCGCGGGAAAACCCGTATTTCGTCGCAATCAGATCGGCTGACACGCCCTGGGGCATGAAATATCCGGGAATGGCAACCTGGGGATCGGCGATCCAGGCGCCGCCCGAGGCGCCAATGCCGACACGGCTCATGGATTCGACACCGCCGGAGACCACCATGTCGTGCTGTCCGGACATGATCTGGGCGGATCCGAAATTGACCGCGTCGAGCCCGGAGGCGCAGAAGCGGTTGATCTGAATGCCCGGTACATGATTGCCGTAATCGGCGGTGAACACCGCGGCTCTGGCAATATCGCCGCCCGCCTCGCCGACCGGATCGACGCAGCCCATGACGACATCATCGACCAGTTTGGTGTCGAGACCGTTGCGGTCGCGCAGGGATTCCAGAACCCCCGCCGCAAGTTTGACGGCCGGAACCTCGTGCAGCGCGCCGTCCTTTTTTCCGCGTCCGCGCGGCGTGCGCACATGGTCATAGATCAATGCGTCAACCATCGGCTTTCTCCTCAAAGGTATCGTGCCGCCAGAAGGCGGCAAAAGACTCAGTCCATGTCAGTCCGGCAACGGATGCCCCGGCATCAGATCGTAGGGATGTTTCCAACCGGGCATCGCCCTGATCCGGTCGAGCCAGGCGTTGATGTGGGCAAATTCGGTGAAATCGATGCCGATCTCGTCCTGGAAGTACAAATATCCGCATAGCGAAAAGTCGGCGATCGTCGGCCTATCGGCAACGACAAAGCTGCGATCCGCCATATGTCTGTCGAGAACCTTGTAGGCACCGCGCGCCCGTCCGTCCAAAAACTCCACCACCGGCGTTTCACCGGTTTTCTGAAGCGTTCGCATGAACCGCAAAGTCCCGGTGTAGGATGTCAGTTTGTGATTGTCGAACAGGATCCATCGCAGGATCTCACGCTTCTCATCGGCACTCTCGCCGCCGAAGCGACCGAAATGATCGGCGAGATAATCCAGAATCACGCCGGATTGAGACAAGGTCAGAGTCCGGTGTTTCAAAACCGGCGCCTCGCCCATTTCGTTGACGGCCCTGAATTCCTCGGTTCGGGTTTCCCCTTGCAGGAACTCCACCTTCCGCGGGGCCCAGTCCGCCCCGCAGAGCTCGAGCATCAAGGCGGCCTTGTAACAATTGCCGGACTGGGCGAAGCAATAGAGCTCGAATTCGGCCATGTCAGTCTCCCGCGCCTTCGACGATGATGATTTCCGAATCCGATGCCGCCAAACGATGTTTCAACGCTTCCTGATAACCGGGCGAATGGTAGGCTTCCAGCGCCTTTTCATAGGAATCGAACTCGAACACGACATGACGCTGTTTCGCCGGTCCTTCAGGCGCCTCGAACTGTCCGCCGCGCACCAGCGGTTTCGCTGCGAACTCCTTGAAGACTTCGGCATCCAGCCGCAAATATTCGGCATACCGATCGGGGTCGGTGACCGTCACATGCACAATCCAGTAGCCTTTGGCCAAGGCGGCCTCCTACAAGCTTCTGGAGATCACGACCTTCATGATCTCATTGGTGCCGCCATAGATGCGCTGCACCCTTGCATCCTGGTACATGCGCGCAATCGGATATTCATTCATGTAGCCATAGCCGCCGTGCAATTGCACACATTCGTCCATGATCTTGCATTGCAGGTCCGACAGCCAGTATTTCGCCATCGACGCCGTCACCGTGTCGAGTTGGCCGTTGACCAGTCGCCCGATGCAATTGTCGACAAAGACCTTGGCAATTGTCGCCTCGGTTTTCATTTCAGCCAGCTTGAACTGGGTGTTCTGGAAATCGATAATCGCCTTGCCGAAGGCTTTGCGCTCCTTGACATAATCGATGGTGACCGAGAGGGCCCGTTCGATCATGGCCATGGCCTGGATCGCAATGAGGAGCCGTTCCTGCGGCAGTTCGCTCATCAATTGGGCAAAGCCCTTGCCTTCTTCCGGCCCGATCAGAGCATCGGCGGGAACCCGGACATCGTCAAAAAACAGTTCCGACGTGTCCTGTCCCTTGAGGCCGACCTTGTCGAGATTGCGGCCGCGCCGAAATCCTTCCACCTCGTCGGTTTCGACGACGAACAGGGATGTGCCCTTGGCGCCGAGTGTCGGATCGGTTTTGGCAACGACGATGATCAGGTTGGCGTTCTGGCCGTTGGTGATGAAGGTTTTCTGACCGTTGATAAGGTAATGGTTGCCGTCCTTTTTCGCCGTCGTGCGAACGGCCTGCAGATCGGATCCGCCGCTCGGTTCGGTCATGGCGATCGCACCGATATATTCGCCGGACGCCAGCTTCGGCAACCAGCGCTTTTTCTGATCTTCAGAGCCATAATGCAGGATGTAGGGCGCAACGATCGCCGAATGCAGCGGGATGCCGAAAGAATCCAGCCCGACGCGACCGAGTGCATGGATAATCACCGCTTCATGGGCGAAGCTGCCACCGGCGCCGCCATATTCCTCCGGCATGGCCGCGCACAGGAGACCGGCCGCCCCGGTTTTTTCCCACGCGGCCCGTTCGACGATGCCTTCCTTGATATAGCGCTCATAGTCGGGGGCGATTTCCCGCTCGAAAAACTTCTCCGCCGCGTCGTCCAGAAGCACAACGTCTTCCGTCATCCAGTCCGGACGCTCTACATCAAGCACATCGAACATTCGTCACCTTTCAATTCTGCGGATCCCTACCTTCAGGAGTCTTAAAACGCTTCGTCCGGAAATTCCATCATCGTGTCCGACCCCGTCGAAATTCTGGCAAGGTGAGCCGCGGTCTCCGGCATGACCCTTTCCATGAAAAAGCGCCCGGTCATGAGTTTGGCATTAAGGAAATCGGCATTGCCGGCGTCACCGGTCGCCAAGTCGGCATTGGCCGCCTTCGCGATCTGACCCCACATGTAGCCAAGCGCCACCAGTCCAAAAAGGTGCATGTAATCGGTCGATCCAGCGCCGGCATTGTCCGGTTTCGTCATTGCGTTCTGCATGAACCACATGGTCGCCTTCTGCAGATCATCCAATCCCTGCTTGAGCGGCTCGAGATAAGGTTTGAGGGCGTCATCCTTGCCATTTTCCTCGATGAAGCCCGCGACTTCCTGAAAAAACGCCATCACGGCACGACCGCCGTTTCGCGGCAGTTTGCGCCCGACCAGATCGAGCGCCTGCACTCCGTTCGCCCCCTCGTAGATCATCGCGATCCGGGCATCGCGCACGAACTGGTCCATGCCCCACTCGGCAATGTAGCCATGACCGCCATACATCTGCTGCGCCATGACCGTGTTGTCGAAGCCCTTGTCGGTCAGAACGCCCTTGACCACGGGTGTCAAGAGCCCCATCGCGTCATCGGCGGCCTCACGTTCCTTTTCATCGGTCGAGCGGTGCGAGATGTCTCCCCTCAGCGCCGTCCAAAGCACCAATGCGCGAGCCGCCTCGTTAAAGGATTTTATGGTCAACAGCACGCGCCGCACATCGGGATGAACCAGGATCGGATCGGCGGCCTTGTCGGGTTCCTTGGCGCCGTCCAGCGCCCTGCCCTGCAGCCGGTCGCGGGCATAGGCCACAGCGTTCTGGTAGGCGACCTCGGATTGCGAAAGGCCCTGGATGCCGACCCCAAGCCGGGCTTCGTTCATCATCGTGAACATGGCACGCAGGCCCTTGTGCTCCTCGCCGAGCAGCCATCCCGTTGCATCATCATAATTCATGACGCAGGTGGCATTGCCGTGAATGCCCATCTTCTCCTCGATAGAACCGCATTCAAGGCTGTTCGCGGCTCCGGCATTGCCTTCAGCGTCCGGAATGAATTTCGGAACCAGGAAAAGCGAGATCCCCTTCACGCCTTCCGGCGCGCCTTCGATACGGGCCAGGACCAGATGAACAATGTTTTCCGTCAGGTCGTGATTGCCGGCCGAAATGAAGATCTTGGTTCCGCTGATCGCAAACGAACCGTCGTCCCGAGGCACCGCCTTGGTACGGATCAGGCCGAGATCCGTGCCGCAATGCGGTTCGGTCAGGTTCATGGTGCCGGACCAGTCGCCGGCAATCATTTTCGGCAGATAGGCCTGCTTCTGGTCTTGTGTCCCGTGAATGTCGATCGCAGCAATCGCGCCTTTCGACAGGCCGGGATACATCGCGAACGCCATATTGGCGGCACTGACATATTCATTGATGGCCGCGTCGAGGGTGGCCGGCAATCCCTGACCGCCAAATTCCGGATCCGCGGAAAGGCCGATCCACCCTCCTTCGCGAAACGTATCATAGGCATCCTTGAAACCGTCCGGCGTCGTTACCGAACCATCATCATGACGCACACATCCCTGTTTGTCGCCAACCTTGTTCAGGGGCGTCAACACCTCCGTGCTCAATCTACCGGCTTCGTTCAGCACTGCTTCGATCATGTCGGGGGTCGCGTCTTCGAAACCGGGAAGATTATTGTATCTGTCAATCCCGAAGACCGAATTGAGCAGGAACAGGGTATCTTCCACCGGAGCAGTGTATGTGGCCATTGTGGGTCCTCCCGGATTGATTGACGTTTGCGTAAACGTCAATATGTGTTCATTAAGACCGGTTCATGCTCGAAGCAAGGCTTGCGCGATGAATCGTGATTGTGGCCACGGAGACTGCCGTCCCACGCTGCCGCGTCCGAACGGGTTCAACGAGACACGGGATACACCTATGCTCTGGCCGGAGCAGTTTCCATTCCTGGCGCAGTTTTTTGGGATGTACGCGGGCCTATGACAGCGTCATCAAAGCACCTTCCACACCGTCCAGGAACAACCTCGCCAGAGAGTTCGCCGTGTCCGATTCAAACCGCGGACATTGCAACAATACTCTCGAAAGACTCCGTGTCGAGGCTTAATCGACCGGGCCGGATACGGCCGAGCGAGCTCATTGTGAGGAGAAATGTCCGCCATGTGACGTTCTCGCCCAACGAAGCACCCTGGCAACGCAGTTGACATAGTCCGGATGCCGGGCATAACGCGGCACGTGAGTTCAAACGCCGCCGCCCGGCCGGTTCAGCCGGTTTTTCCCAGCTTCGGGCGCATGGATTTCAGGTTGTCCTCCAGCTCTTCCAGGGACAAATCGATTTCCCTGCGCTGCGCCCGCAGCAGTTCCTGCTGCTTGAGGAATTTTGCGTAGGCCAGTTTCAACTGGCGCCGGCCCTGATCCCTTTTCGAATAGGAGTCGAGCAGTTCGCGAATTTCCATCAGCGACAATCCCACCCGCTTGCCGAGCAGGATCAGACTCAATCGGGCCCGATCTCGGCGACTGTATATCCTGGATCGTCCATCCCGGTACGGCGCAAGCAGTTTTTTATCTTCATAAAACCGCAACGCACGAAGCGTAACGTCGAACTCGGAAGCCAGATCACCGATGGTGAACCAGGTCTTCACACCGGGGTCGAGATCTTCAATGTCGTATTCCTGCGTGTCGGCAAGATCCGACGGTGTTGATTTTGTATCCATCATTGGAACAATTTCCTTCAGGGTCCGGAAAGACCGAGGTTCATGTCCGCACGGACGGTGGGCGCATCGCCGGCTCGCACGCCGATCGCACAGGGCCGTCAATTCCTTGTTTTTCTTCGCGATTTGCCACCGGGCACGAACCTGGTATTCCTGTCTGGGTTTCCGACTTACCACCCGCATAGCGCGGTCTCTGTCTGAAATAGGTAGGGCCCCGTTGCAAAAATCATATTCAAATTATTGTTTTTAACAGGTTATTTACCATAAACCGAAAGAGTCAATCCGGGACGAACTGTCTGTAGGTTGGGTGACGCCCTGCGCCATCCATTGGGATCACTCATCCCGCCCCAGACGTTTTGTATTGGAGAGATCAACGATGGCGCGGCTCAAACGCAGGGGAAACCACGACGTTCAACGTGGCGCACTGAATGCCGCGCATCGAAATGGTCTGAGCCTGGAAGAGTGGATGGAACAGGTCGACGGCGCTGTCGACGCGCCGGTGTCCGGTCGACGCAGATCGTTCGACGACTACCCTTCCCGTGATGCCGAAGCCGGTTCCTTCAAATCGGGAAACATCCACGATCTATCCCAGCGGCTCGAATCGCTCAGCTCGCGTCTCGACCGGATCTCCACCGCAGCAACCGAACGCGAGAGCGTGGCTCGGACAGAGATGGGCAGCGGACGGGTCCGGCCGACCAGGCCGGTCAGAGCATTCGAGGATGCCAACGAAATGTATGAGCCGGCCCCGTCGCGCCGAGGCGCCGTTGGCGCGCACCGCCGTCCGGCATCCGATGGCGCCCGTCCAGCAAACGATCCGATGCAATACGACGGACGCCCCGTTGACCGCAGACCCGTTGATCGCAATCCGCGAGGACGCGGTCCAGTCGAACGCGACCGCCGCACCGGGTCAATGCTCGACATCCTCAACACATTGGATGAGCGCGTAAGCGCCATGGCAGACCGGATCCAGGGCCCCGGCCCGGATCCCCGTGCCAGGGCGATGCCGGACCAACCCTCGTATCCTTCAGCAGATGGACACCTTGATGTGGACCTGAAATCCGCCGTATCCGAAATCGCGCGCAAGCAGAAACAGCTGGATCGATCAGCCGGGCGCCAGCGTCCCGGCAGGCCGACACCGCGCAGCGCTCCCGCCGAAACGGCGCAGGCACCCATGCCGGATTACATGGAAGATCGATTCAGCGATCTTGCCGCGCGCATCGATTCCCTGCGCAATCAGTCCGCTTCCGAACCTCTTGTCGACCTGCGGGACGAAATCAGCGCCCTGCGGTCGGAACTCGCGGCACGCCCGAACGGCGCGCATCAACACCACGATCTTGCCGACATACAGGAGACGGTTCGAAACCTTGAGTTTTCCCTGACCGATAATCCCAGAGTGTCCGGGATGGACGATGTCCGCGGCGAAATCGCGGAGTTGCGTCAGGCCGTTGAATCCAACAACGCTCATGCCGAAGTGGCTTTGTTGCGAGACGGCTATGAGAACATTTTGCACCGTCTCGAAGGATTGCAGTCGACGGTCGGCGATCCGAAACTCTATCACACGATTGCCGACCGCCTGAGCGAGGTCCGCAAGGCGTTGCGCGCAATCCCGCAGGTTGACCACGCGTCCGGGCTTGAACGGCGAATTTCCCTTCTAGCAGACAAGCTTGAGACGGTCGGAGCGCAGGTTAACGGCCTCCCTCTCGATTCGCTGCAAAATCAGGTCTTCGAAATCCAGGGAGCATTGCAGTCCATCGACCCGTCGAGCGCCATCCGGGATCTCGATTGGAAGATGCGGGCCGTGGCCGACAAGATCGATGCACTGGAGGACGGGCTCAGCGAGTCCAGCGCCGTTTCCAATCGTGTGGCGTCTCTGGAAGATCTTATCCGTTCGCAACCGAGCGCCGCCGCCATGGCCGAACGCCTGGACGAGTTGCACGAACTTCTGTTGGAAAAAAACGATAGCCGGGCCGTCCGTGATCTTGAGAGCCGCATCGTCCAGATTGGGGAAAAACTGGATTTCGTCGGCGCCAATACCACGCCCAACGACATGCTGGCGGCCGTTGACGGGCGGATCGCCGATCTCTGTGCCCGTTTTGACACGTTCAGCACTAATTTCAATGACTTCGCCGACACCCAGAACGGCGATGTGCTGAATCCGCAGATCGAGAAGATTGCTGAACGCATCGAAACCCTGGCCGCAACACTGCTCGACAGCAAGACCATGGATCCGGTGCGGCGGGACATTTCCGATTTGCGTAAGGAACTTGCCGATGGCGATCGCGCGGTGGTCGACCTCGCCGAACGGATCGGACGGATCAGCGACCGGCTCGACCGATTTACCGTATTCGATGGCGTTGATGGAAAACTCGGTCGGCTCTCGGACGATCTTATCCAGTTGCAACAGCAGATTGCCGACGGCGACTCCGTTGTTTTCGAAATCCTGAAACGGGTCGGCGCGCTTGAAAAGACCCTCAACCGGTCCGGCGACGGCAGCCAGACGGACACGAATGGTATCTCTGCCGAAATCGCCGAGATCCGAGACCGGCTCGCATCGGGCGACGAAACTCTGACCAACATTGCCAACCGCATGGAGAGCCTGCTTTCCAGCGTCAATGTGGTGGCCAGCGAACCGGGCCTGCTGTCAGAACTGGAACCTGTCCGGAACGATTTCGCCGCACTGCAATCGGAATTGTCGGAAGGCAACCGTGTTGCCCGCGATGTGCTCAGCGGATTGAGTGCAATCGACACGCGATTGAACAATCTGGCGATCGAACGCGCCGAAAACGCCGATATCGCAAGGCTGTCGGAGGAAATTGCAACATTGCGGGATGTGGTTCAGGCCACCGACAATGCAACAATCTCCGCCCTGAACGCACAGATGAACAACCTTGCCGAACGGCTCGACCACGCACCGGTGCAAGGTGCCGGAGACGCCGTTTTCCAACAGCTGGAGCGGCAGATCACCCAGATGGCCGACAGGCTGGCATCGACCGACAGCCAGCTCGTCCATCTGGCCTCGGTCTCTGAAAAACTTGACCGTCTTGATGATCTGCTCGCAGAAAACAGCAGGCAGACCGTTTCCGCCACCCGACAGGCGCTCGGCGAGTTCAGCGCGGGCAATGGGTCCGCTGCGGACGACCCTGCGGTTGTAGCATTGCAGACCGATCTGAAACGACTGCAAAAGTCGGCGAGCAAAACCGACGATTCCTTCGGAGCCGTGCAAGATGCACTGACGGGGATCGCGGACCGGCTTTCATCTCTGGAAGGCAACAACACGCCTCCCAGACCGGAGCGCAAACAGCCGGCACCCGCGCCGGAAACAGTCTCTTCAGCGGCCGAACCCGCGCTGCCGCCGTCCCCGGTCCGGCGAGACACCGTCCCCACAGGACCCGATATGAACGGGACCGATACCGGTCCCGACGACAATCGCCCACTGGAACCGGGCAGCGGCAAACCCCGCCTGCCCGGCAAGAAGAACAAAGCCGGCCCGAGACAAAGCGGACAAGCCGCAGCATCGAAAGTGCCGGGCCAATCCGATCCTCGGCCCGGCAGTCGCGCGGAGTTTCTGGCCGCGGCCCGCAAAGCGGCCAAGCAGGCTGCGGCCGAGACCGGCGCCAAGCCGGTGTCGGACGAGAAAAAGCCGAAACAGGGATGGCTTGCAAAAGCTGCATCTCTGCGCAATCGCAAACCGTCGGCGGACAAGAAGGACGATACGCGGCAGGAACCGCGTATGGCGGTCGGATCTCCGCAGCCAAGCCGCGTGTCGGTGCTGGATGACGACATTGGCCGCGCCTCTGCAACCTCCGATGCTTCAGCCGCACCGTCCATGGATGCCGCGCCGCTGCGCGCCGATAAACCCGCGGCAGCCGGCGGGCTGAGAAAACATGCCCGCACCCTGATTACGGCCGTTCTCGCCATCGCCGTGGTCCTCGCCGGTCTGCAAGGTGTCAGAACCTATCTCGGCGGTGGCCTGGACGTCGCATCGATCGCGGATTCCGAATCAGGGACGACTGCCCCCCCGGCAGAAACACCTACAGCCTTGGCTGCCGGCTCTGTCGCCGACACAGCCGAAGTGGCTCCGCCGACAGGAGACGGCTCGAAAACGGATCCAAATCTCGCCTTTTCTCCACCTTCCGGCCTGGAAGGCACCTTTGACAAGAACAACCCCGACCCGGCGGCCCAGCGCGCCACGGAGCAAGCCGCCGCTCCGAGACAGATTCCGGTAACGCAGGAACCAGCGCCTCAAACCCGGTCCGCAGCGGCAACACCAGCCGCCCCGGCAACGGACGGTGCGTCCCAGAACCTCCCGGATCCGGAAGTCGGCCCGCTGGCACTGCGCCAGGCAGCCGCGGCCGGCGACACGTTCGCGCAATTTGAGATTGCCGGCCGTTACATGGAAGGCCGCGAAGTCGAGCAAAACCTGCCGAAAGCCGTAGAATGGTACTCCCGCGCAGCGGGCAAGGGATTTGCGCCGGCCCAGTACCGTTTGGGCAGCATGTTTGAAAAAGGTCTTGGAATTCCCAAGGACCTGCAGTCGGCGCGCAGCTGGTACACCCGCGCCGCCGACAAGGGCAATGCGAAGGCCATACACAATCTTGCCGTGCTGCACGCCGAAGGCGGCCTGGGCGAGCGGAATTTCAACCGTTCCTCGCAATGGTTTATCCAGGCGGCCAATTATGGCGTAACCGACAGTCAGTACAATCTGGGAATCCTCTACGCGCAAGGTCTCGGCGTCGAGCGCAATATGAGCGAATCCTACAAATGGTTCTCGCTGGCCGCAAAGGCCGGAGATGCCGACGCCGGCAGAAAGCGCGACGCGATTGCCGCCGAACTCGGCGAAGAACAAAAAAGCCGGGCGCGCATCGCCGTTTCCGCGTGGAAGCCGGAACCGCTCGACCCCGCGGCCAACGACGTCCCGGCGATTCCGGCGGCATGGCAAGGACCTGGCGAAGGGTCCAAACCGGCAACGACGACCGCCCAGAACCCAACCGCCGGCCTGCCTCAGGCGCTCAGCCCGGAGCAACTTATCGGTGAAGTTCAGAAAATGCTGGCGGAGCGCGGATACAATCCCGGCCCCGCAGACGGAAAAATGGGACCACAGACCCAGACTGCCGTAAAAGCCTTCCAACGCAGCGCCGGCCTGCCCGAGACCGGCACGATCAATTTCAGCCTCCTGAACGCGTTGAACGGCGAGGCGATCTAAGGTCTGTGGACTGTTAGCTTATGTCGCCGGCGTGACCCGGTCTACTCAAGCGGCTCGACCTATCGTCGCGTGGGCTCGCACGGGAAACGTACCCATCCGACGGATTTTCGGCGGCACCGCCGAGAACCGAAATTCCGTGTTGGGCAGTCCGGACAAGTTGCACAGATGCTCCACAATCGGGATGCCGGCGGCGAGCAGAATCGTGCGAACCGGACAGGAACCGCCGCGAATGTCATCAATGTTCAGCGAATCGATGCCCACCAGAGCCGCTCCCCCATCGCGCAGGTATCGCGCGGCGTCGGCGGTCAGAAACGGGTGGTCATCGAGATAGCGTTCGGTTCCCCAATGGTCGCTCCAGCCGGTTTCCACCAGCACGGCCTTGCCGGCAATGTCCATCGCCGCGAAAGCGGCCCAGTCTACCGCGCGATTCACGTGTCCGCGAAGCCTCACGACAAGTCCGGGAAGATCCGATACATCCGACAGTTTCAGGGCCTCGAGATCATCGCCGCCTGGAAATCGATGATACGGCGTGTCCAGACAGGTTCCCGGTTTCACCACCGTCTCGGTCCGGCCGATCCGGAACCTGGTTTCGTCCTCGCAACTCTCCCGCGGCTGCACATGCGAGAGATGATCGCAGACCGGCAGGGCCGGCAAGCCCTTATAGGTCACCGATCCATTTGCCATCACATGACTGAGGTCGACGTGGACGGCGTCCTGGCCCAAGGCAGGACGATCGGGTGACAGTGTGCGCTTGTGCCGTTCCTCAACGATGGATTTGTTGAGAATCCGCAATTCGCCAACCATCAGAAGCCTGAGGTCTCGAACAATATAAGCAGCCAGATCACTGTCCGAAATCTCATCCCCCTGGATGTCCAATCGAAATCCCTGTCCCTGTATCCCCCCGCCGTTGGTAAAATCGGCTTCGAAATCAAAGCAAACCCGATATTCAGTCATTTCTCCTGGTCCCCTGGTGGCGCGCGCGGTGCCGCCGCACCTTTGCGCGGTTGCCGCATCCCGATGCCGAGGAACACCATTTGCGTTTCCCCGGTCGCGAATTGTCCCGAAACAGCATTTTGCAGTCCGGACATCGCCGCAGGCGACTGCACATCGACGGCGACAGGTCGTTGATCGCATCCGCGGCGATACGCGACAAAGCGGCTTCAAGGGGATTTTGCGCAAAAAGCAAAACATCCCCGTTGACATATTGGGGTCTCAGGTCCGGCTTCGCGGCGGCGCTGTTGATGCGAGCGACACCGTCAACGGACGGCACGATATCCTCCACGACCGCAACGACAGCGGCATGGATCGTTTCCCGGAGTTCACGCGCCACTGCCAGTTCCTCTTCGCCCAATGTGATCGAATGGACGAGTCCCGCCTCTCGGAACCAACGCACGAGGTCTGCCGGATCGGCCAACAGTTCGACTGGCTCTTTCGCCCGGCCGGCCAGGGTGTCAACAAAATCGAGGGCCAGCGAACCGGCGCCAAATTCAAACGGGCGGGTCATTTGTAACCACTAATACAGGTTACTTTTTGCAGCAAGCTTTTTCGTTGAACCGTCAAGGCAACGGACCCGGCGCACCCTTTTCGCGATGAGAAAACCGGCACGTGACCGGCGCAAAGCATGAACGGCTGAATTGTCTGTCCGTTTTTCCGGAAATCATCATCATCGGCGTGCAGGCACGTTGACACGAGCAAAATCTCGGCGCTTAAACAATGGGAACATCTCCCTGCGAGACTGGGCGCAAAACCGTCCGGTCCCAGACGTTATTTCCTTCCTCTCCAGGGGCCTGGGATTTCCCATGCAAGTCTATCTGCCCATTGCCGAACTCCCGATCAACATCTTCGTCATCTTCGGCATGGGAGCAGCCGTCGGCTTCCTGTCCGGCATGTTCGGTATCGGTGGCGGCTTCCTGTTGACACCACTGCTGATCTTCTCGGGAATTCCGCCGGCCGTCGCCGTGGGCTCCGTGACGGCACAGATCGTCGCGTCGTCGGCATCCGGCGCCCTGTCCTACTGGCGAAAACGTCAGATAGACATGAAACTTGCCACCGTGCTGCTTTTATCGGGGATATGCGGATCCGGGATCGGGGTCTGGCTGTTTGCCGTTCTGCAACGGATCGGCCAGCTCGATCTGGTGATTTCGATTGCCTATGTTTCTTTCCTCGGGTCGATCGGAACACTCATGCTCGTGGAATCGATCCGTGCCTTTTCGCGCGCCAAGAAAGGCGAGCCCGCACAGTTCAAGAAGCCGGGGCAGCACAATTGGGTGCACAAATTACCGTTGAAGATGCGGTTTCGACGCTCCAAGCTCTATCTCAGTGCAATCCCGATCATCGCGCTGGGAAGTTCGATCGGTTTCCTGGGAACGGTGCTTGGTATCGGCGGCGGTTTCATCATGGTGCCGGCGCTGATCTATCTCCTGCGGGTACCCACTGGAATCGTGATCGGCACCTCCCTCGTCCAGATCCTGTTTACAATGGCGGTCGCCGCAATCCTGCACTCCTATACCAACCAGTCCGTCGATATCGTCCTGGCCCTGGTGCTGATGATCGGCGGCGTCATCGGCGCTCAGTTTGGTGCCCGGCTCGGCCAGAAACTGCGTGGGGAGCAATTGCGCGCCCTTCTCGCGCTGCTGGTTCTGGCGGTCGGCCTCCGTTTTGCGGTGGATCTCATCATCAAGCCGGAAGAATTGTTCTCCCTTGCTCCAATCGCCGGGATATAGGGGGGCCAAGGCATGTTGAATGCACAGGTGGCATCCCGGCTGATGGTGGCCGTCCTTGTCGTCCTCTCCTGCCCGCTGGCAGCGAGAGCCGAACAATTGATCACCTCCCTGTCGACTGAATCCGTCAAGATCACGTCCAATTTCACCGGGACCGAAATAGTCGTGTTCGGCTCTATCGAGCGCGATGCGGCAACCGTTGCGCGGGCCGACGGCTATGATCTTATCGTTGTCGTCAGCGGCGCCAGACAGCCGGTAGTGGCACGCCGCAAGGAACGCACGCTCGGGCTCTGGATCAACCGGACCGCCCATGAATTCTATCAGGTGCCGAGTTTTTATTCGCTGAACAGCAATCGTGCAATCGACGACGTAGCGACAGCAAAAGTGCTGCAACGCCACCAGATCGGCATTGATAATCTTCTGCTGCTGGCCAACGTGGCGCCGGAGGCCGAGGAGGAAGTGTCCGCGTTCCGCAAGGCACTGCTCCGGTTGCGCAGATCGAAAAACCTGTTCGTCGAGCGTGTCGGTGCCGTTGAATTCCTGAGTTCAAGCCTGTTTCGAACCACTGTCCCCCTGCCGGCAATTGTACCCGTGGGCGAATATAGAGTGGACATTTTTTTGTTCCGGGGCGGCGCACTGTTGGCCAACAATTCACGGGCGCTGGAAATCCGAAAAACCGGCTTCGAGCAGTTCGTCTACAGCCTCGCACATGAAGACGCGCTGGTTTATGGTATCGCCACGATTATTCTCGCACTTGGCACCGGGTGGCTCGCCGGCGTGATTTTCCGCAAGGACTGACGCCGCCGGAATGGAATATCCGATGCATTTGCCGCGTGGGTCGGTTTGGGAAATCATGACCTTTAAACCTGAACGGCTCTCGGTACCCAGACCACAAACAGGGATGAGATTTCCTTGCCAGATACACCGCCAACCCGCATACCAAGAGCCGCACTCTGGCTCGGATTAACCGGGACGATCCCGTTTTTTGCCGGCAATGTGGCGATCATTGTTCCAACGCTCTGGCCCGACCTGACCGCAGTCGCGGATCAGGCCGTCAAGACGTATGGCGCCGTCATCCTCTCGTTCCTCGGCGGTATCCGATGGGGATTGGGCATGAACAAGGATCGAGAAGAACGATCCCGAACCCTTGCCATGAGCGTTGTTCCCGCTCTCTTCGGCTGGTTTGCCCTGTTCCTTCCGGATGCCTCGGCCGTACTGGTGCTTGCAGGCGGGGTCGCCTGCCAGGGTTTCTGGGACGTCAAGACATCAACCGCCGACGGCGCGCCGCAATGGTATCCCAGACTGCGGGTCAGTCTGACGATCCTGGTATGCCTGCTTCTGACCGTGTTCTGGATTTATTCATCCTGAAATCTCCGGACAGCCGGTCGCGCAGCAAAGCGCGTGCCGGGATCGGGAAAAGGCGATTCTCTCCGATGAGGCACGTGGTAAACCGGCGCCCCGAAAATATGCCCGACCAGGCCGGATCGAGAACATTGAGACCACCGGTAAACGCGCCAAAGGCCGGCAAGACCAGCCGGGTTCCGTCGCTGGCGAAACAGCGTCGGCGCACCGAACGCCCGCGGCCACGGATTCTGGCCGCCGGATGCAGATGGCCGGCAATCTCGCCGGGTGTCGGACCGGCGGTCGGTTCGTGGCGGAAAATCAGATTGCCAATACCGAGTTCGTCACATGAGTCTCCGCCCAGACCGGTCGGCGCTTCCGGATCGTGATTGCCCGACACCCAAAACCAGTTCCGGCCCGCCTGCAGCCTGAAGATCGTCTCGCGATCCCCGTCGGCTATGCGCGTGGCGGCGCGCCGGTCGTGGAAACTGTCACCGAGACAGATTACGGTTTTCGGTGCATAATATTGGATGGCCTTGGTCAAGGCGGCGAGCGTCGCCGCAGTGTCGTAAGGCGGCAGGAAGATCCGTCGTTCAGCGTGCGACGATCCCTTTTCCAGATGGAGATCGGCCACAATCAGAATGGATTCGTTCGGCCACACCACAACACCCGACGCATCAAAAAGCAGCTCATGTCCGGCCACTTCATCCCTGTGGGCTCGCGCCCAATCACCGACGCCCTGATCTTTGCAAGGGTCCGTCGCCAATTCGGACAATCCGTCAATCGCCTGGCCGCGCACCCATTGCCTCCTCGATCAGATCGTCAGCGGCCTCAGCCAGAATGGCGTCGCCGGATTCTCCGAAAATCGGCACGCGGCCGATCTCCAGCATGATCGGCACCGCCAGCGGCGATATCTGATCAAGAGCCTTATGCACGATTCGCCCCTTGATACGCGACAACATCTCACCAAGGCGTTTGACATCCAGCAGACCGGTCGCCGCGTCGGCACGCGTTGCTTGCAGCAGAATGTGATCGGGTTCGTGTTCGCGCAACACGTCGTAGATCAGATCCGACGACACGGTGACCTGCCGCCCGGACTTTTCCTGGCCCGGATGCCGTTTTTCGATAAGGCCGGAAATCAGCGCGCAATTTCGAAATGTACGTTTCAGAAGATAGGATTCATCGAGCCAGGCTTCCAGATCGTCGCCCAGCATATCCTCATCGAACAGGGCATCAAGCGTCGGCCGTCCCTGCCGGAACCGAAACTCCAGGTCACCAAGCCCCCAGACGGCAATGGAATAGTCGGTCGCGACAAAGCCGATCGGCCGGGCCTTTGCCCTTTCCAGCCGCCGCGTCAGCAACATGCCCAGGGTCTGATGAGCAAGCCGGCCTTCGAACGGATAGGCGACAAGATAGAATCGACCGCCACGGGGAAAGGTCTCGACGAGCAATTGATCCCGTTTCGGCAGAACCGAACGGTTTTTCTGATAGGTCAGCCATTGGGAAACCTGCTCCGGCAGTTTGCCCCATTCGTCCGGATCGGCCAGCATAGCCCGCACCTGCGCCGCAAGGTATGTCGACAGGGGAAACTTTCCGCCCTGATAGGCAGGTATCCTCGGCTCCGTATCGGCGGATCTTGTCACGATCGCTTCGTTTTCCTGGATCGCCTCGAACCGAACCACTTCCCCGGCAAACAAAAACGTGTCGCCGGGCGCCATCGTTTCAAGGAAATATTCCTC
>Ga0207422_1002873_pt1 | contig 19906 bp, 19 predicted proteins | sample MarCyaLeptolynsp_FD_187757 | JGI IMG/M metagenome (GOLD analysis project Ga0207422, IMG submission 187757) | Marine cyanobacterial communities from Panama - species 1 Leptolyngbya sp. (SPAdes) | ecosystem: Environmental > Aquatic > Marine > Unclassified | place: Panama: Panama City | collected...
TACTCCTTCGCTTACTAAGCCAATAGTAGGCTACTAAACCAAGAAACAGAACACCAGAAATACCGAATAATAGGTATTCTGTTTTAATTTTTTTCCTAAGACTATTGTCTTCAATTGAATCCAACAAGGCTCTAATTGCTTCGGAGTCATTTGCAGCCTGAATAGTTCGTTCAGATTGGTCATAATTAGTCTTATAAATATCGTATAGGTTGTCATAGATTTGAGATAAACTTGAATTACCAACGGAGTCATTTGCCTGTTTCAAAAATTGATAAACTTCAAAAAATTCTGGTTCATCTTTAAAATCGTGTTCTAATTTGAGTGCCTCTTCCAAATCGCGAATTGCCTCCTCATATCTTAACAATTTAATGTGAAGCTCTCCGCGATCCATTAGGCTTTGAAAGAGACTGCTCTTAGCATCAGGATGGTACTGACGTAGAAGTTCTTTTTTCAACGTCACCGCGGAGTCTAAAAAAATAAGAGACTTATCATACTTCTTTTCCTCGAAATATGTATTGGCAATATTGTGCATTGCAATCCCTTTACCATACAAACTAACATCCTCAATTTCTAGAGTTTTCTTGTGATAAGACCGCGATTCCTCAGTATTCTCTGTCATTAGACCAAGGTTATTAATAATTCGAAAGCATGAGTAAGGGTTTCCCAAAGACTCACAAATCGGTAAAAGTTCTTTTAATTGGCCTATGGCCAAATCCAGCTTACCAATTGATCTTGTTGCCTTAGCTCTATAAACTTTAAGATCTATAAGGTTCTCCAAGTCCTCTTGATAGTACGCTGAATCTTCATCCATTAGTAAGAGCTTCTCCCCTCGAACAATAGCTGAATCATAGTAGGGAATAGACTCCGCAAACAGAGAAGCATCAAGTAAGATGTTAGCAATGTGTGTATAGATCCAAAACAATGCAGCAGCAAGTTGATAATCGGACATGCCAGAAAACTCTTGAGCCGATAGAGATAAAAAGTACTGATCCAATGTCTCTACTTTCATTCCATGAGTCATGTAGCTAAAAGCTCTCATAGACGTAATAGACATAAGATGTTTGTCCAGCCCCCCTTTACTCGCACGAGCCATTTTCATAGCACTGTCCAAAATGGACTGCTGAGTATCAAAATCAGCCACTTCCTCCACAGTTAATATAAGATCTTCTATCTCTGATGAGCTGGCTTGTCCATTACACAAATCGCAGACGGAAAAAAGCACTACTAAACATAGGATTGAAACTCTCCAAGAATTCGGAACACCTAAACTGAGTAATGATCTTTTCATATTAGTAGTCATTAGTTTGAGAAATGAATGTCGTATTCCCTCACAGCGATGATAGAAGACATGGACTTCTGATTGGACTCAATAGTAACCAGCACAAACAAGAATTTAAGTTGGCTCAGAATCGTCTATTAAAATACTACCTAGCTTATTAAATAAAGCCTTCCTTTTTCTACTTCTCTGCCTCGAAAACCGGTAATAGATCAAAAGACCAATAAGCAGAACAGCAGAAATACCCAACAATAGATAATCACCTAACCAACTCTTTTTTTTATTCTTAACCTCAATAGACTTCAGCAAACCTATAATGGCGTCCGACTCCTTTCTTGCCCTTATTACTTCTGCCGACTGCTTGTAGTTCGATTGATAAGTCTTGAAAAGGTCATCATAAGTCTTTGACAGATTACTGTCATTAAGGACCTCATAGGCATCTCTCAAAAAGGCATAAACATCAAACAGATCAGGTAAATTTTTAAAATCATAATTCAACGAAAGCGCATTCTGCCAATCAGTAATCGCACTATCATATAATGCGAGCGCATAGTAAACCTCCCCTCGGTCCAGATAGCCATAGAAAAGAGATCTTGCATTCTTAGTACTATCAAAAACAACTCGCTTTATCTGAATGGCTGAATCAAAAAAAAACAATGCTTGATCGAAGTCGCCCTCATCAAAATAAGTATTGCCAATGTTATGCAATTCAATACCCTGATACATAGCGTCAAGCCCTCTTATTCTCAATGACTCCAAATGATAAGACCTTGATTCTTGTGTATTACCAAAATCAAGCAACTCCATGCGACCAACATTATTCAATACTTGGAAACATGAATATTGACTTTCTAACGATTCACAAACTGATAAAAGCTCTTTTAATTGGCTTATGGCCAAGTCTGGTTTTCCAATTGATCTTATTGCCTGAGCTCTATAAATTTTAAGATCAATGAGCTGCTCAAAATCCCCTTGATAGTACGCTGGATCTTCATCCATTAGTAAGAGCTTCTCCCCTTGAATAATAGCTGAATCATAATAGGGAATAGACTCCTCAAACAAAGACGCATCATGTAAGATATTGGCAATATTGGTGTAACAACTAAATAAGGCATAAGCAAGTTCACCTTCAGACTTCTCAGAAAATTCTTGAGCCCTTAAGGACAAAAAATTCTGATCCAAGGCCTCCACTTTCATACCATGTTCCAAGTAGCTATATCCTCTCAAGGAAGTAATATTCATTAGATGTTTATCTAACCCTTCCTTGCTCTCACGAGCCATTTTCATAGCACTGTCTACAATAGCTTGCTGAGTTTCAAAATCATCAACATCATGAACAGTTAATAATAGATCCTCAATTTTTGAAGAGTCTTGATACCCCTTACACAAACCACAGACTGATATGAGCACTACCAAACATAGGGTTGAAATTCTCCAAGAATTCAGAACACCCAAACTGAGTAATGATCTTTTCATATTAGTGGTCATTAGTTTGAAAAATGAATGTCGTATTCTCTCCCAACGATGATAGAAGGCATAGACTTCTGATTGGACTCAATAGTAACCAGCACAAACAACATTTTAAATACCCACGCATAGATTGTTATCCCATAAAGAATTCAAGAGCTATGATTGTCTTTATAACCATCTAATAAGTTAATCAACCTCAATATATTTTAAATTGAAAAAATACAATTATGATTAATAATATATTTGGAGGGCTTGAACAAGATAGGCCTTAACAAGAATAACTAATTTAGGCTCGAAAGAATCAAGCAAGTAACCATGCAGAAATATGCAATCATCGTGGCTGGGGGAAGTGGCGCTCGAATGCAGAGTGAATTGCCCAAGCAATTTCTTCTTTTGAATGACAATCCCATCTTGATGCATACCATCGAAGCTTTCAACTTTGATGATATCCAGATTACACTCGTACTGCCAAAGGAACAAGTTCAATATTGGGAAGAGCTTTGTGAAGAGTACAGTTTCATAGTTCCGCACAAAATAGTTCATGGAGGCGAAACAAGATTTCACTCAGTCAAAAATGGGCTAGACAGTATAGAAGGCGCAGAAGGCCTCGTAGCAATACATGATGGTGTTAGACCGTTAATCAGTCGAGATATTATTTCAGTATCTTTTGACCAGGCCGAAACTCATGGCAATGCCATTACTTCTGTACCACTAAAGGACTCTATTAGAGAAATCTCACCAGGTTCCAATCAGGCAGTTGATAGGAGTAAGTTTCGCTTAATCCAAACCCCTCAGACCTTTCAATTCGACCTCATCAAAGAAGCATTTGAAATCTCTTACCAATCCACATTTACAGACGATGCTTCAGTCTTTGAAAGCAATGGTGGCTCAGTCCATCTGATAGCCGGAGACTATCGGAACCTCAAAATCACAACTCCAGAAGATTTATTAGTAGCTGAGTCACTTTTAGCCAGATAAAACTCGCTTGAATTCAGGTAGATTTTCCCTATCTTATTGCTCCACTTTTATGATGAAACGCGCCTTTTTCTCTTGCACCCTTTTAGGGATATTTTTTTGCTGCCTTACATCCTGCAATCAAAAAGAGGATGAGTGGATTCAACTCTTTAATGGAAAAAACCTTGACGGTTGGACACCAAAAATCACTGGTTACGATGTAGGTGAGAATTACGGGCAAACATTCAGGGTTGTTGATGGCTTATTGACCGTTTCTTATGATAAATACTATCGCTTTGACAATCGCTTTGGTCACCTCTTCTATAAGGACAAATTTTCGGACTACCTCTTGCGTATCGAATACAGATTTATCGGTGAACAAGTTGAAGGAGGAGAACTTTGGGCAAAAAAGAATAGTGGGGTTATGCTTCATGCACAATCACCTGAATCAATGAACAATCAACAAGACTTCCCTATCTCCCTGGAAGCACAATTTTTGGGAGGATATGGTGAAGGTGAAAGGCCTACCGGAAATCTATGCACTCCTGGTACACATGTAGATATTGACAATGAGTTTGTTTCTCAACACTGCGTAAATGCAAAAGCACCCACCTACAGTGATGATCAATGGGTAACTATCGATATCCTCGTGAGAAGCAATCAGGAAATCGCCCATATCATAGCCGGAGATACAGTCATCAAATATGCTAACCCCGTCATGGGCGGTGGTGTAGTGAATAACTTTAAAGCAGAAATAAAAGAAGACGGAAAACCGCTGAAAGAGGGGTACATCGCGTTGCAGAGCGAAAGCCACCCTATCCAGTTTAGAAAAGTAATGTTAAAGGACCTTTCAAAGTAGACCAGGTCTGTAGAAATACTAAAACAGTTAACTATGAGTTTAAATAATTCAATCAACAAGAACAGGCTATTCACTGCCAGTTGTATGGCTTTGACGGTGACGTCAATGACCTTTGCCATCAGAGCAGGAATTCTTGGCCAATTAGGCAGCGATTTTGGTCTGACGGACACACAACTTGGGTTTGTAAATTCTATGGCCTTTCTTGGTTTCCCAATCGCCACAATTATTGGAGGCCTGATATACAATACATTCGGACCTAAGAAACTAATGCTCATAGCCTTTGCGTCTCATATCATTGGCTTGGTGCTCACCATATTCGCTGGTGATTTCTGGACATTGTTAATCTCTACATTCTTTATTGGCTTTGCCAATGGCACCGTTGAAGCAGCCTGTAACCCTATGATTGCCGACATGCATAGCGGTAATAAAACCACTATGCTCAATCGGTTTCATGTTTGGTTTCCAGGGGGTATCGTTATCGGATCTTTGGCATCCAAATTCATGACTGACTTTGACCTCGGGTGGCAACTCCAAATTGCTATCATGCTAATCCCAACCTTGATCTATGGATACCTCTTCTTTGGACAAACATTCCCAGATAATGAAAGTGCCGAAAACAATACTTCTAAAAACATTAAGAGCCTTGCCTCACCATTATTCATTTTTATGGTAATCTGTATGACCCTTACAGCAACGGCAGAACTTGGAACCCAACAATGGGTGGAGAGAATTCTAGGCAATACCGGAGCCAGTCCGATGTTAATCTTGGCGCTTGTGACAGGGTTAATGGCTGTAGGAAGGTTCTTCGCAGGCCCGGTAATCAAGAAATTCAACCCAGCCGGAGTACTATGGGGCTCATCTATAATCGCTACAATAGCCATTTATTTAATGAGTTCAGCCACTGGAGGCATGGTATACGTGGCGGCCATATTATTTGCCATCGGGGTTATGTACTTCTGGCCTACCATGATCGGCTTCATCGGAGAATATGTACCTAGTACCGGAGCACTCGGAATGTCTTTGATAGGTGGGGCAGGAATGTTTGCCACTAGTATTTGGCAACCCGTTATTGGCGGTTGGCTTGATTCTGAGCGTACTATAGCACTTGAATCAGGACTAGGTGCAGAAGCCGCTGAATTAGCCGCAGGCCAGGCTACACTTGGAAATATTGTCTATTTCCCAGCCATCCTGATTGTTTTGTTTGGCATTTTATTCTTGAACAGAAAAAGACTTGAAAATCAGAGAGTACCTCAAACACATTAATTATGAGTAAAATTAGACTAGGCATGATTGGTGGTGGCCTCTCATCCTTTATCGGTATAGTCCATCGTATTGCCACTTATATTGGAGAAGAATATACGCTGGTTGGAGGTGCTTTTGACACCAATTATGATAATGCGCTCAAATTCGCCAATAATTTGGAGCTCGACCCATTGAGGACGTATCCAAACATTGATACCTTCATTGAAAAGGAACTTGAGCTGCCAGAAGACCAGCGCATAGAAGCTGTAGTTGTAGTAACCCCAAACTTCCTACACTACCCTATGGCCAAGCAGCTAATTCAAGCTGGCTTTCACGTCATTTGTGAAAAGCCTGTAACCAATACAGCCGCAGAAGCAATAGAACTGGAAGAGCTTGTTAAAAAGCACCAAGTGGTCTTTATGCTGACTCATACCTATACTGGTTATCCGATGGTGAGGCAAATGAAGTCAATGATTGCCGATGGTCTCATTGGTGACATCCAAAAAGTGGATGCGCAATATTATCAAGGCTGGATTAACCCGGTAATTCATGATAAAGAAAAACGAAAGGGCGTTTGGCGACTTGATCCTGAAAAGGCAGGGCAGAGTTGCTGTATGGGAGATATTGGCGTCCATGCTTTTAATATGATAGAGTACACAACTGGCCTTAAGACTTTAAAAGTCTTGGCAGATCTCAACACCTTATATGAGGATAATCCACTTGACATTGACGGCACGAGTATGTTGAGATTTGAAAATGATGTACGAGGCCTAGTAAGAGCCAGCCAGATTGCTACTGCTGAAGAAAATAGTCTCCGTATCTCAGTGTACGGCACGAAAGGCGCCTTAAAATGGGAACAGGAAGATCCTAATTACTTATACCATCTGCAAGATGGCGAACCAATGCATGTTCTAAAACCAGGGCATGCCTATGCTAGTAAATTTGCTGAGCAAAGCACCAAGATGGCTCCTGGTCACCCAGAAGGCATATTCGACTCCATGGCTAACCTTTATATAGGCGCAGCTAAGGCAATAAGAGGAGAGGCTCATATGGATGGTGCTTATCCTACTATTAGAGATGGTGTTAGAGGCATGAAGTTTATTGAAGCTGTATTGGCATCAGACAGAAATGGTAATACCTGGACAGAAATTAAAGATTAAAAGCTATGAAAACGATAAAAGGGCCTGCCATATTTCTGGCCCAATTTGCCGATGATCAAGCCCCGTTCAATTCACTTGACAACATTGCCAAATGGGCAAGTGATCTGGGCTATAAAGCGGTTCAAATACCAACCTGGGATAATCGATTGATCGATCTCGACAAAGCAGCCGAAAGCAAAACTTATTGCGATGATTTAAAAGGAACATTGGCAAATCATGGGCTAGAAGTAAGTGAGCTTTCAACACACTTGCAGGGACAGTTGGTAGCTGTGCACCCTGCTTATGAAGAACTATTCAAAGGGTTCGCACCTAAAGGGCTCAATAAAAAACAAAGAAACACTTGGGCGATTGATCAGGTCAAAAAAGCCGCAGTCGCTTCCAAGAACCTGGGCATTAGTGTACATGCTACTTTTTCAGGGGCACTGGTTTGGCCTTATTTCTATAATTGGCCTCAGAGACCAGCAGGTTTAATTGAAAAAGGCTTTGCGGAACTAGCAAAACGATGGGAACCAATTCTCAATCATTTTGATGAAAATGGAGTTGATGTTTGCTATGAAGTTCATGCAGGTGAGGACTTGCACGATGGTACCACCTTCGAAATGTTTTATGAAGCTACTGGAAAGCACAACAGAGTAAAGTTGCTTTACGACCCTTCTCATTTCGTATTACAACAGTTAGATTACCTCGCCTATATCGATCACTATCATGAGTTCATTAGGATGTTCCATGTAAAGGATGCGGAATTCAATATCAGTGGAAAATCCGGTGTTTATGGTGGCTATCAGGATTGGATTGACCGCCCTGGGCGCTTCCGTTCCATTGGTGATGGTCAAGTAGACTTTCAAGCTATATTCTCCAAATTGACTCAACATGGTTATGATGGTTGGGCCGTTTTAGAATGGGAATGCTGCATCAAATCTCCCGAACAAGGGGCACGCGAAGGTGCACAGTATATTGATCAATTTATCATTGAGGCCACTCAAAAGAGTTTCGATGATTTTGCCGATGCCGGCATCAATGATGAAGAATTTAAGAACCTTTTAGGAATAGAATAACATGAAAAAGCTTTCAATCATATTAGTCACACTTTTTTATAGCACCATCGTATTTGCGCAAATCACAGACCCAAAAGCCACAGAGGTGTGGGATCCTGTGCCCCGCAAAGTTACTCCAGCCAGAAACGGAGCTGCCCCTTCCGATGCCATTGTTCTTTTTGATGGCAAAGACCTAAACGAATGGAAATCGCGAAAGGACGGGTCCGCGGCCAAATGGAAAGTGGAGAACGGCTACTTAGAAGTAGTCAGAGGAACCGGTGATATTATGACCAACCGTAAGTTTGGTGATATTCAACTTCACATCGAATGGAGTGCACCTATGGAAATTGTTGGTGAAGGACAAGGCAGAGGTAATTCCGGTGTGTTCCTTCAGGAGCGGTATGAGGTGCAAGTTTTGGACAGCTATGTCAGCAGAACCTACTCAAACGGGCAGGCGGCCTCTTTATACAAACAGAGCATTCCTTTGGTCAATGCCACTGTGGCTCCTGGTGAGTGGAACGTTTACGATATTATATTCCACGCCCCAAGCTTTAATGAAGATGGTGTAAAGGTAGCCGATGGCTATGTTACGGTTATCCACAATGGTATTGTGGTTCAAAACCATCAAAGGCTCCTAGGAACTACCGAGTACATCGGGTTTCCAAAGAACCCAGCACATGGAGATGGTTCTATTATCCTACAGGATCATGGTAATCCTGTAAGATTTAGAAATATCTGGCTTCGAGAACTCTAGGAATATCTATTTAACAGTCATAGAAATAAAAAGCCCCGACATGTCGGGGCTTTTTCAAGGTAAATAGTTTGACTACTATTAAATAAATCAACCGCTTCCTAATTTTCACCACGGAATCAGCTGATAACTGACTAACACCTAAACGCTCAGTACTTCATTGTGAGCTTGGGTTAAAATTAGGCTTACCCCTTCCCTTTGTCAAATTATCCATGTAGACAAAACGTCACCAAACAAAAGATGAATAGAAATAAAAAAAGGGTACCAATAGTTTGATACCCCAGCTGGATCAAAAAAGCCCGACTGCTAGATAAGGCCTTGTCTGATACAGCTAGCCACTAATGCTGTAGTGTTGCGCGCATGTGACTTTCTTAAAATATTTTTCATGTGTGTTCGAACCGTCAATTCGGAAACAAACAGTTCACTCGCTATCTCTTTGGCTCTACTGCCTTCAGCCAGCAGATGAATAATCTCAAATTCCCTGTTGGTGAAATCAATTTTCAATTGGATATGCCTCATAAGATTTAGTCTCTTCAGTAGTCTGACATAAAGAGACGGAAAAGCGGCTTCAATATGATAGTAGAATACCATAGCATAAGAAATTGGTAGTATTCAGCTAGAGAGATTTTGTCTAGCTAAATTCAGCTAGATGGAAGATTAGATTACTGCCGCTAGTTGTATTCATTGATTCTAACCTACCTTCATTGTGAATGACGCAAAGTCATTGTAGATTAATTGTTCAACTAATAAACGCAAGGTAATGACTACTACAAATCCACTGACCATGGGAACACCTTTGAAAAAACTAAAGGACCTTCCCAAATCAATTATCACACATAAACCGTTTATCATATTCAGGCCTTTCCCAAAGAGTCATAATGGTAAAGAATATGCCGTTATGGACTATCTCTATTTTTACAAAAATCTTGTGGTAACAAGTCCATATCAGAATGGTCAATATTTTGACCAAATGCCAGCCGACAATCTCTTGGCCTTCAAAGCTGAAGCTTTCAGCAAAGAAGTGAAGAAGATGGTAATTTCTAACACCTACTATTTCAATGTGGAGTTAAAAACCGAAATACTAGGTTTCCAGATGGAAACCACCGCAGAGATCATTCAAGAGTATAATGCAGCGAACCCAAAAAACCCTCTTGGACAAGAAGGTTATGTACATCCAGACACTGGGCTGCCGGTGTTTTTCACTGAAGAGTGTGATATAATTATACCACCAGTACCACCAACCTAAAGGCTTTTGAAAAGAAAACAACTAGGATTGCAATGCATAGTACTACTACTGTGCATTGCCAATTTAACAATTGGCCAAACTTCCAGCCTTGACAGTATCAAATCTGTGTATGACAAGAATCCAGACCCTGAAACTGGTCTACTTCTGTTAACACAAGCATTATCTAAGGACAGTAAAATGGCCGAAGAGTATCTCAGTAAAATTGACACAAGTGCACTTACTGAAGACCAACTTTATAAATACAGTAAACTACGGGGTGACCTATACACAGGTCTATCCAAATATGATAGTGCGGTTCAAATTTATACGGCACTGCTAAGAAGACTTGAGAACACCGGTAGAGCCTCACTCAAAGCCGATTTAAATGACCAAATTGGAAGCATCTATATTCAACTAAGAGAAAATGAACAAGCCACGACATACTTTAATCAAGCCATTTCAATAAGGGAAGAAAACGAGCTCACTTCTGAACTTGCCAAATCTTATTATGCCTTAGGGAGTCTTCAATTCCGATTAGGAAACTCTCAAGAGGCTGTAAACAACTACAAAAAAGGTATAGCAAGCATTGAGGGTAATAGTCAAATATCACTATTGGCAAATCTCTACTACATGCTGGGCAATTCCTATAATAACCCAATCAGTGTTGATAGTGCCCTCATATACTTTCAGAAGGCCAAAGAACTATACGATCAAGTTGGCCCTGATCAAATGAAAATTGCTGTTTCCAATGAGCTTGTTAAGATTCTGATCATTCAAAAAAAAATGGATTTGGCTATCGACATTCTTGAAGAAAATTTAGTCACGGTTCAAGCTTTTAATGACTGGCAATACTACAACCGTATTTATTCCCTACTAATTGAGGCACATAAAGGCATGGGCAATTATGAGAAGGCTCTGTTTTATTTACAAAGTAAATATGACACTGTAGTTCATTTCCTTGCTAATCAACAAACTGAATCTGTAGCAAAGATTACTGAGGACTATCGTACAGACAAGCAACTAGATCAAGCCGAGGAGCAAGCGTTTTTTGCTACACGTAGAGCAAAAATTTTTGGTATAGTAATCGTCATCCTGATCGTCATATTTATCATTGCCTACCTACTCTTTTCCAGAGCCATACAGAAGAAAAAACTCGAGAACCTACAAGCCATGGTGCTTGGTGAAGAAAACGAGAGAAAACGAGTTGCCAAGGACTTACACGATGGCATTGGCGTACTGCTAACAAGTGTAAAATTACGTCTGAGCAATTTTCAAGACAAGGTTGAAGCTAAAGACGACTTCAAGAACTCCCTGGAACAAATCGACAATGCATGCACTGAGGTCAGAAGAATCTCTCATAACATGATTCCAGCCAGTCTTACCAAGCTTGGTTTGCAAGAGGCTATTCTAGACCTTTTAGACAATGTTCAAGCTTCCACGGACATCATTATTGAAGAGGCACTCTCCTATGAAGAAGGTGCCTATGATGAATCTAAAGAAGTATTAATCTACAGGGTAGTTCAAGAGCTAATCAATAACAGCCTTAAATATGCCGACCCAACAAAGCTCTCTATAGAACTGGCCAAATCTAAGCAAGACTATGTCCTGATCTATCAAGATGATGGCAAAGGGTTTGAAAAATCTAAAGTCAAGTCGGGACTCGGACTTCGCAGTATTGCCTCAAGGGTTGACATATTAAAGGGCAAATTGACTTTTGAATCTTCACCAGGGCAAGGAGCCTCATTTAACATAACAATACCACACTATGGATAAAATTAAAATTGCGGTTGCCGATGATCATCAGGTGATTATTGATGGCATGGAAGCCATAATCAACAACACAGAAAACCTTGAATTTTCAGGTGGCGCGTTGAATGGTCATCAAGTGATAGAATTAGTAGAGTCAAAACCAGTTGACATGGTTTTGATGGACATTAATATGCCAGAAATGGATGGCTTAGAATGCACGGCATACCTTAACAAACACTATCCCAATATTAGAGTCATTACCTTAAGTATGCACGATAACCCTCGGCTTGCGAAGCGCATGATTAAAAACGGAGCCTTCGGGTTTCTATTGAAGAACTCTAGCAAGGAGAATATTCTCAAAGCCATTGATGAGGTTTCTTCAGGTAAGAATTTTTTTGACCCTCAACTCATGTCAACATTCTTTGATGCAGGAAATAAAAAGTCATCCAGCAGCTTTGGAAAAAAAGACCTACTGACAAAACGAGAAGTGGAGATCATACAATTGATTTGCCAGGAAAAAACGACAGGCGAAATAGCTGATGAACTATCTATCAGTACGCATACCGTAGAAAGTCATCGCGCAAATATTCTGCTAAAGCTTGAGCTAAAAAACTCTGTAGGGCTTGCCAAATGGGCTATCCAAAATGAGGTATTCGAATTATAAATCAAATGTTTTGATTCAGTTAGAATAAGAACTACCTACCTGTTTTCTTCTTATAAAAATCGGCTTGCAAGGCTAACGAAAGCGTATGCGCTGTGAGTCCATTAGATCGATTAAAATAGCTGTAACGGAAAATCACTGCATTAAATAAAATGTTTTTATTGATCAGCCGTGCCGGACTATACCCAAAACCCAAGCCAATACTATATGAATTGAACTTAGACAAGTCGAAGTCAGAAGCATAATATAGGGTTCCTGGATCGTGTTCTTGAAATGGAGCAAAATACTTAGAACCACTTTGAGTGTATAGGCGAAAAGTTGGCATGATTGAAAAAATAGCATCTAGCTTAATCACAGTCTCATTTCCCACTGAAAAAGCTGTAATACCGAAATCATCATCGTAAAAATTGATAGTGTTCTTGAGTATTACTCCACCACCGACAAAGGAGTTCAACTTAAGCCCTAAACCAAACTTAAACCTGTTTTCAGGTAGATTTTCCACAGCACGCGTGTCGTCCGAAAAGAATATCCTATGAAAGGGTGTTGATAAAAGGCCATTTTGAATGGTCAATTCAGGAAATAGCCCTAGTACGTTTCTCTTATTCAAAACCTGCTCATACCCTAGCTTGAGGTTATATGAGTACCTTTTGAACCTATCATGCCATTGGATTCCGCGCAGTTCTACAGGGTAGATAAGCTCTATTCTTTCATCAGGTTCACGATTATTGAATCTACCCCATCGCAGGTCATCATTGAAATATTGAAAGATAGCTGAATACGTTCTCAGCTCATTCCTGTCTTTCTTGATAACTCCGAGCTTGGCAGATATAGAAGTATAATCACTTTCTATTGAAAACCCAGTACCTCCGATTAGAGACAAGTTCTTGTCCTCAAAGTCTTTCTGGAATGTGCCGTTGCCGTAATACCTGATGTCATGTTGAGACACTGAGGAAGGAACGAAGTCAATTTTATCAGTAGAAGCCGATGAAATTATGTCTACTCCCAAATTGGCAGACCAGGCCTTTGTTCCTCTTTCTTTTTTAAACTTTAATGAAGGACCATAGACCGTAAGCTCCTCCGTGCCAATCCCTCCTGTTACTGCCGAGTTATCACCATCTTGAATATAATGGTTGTAGACCAGCTCAATTTGAGTCTTATTTACCTTTGTGGCAACTGAATCTACCTGCTTTTGTGCCTTGGCAAAAGCATGGACAAAGGCAAGGCTTCCGATCAAAAGGTATCGCTTTTTCATCTCAGAACTTAGTTGCAGCCACAACCGCCACTCGCCTTGGATGTTCCTGCAGGTATTGACCCCTCTCTAATTGTAAAAATGTAGTTCTGAAAGCTTAGTCCTGCATCTAAACCCATTTGCATTGCTGGGTCATTTAGATAAATCCTTTCATAAGGTTTAAGGCTTGTAGGCGCACATGAAGATATCCCCAATGAAATCAGCACTAATGCTAACAACCCGATTTTAAGCACTGACTTTCTCATAATTTAGATCTTCTGATAAAAATAACCGATTCTGGTCGTCTATTATAACACAATGTGTATTTGGTAATTGATTAATAAATTCTGTGCCATTGTCCGGGCCCATAACATATACTGCCGTGGCCAGTGCGTCTGATAATTCTGCACTTGGAGAAATAACCGTGACACTCTTCACACCTCTCAAAGGCATACCATCTAGTGGATTTATGTTGTGAGAATATCGTTGACCATTATGAACAAAAAACTGAACATAGTCTCCAGATGTAGCTGCAGATAGGTTTTCAGTAGGAACATACAAAAGCATCTCATCGGCATTGTCAGGGTTGGCTATACCCACCTTCCAGCCGCTCCCATTGGCCCTCAAGCCAAAAGCATTCAAGTCGCCACTTGCATTGACGTACCCAGAAACAAGCCCATGCTCAAGCCATAGCTTTTTGACGTTATCGGAAGCATACCCTTTGCCTATGGCTGCAAAGTTGATTTTCAAAGCTCTATTAAATGAGACAGTACTATTCTTATGATCAAGCCTTATGTGCTGGTAGCCAACCTCATTAAGCACCTTATCTATTTCGACTCTCTCAGGAAGATGAATTTCTTCCCCTTTGAAGTCATACAAATCCTTTAGCCTGGCCGCAGTTATGTCAAATGCTCCTGAAGTAAGTTGGGAGATTTGCAATGCCCTCTGTATTAAATCCAAAGTTTCTCGAGAAACCTTAATGGCACGCTCAAAGGCCAAATCATTGATTTTTGAGGTTTCAGAAGTGGGTCTAAACTCTGACAACAGTTCTTCAATCCTTATGATTTCACCTATTCCTATATCAAGAAGAGTCTCCGCGCGTTCCTTGTGATCATGTACAATGCATAGTTCAAAAGCAGAGCCCATAAGCTTGGCTACTCTTCTAAATTCTTTCATCGGAGCGCTTCCATTTGACTTAGTAACAAAGTCATCATTTCTTCCGGAGATTGTTTCACATAATTGGTGAGCCTCACGTAGGCCTTTGAGTCCTCATTTATTAATAGCATTGTGGGAAAGGCACCATCAAAATCATATTTGGTCGCTATTGAATCATTATATGCGATAACGCTCTTTTTCAACTTCTTTCTTTGGGGAAAGTCGACTTTCTCCAGCACAATCTCATTGTCAGTCAAAAACTTTTTAAACACCTCTTGAGTGAGGATATTTTGCTCTAACCGTCTACAATTTGCGCACCAATCCGAACCTTCAAAGACGAGCAGCCTGAAAGCTGAATCATTCGCTATTCTAAAGGAAGAAATAGATGTGACAACTAGCGCTAGCCAAACGAGAAGTTTAAGTCTTTTTATCATACTACTTATTGAGACTCAATTATAAAGAAATTTAAGTCAATAGCATCCGCTTGTCAAGTATAAGGAATACCGATAGGACACCGATCAATAAAAAAGCCCCGTGTTGAGCGGGGCCTTTTCGTTCGATTTATGATGATCACACGCTGGACCAAGACTTTTGCCCTGGCTCAAGTGGAATACATCCATTGTAATTAACAGGTATAGGATCATAAGCCATTACGGTCTCTCCCACCAACTCTGAAGTGTAATAACTGTTGAAAGTAGCATCCACTACGTTAGTCACAAAGTGTACTTCTACAAAGTCATCACTCTTTTCTCCTGCATCATTGAAAGTCTCCCGATAGTTCCTTAGGATATTAGGGTCATCGTTATACTTCCTGAAATAACTATTGATCGCGTCTGTTACCTGTTCAGTAGTCGCTTTATTAAAAGATACTTCTTGATTCTCGTTAAAGTTCTTTACAAAAACTGCCAACCCCCTCTTGAAATATTCAGACTCTAATTCAGTACTGAATACAGAGAAGGCCTGATCCAAATGGTTTGGTACACCTGCCTCAATTGCGCCAGGTGTAGTTGTTTTTGGAGCTATACCTTCACAAATCTTCTCCATCTGAGCTGCCTCTTCAGGAGTAAAGAAGACCGGAATCCAATCTACCGTTGGCGTTGCCGAACAGCCCTGCATGGCCCCAAACAGCATGCTTGACGAGAACAAAGCTGCTGAGCCAAAACCTATATTCTTAAGTGCTTTTCTTCTTTCCATAGCTTATAGGTTTCCTTTTTTAAGTTGATCTGCTGCATAATTAGCTGCTCTTGCACTGAAGGCCATGTAACCTAACGATGGGTTGTGACAAGCTGCTGAAGTCATGAATGCTCCATCTGTAACGAAAACATTTTTACAAGCGTGAACTTGATTCCATTTATTCAATACAGAAGTCTTAGGGTCGCGACCCATTCTTGCTGTGCCCATTTCATGAATACCAAGCCCCATATTAGGCCCATTATCGTACGTTCCAACATTTTTGAAACCAGCAGCTTCTAGCATTTCAGCACCGGCTGCTGCCATATCTTTACGCATTTCATACTCGTTCTCATGGAAATTACCAGCATCAAACCTGACTTGTGGCAAACCCCATTGATCTAGATTATCATAATCTAATTTCATATGGTTTTTATGCTGTGGCAATACTTCTCCAAAACCCATAAAACCCATAGTCCAGCCTCCTGGCTCCATCAAAGCGTCTTTAATATTTCCGCCAACACGAGTATTCCTCATTTCAGCGATCATTCGGCCCCATCCATCGCGACCAGCACCTCCTTGATAACCGTAACCTCGTACGAAGTTTTTCATATTAGAACTCCCACCCAAGTTTCTAAATCTTGGAATGTAAATTCCGTTGGCTCTCCTACCTTTAAAATATTTGTCTTCGTAACCTTCCACAGTCGAGTAGGCACCAACACCTAGGTGATGATCCATGATGTTATGTCCAAGTTCTCCACTATCGTTACCCAATCCGTTAGGAAAGCGTTGACTCTTAGACTGCATCAGTATGCTTGCAGAAGCGATAGCCGAAGCACAAAGGAAAATCACTTTTGCATAGTACTCAGTAGACTCTTTAGTATTCTGGTCAATGACTTTGACGCCAGTTGCCTTACCAGTGCTGTCATCATAGATGACCTCATGTACAATAGCATCTGTCTGAATTGTCAAATTGCCACTTTCCACACCAGCGGGAAGGGTTGACGACAAACTTGAAAAATAGCCGCCATAAGGACAGCCTCTCATACACCTGTTTCTCATCAGGCATTGTGCTCTTCCACCCGGGTTCTTATGATCGGGCTGGCCTACAGCCAAAGGTTCAGTCAAGTGAGCCGTTCTACCAATGGTCACCCATCTGTTGTTCCACTTACTTTCTACTGCCTTTTGAAAATCCTTTTCAACACAATTCATCTCCATCGGAGGAAGAAACTTCCCATCAGGTAACTGTTTGAATCCCCGGTTTTCTCCACTTACACCAATGTAGCGCTCTACATAGTCATACCAGGGTTTAATGTCCTTGTAACGAACGGGCCAGTCTACACCGAAACCATCCTTTCTATTAGCAGTGAAATCAATATCACTTAAGCGGTAACTCTGCCGCCCCCAGGTAATTGATCTCCCGCCTAAATGATATCCCCTCATCCAATCAAATCGAGTATCTTCTTGATAAGGGTTTTCACTGTCTTTAACGAAAAAATGACGATGAGCCTCAGCTGTGGTATAACCTGTTCTGTTCTGTTTTGGGTAATCTTTATCGATTACTTCCTTTGGGGTTCTCCCTCTATTGGGTAAATCCCAAGTGTCCATGGTGGCAGTATGATAGTCCTTGATGTGCTCGATTTTACGACCACGTTCTAATACCAGGGTTTTAAGGCCATTTTCACTAAGTTCTTTAGCAGCCCAACCTCCACTGATACCTGACCCAACCACAATATCATCATAGGTTCTTTCCTGCTTTGCTTTTAGGTTTAAATTCATTGAGAATAGTCTTGAGTAAAAGTTTATACAATCTTATCCAGCGCGTATTGTAGGATAGATTAGAAATATAAACAGAAAGCTTCAAAAAAGACAGTAAGTTTTGACCTACGGAATGGCCAAAGTGGTAGGAAATAAAAAAGCCTCGACATGTCGAGGCTTTTCTTAATATTCATCTTCGTTGAAGAAGAAGTCTTCTTTTGTCGGATAGTCCGGCCAAATTTCTTCTATACTTTCGTATGGTTGTCCATCGTCTTCAAGTTCTTGAAGGTTTTCGACAACTTCTAGTGGTGCACCAGAGCGAATTGAAAAGTCAATCAATTCATCCTTGGTGGCTGGCCAAGGGGCATCTTCCAAATATGAAGCAAGTTCTAATGTCCAGTACATTTCTCTTCTTGTTTATGGCGTGCAAAAGAATAGAATAAATTTCTAAAATTCAAATGCTTAAATGCAATTATTTTCAATACGCTAACTAAGCTTTTTTAGTTCAGTCAGAATGTCTTTTTTAATCTCTACCTTAAGTTTCTGCTGCGCGAGTTTTCGATCCAGCAAATTATCTAAACCCCTTGCCATGTTGAACTTACCAAGATTCTCTTCGAAAGTTCTCAACTCATTATTATCTCTATCTAAAAGCCCTCTCAATAACCGAATACGCAGTTTATTAATATCAGATTCTGATAATCCCTTATTTGCCTTCTTTTCGACCAAGGTGTTCAAAAATCTCTTCTCAGAGATCATTCCTGTAAGTCTAAGGTATTGGTCTGAAAGTCGCTGAGTCACTGTCTTGTCCACTCCACCTATGCTCTTCCATTTCCTTTTTATCAGATTCAGATCAATTTTTGGTACTAAGGACGTGTTGGCCCTTTCCAACTCTGCGATGATCTCTTCTTTAAGTTTGAGATTGTCCTTAGGGCTCAATTTGTTTTTCGCTTTCTCAAGCTTTTTCGCCTCATCCAGAGATGACTTAATGATGGCCTGGAACCGCTGCCAAAACTCATTGTGCTTGCTAGGCTTAATCTTTCCTAGCGCCTGCCATTCTTCTTTAAAAGCGCCTATTGACTTACGCAGAGCAGCGATCTCTTTTAAGGATTTCAAGACTTCAGCCTTGAGTAGAAATTCCTCAAAAGCTGCTTCCTTCTCCTCATCCATTTTCTCCAGATCTGCATAAAATGAAGACCTTCTTTCATAAAACTTATCAATCAAAGCCTTAAAAGTACCTTCAACCTCTTCTCTTTTCTCTTGATCTACCGCTCCAGTTTTCAACCATTTACCCTGAATCTCTTTGACCTTTGCCGAAGAAACCTTCCAGTCGTGACTTTCTGCTACTTCTTTTAATTGCTCCAAAAGGGCCGTTTTTATTTCGAGATTCTTCTCTCTGTTGGCCTTAACATATTCAGTTAATTCTGTCTGCAATGCATATAAAGTAGTATATAAGGACTCAAAATCCCCTAAGGCATCGAAGGTGTGTAGACTATCGATAAGACGATCAACTTTGACCAGAAAAGAACCTTTGTTGGTATTGGAAGCAATCTTATTCTTTACTTCTTCAACTTGCTTTTCAGCTAGTTCAAAACGATCAGCATAATGATTCAATGATTCTTCTTCAGTTTCGGTAACTTCACCTAAAGCCAAATCAGGAAATTCCATGAAGCCTCTCCTGTAAACTTTTCCATCTAAAACGTATCCGTAACCTTTCTTTTCCAAAGCTGCTTTTTCTATTCGGGCTCGAAAATAGTTAATTCAATTTATTGCACTGAATTGAAGCATATTTTTTAGCATATTTGATCCAAAATCAGCCAAATGAGTGATAATAAGATTATTTTTTCTATGGCAGGCGTCAGCAAAGTCTACCCTCCCAATAAACAAGTCTTAAAGAACATATATCTGTCTTTCTTTTATGGGGCAAAAATCGGTGTCCTTGGATTGAATGGTTCAGGTAAGTCCTCCTTGCTCAGAATTATTGCAGGAATGGATAAAGAATATCAGGGAGAGGTGGTTTTTTCTGCTGGTTTCTCTGTAGGAATGTTAGAACAAGAGCCTGATCTCGACCCTGAAAAAACTGTAAAACAGGTTGTCGAAGAAGGTGCCAAAGAAACTGTTGATCTTCTAAAAGAATTTGAAGACATCAATCTTAAGTTTGCCGACCCAGCAGTATTAGCAGACCCTGATGCCATGAATAAGCTGATTGAAGATCAG
>Ga0207422_1002874_pt1 | contig 19890 bp, 19 predicted proteins | sample MarCyaLeptolynsp_FD_187757 | JGI IMG/M metagenome (GOLD analysis project Ga0207422, IMG submission 187757) | Marine cyanobacterial communities from Panama - species 1 Leptolyngbya sp. (SPAdes) | ecosystem: Environmental > Aquatic > Marine > Unclassified | place: Panama: Panama City | collected...
CCCCGCCTCTCCAAGCTCGAAGCGGCATGGGTGATAGCCCGGCGCGATTTCATCGCGGTGCTGTTTAGCCGAGCGTTTCTGTTCTTTCTGGTTGGACCGCTGTTCCCGGTTTTGGTTGGCGGTCTTGCGGGTAGCATTGGCAGCCAGGTTTCTCGCCAAGCCGTGAGCGTCGAAATTGGCTTGGCAATGAGCGTTGAAGACAACGCGGCCATGATTGCGGCGCGGAACGAATTGCGACCACAGCTCGGTGGGGTTCTTCCGGTGCTCAGCGAAGTGCCTGAAGCGCAAACGGACCCCATGTTCGATCCAAGCGGCTTTCTCGAAGATCGCAGAGGAAATTACGCTGCCATCGTGTCTGGCACGCCTGCCGCTCCGATAGTGTCGGGGACTCAAGGCCAGGTTGACCGCTGGAGTGGAGCGCTCGGATTGATAGCCGCGGAAGTCACCAGAGCGTCGCCCACTCAGTTTCCTGAGATCAGCACGGCGGTCGTAACCAGCAGCGGAGCCACCGAACGTTCCAATCGGATCCGAACTGCACAGGCTGCACAGATGGTGCTGTTCTTGCTGACGATGCTCTTGGCAGGGATGGTGTTATCCAATCTCGCCGAGGAGAAAGGCAACAAGATCATCGAAATCCTCGCTGCGGCGATTCCGATGGACTCGGTGTTCATGGGCAAATTATTCGCTATGCTCGGCGTGAGTTTCGTAGGCATCGCCGTCTGGGGCCTCGCGGGATGGGGCTTCTGGGCGATCGCGGAAGACGCGATCGTGACCGTCACTCAAACCGATTTCCGCAATCTTCCCGGACCGGCGCTCGGCTGGCCCTTGTTTCTTGCGTTCGGCGTGATCTACTTTTCGATGGCATACCTCCTGCTGGGAGCGCTGTTCCTGACGATCGGTGCGATGGCGAGCACTGTCCGCGAAGTGCAGACAATGTCGATGCCTGTCACCATGATGCAGCTGATGGTGTTTTTCCTGGCGGCTTACACGATCACCCAACCAGGTTCGGGACTGGAGCTGTTTGCGATGATCTTCCCGCTCAGCTCGCCATTTGCGATGCTCGCTCGCGCTGCGCTCGATGAGACCCTGTGGATTCACGCTGTTGCAATCGCCTGGCAAGCCGTAGCCGTCTTGGTTCTTGTGCGCGGAGGCTCTATGCTGTTCCGGAAAAGGGTAATGAAGTCGGGCGGTGCAGGTCGCGAGAAAAAGAAGCGCTCATGGATGCGCTCGAAACGTTCGCCCGAACCGGCAGAATAGGTCGCAAATCGAAACCCACTATTGACACCTGTGTCAGTTAGGGCAGGATACGAATCAAGCGAGTGGTGCGCCGCACAAAGGCAGGCGCCACCGGACAGGAGAGAGTTCAATGGCTACCGCGGCTCCCGAGCGCCCTAAGGTGCGGAGCGCTCCAAGCGCTTACGAAGCGCTCAAAGCGCATTACGACAAAAACCCGGAGGAGCGTCCGGCGCATCCCCACAAATGGGACATCAGCCGTTCCGACATCTATTTTGAAGACCGGTGGCAACCGATCATCAAGGAGATGCAAGACGCAGGTCCGTTGCACTACATTCCGGAAAGTCCCTACGGCCCTTACTGGGCTGTGGTCGGCCACAAGGCGATCCAGCACATTGAGGCGCAGCCTGAGATCTTCTCGTCGAGCTGGGAGTATGGCGGGATCACCATACTCGAGCGGTTGAGCGAGGAAGAACTTGCCGAGAGCTCGGCGGACCGCCGCGAACTACCGATGTTCATTGCGATGGATCGTCCAGAACACACAGGCCAGCGACGCACCGTGGCACCCAAGTTCACTCCCAGCGCGATGGCTGACATGGAGGATGAGATTCGCCAACGCACTGGCGAGTTGCTCGATTCTTTGCCGCGCGGCGAGACCTTTGACTGGGTCGACAAGGTTTCGATCGAACTCACCACTGGTATGCTCGCCATCTTATTCGGTTTTCCGTGGGAGGATCGTCGTTTGCTCACCTTCTGGTCAGACTGGTCAGGCGATACCGAACTCGCCGGAGTGCGCGAGCTCGACGAGCTGCGGTGGGAATTTCTCCATGAGATGGCTGCATATTTCCAATCGCTGTGGATTGAACGGACGCATGACAAAGAGCCAGGCAACGACCTGATCTCGATGATGATCCATTCGGAAGCCATGAACCAGATGCGCCCGGAAGAATTCATCGGCAACCTCGTGCTGTTGATTGTCGGCGGCAACGATACCACCCGCAATTCGATGTCGGGGTTCATCCACGCCCTCGACAAGTTCCCTGATCAACGAAAGTTGTTTGAGCAGAATCCTGACGTCATCCCCAATGCCGTGCAGGAGATGCTGCGCGTCCAAACGCCGCTGGCCCATATGCGCCGGACTTGCACCGAAGACACTGAGGTGTTCGGTCAGCAGATCAAGAAAGGCGACAAGGTCGTTCTTTGGTACCTTGCGGCCAATCACGAAGAAAGCGTGTTTCCCGATCCGCATAAGCTCGACCTTGAGCGCGACAATGCTCGTCGACATATTGCGTTTGGATATGGCATTCACCGCTGCGTTGGCGCGCGTCTGGCTGAGCTGCAATTGCGGGTTCTGCTCGAGGAAATGCATAAGCGCCGCATGCGCGTGCATGTCGCGGGCGATGTGGAACGCGTGCGCGCAAACTTTGTGCACGGGTTCCGCAAACTCGAAGTGGAGATCACCGAGTTTTAGCGAGTGCCGGCTTCACGTCGGCACTGAAACTTTTCCGGCGTTTGCGACGTACTAAGGGATAGGAACCTCTCTTGGGAAACGAGCAAAACCATGCCTGATTTCGCCCTCAAACGTCGCTCTCTACTAGGTGCCGCGAGTGTCGCAGCGACCATGCCGATGCTTGCAGCATGCGGAGCTGCACCCGCGCAAGCGAAGTCGTTTCCGATCAGCAAGACCGAAGCCCAGTGGCGTCGCAAGCTCACTCGCGACGAGTTCTACATTTTGCGCGAAGCTGGAACCGAGCGCCCGTTCTCGTCTCCGCTGGACAGAGAAAAGCGCGCTGGAACCTTCGTCTGCGCAGGCTGCGGCAACGAGCTATATTCGTCGGCGCACAAATATGACAGCGGCACTGGTTGGCCGAGCTTCTACAAGGCGATCGATAGCGGCGCGGTTGGAACCTCGGTTGATTACAAGATTGGCTACCCACGAACGGAAGTGCATTGTGCCGACTGTGGCGGGCACCTTGGACATATCTTCGGCGATGGACCGCAACCGACCGGCAAGCGTCATTGCATCAACGGGCTAGCGATGGACTTTATTCCGGCTTGATGCGCCACAACCGCAACGTGCTGCCATTGATCACCGGGATCGGTTCGAGCCAATCGATCTCGCGCTCGTTGAGCAGGTCAGCCATGAAGCCCGAAGGGGCATCAATAGCGTAGTTGGTCGGCTCAATCAGATTCGGGCACAAAGCAACATAGCGCGAGCCACGTGCCTGCAATGTTTCGCGCGCTTCCTCGCTCGTCCCCATAGCCGTGGCAATAACCAAACGCATGGTAGTATCACCGCGGTGGTGACCCGTTGCTGGCACGCTATGGTGGCTGACAAGCAGAATGCGGGGCGCGATATCAAGGGGAGCGAACACCTCGCCCGGTTCCAGCCCATTGAGAACATCAGCCGAATCTGAAATCCGACAGTTCGAAAGCTTGAGGTGCGCCATGGCATTAGGGCCAAGTGTGCCAGGCGCGGTCACAGCGCCTTGGGTGCCGGCTTGCGCGGGCATGATGAGGGTCGAAACCGAATAAGGAAGCGTCGGTAGCAGGGCGCAGGCAATTGCGATGAGCGCAACCCCGCGAGAGAGCGGTCGTTTCACATCCCGCAACGTTACCAGCCAGCGATTGAACTGCCACGCGAGTGGAGGAGCTGCGACCAGGCATGCGACCGCACCGGCTCGAGCCACCAGCAATGAGATCAGGATTGCAGCGCCAACCAACAGCGCAAAGTCACTCCAGAACTGTCGCTGCCAACCGCTGGAGGTTTGGGCAAGGCGGATTGCGCCATATAGACCCACAAACGGCGTAACCGCGTATTGTAGTATCGCGAGACCCTTTTGGTGCCAAACGGGCATGCCTTCCTTCACCCTAACGTGCCAATATTCAGCCACGAGCGGATCGAGCTCGGCAAAGCCGCCGCCAATCGCGCATTGCGGCGCCACAGCGAAAAGCAGTGCCAATGCGCCAAGCCCCGCGAATGCGAAACCGCCTAGCCTGAACCCAATCGGAAGGGGCTCAAACCGCGCAAGCACCGCCAGCACAACCGCTCCAAAAGCAAACATGGCAATGTGGACTGGGCTGATAGCATCACAATAGGTGACGAGATCGCCTAACCCCCGTGTAGCCCCGAAAAGCACCGCGCTGCTGGCGGCAAGCGAGAGGATTGCTGAGACGACAATTACGTTCTGCCGCGGGTCGCGCAACCACCGCCAGGCAAGAACTGCGAAGAAGGCGGCGGAGAACGGCAACCCCTCAATTGAGATCGACAGCCAAGTCCCCAAGCTCGCTCCGATGATGGCGCCTCCGGCAATCGGGTTACGCGCCATCAAGCCGTTCATGGCAACGAGCGCGCAGACCAACTGCCAGCCATGATGATCTATCCGCAACGGTGCTAGCTGGAACACCACAGGCACGCACACTACCAAAACCAGCGCGGTCAATGTCGTCTCTTGTGGCCCAAATTGTCGCCAGGCAATCCGCGCTGCTAGCAGCATGGCGATGCCAAGCGTAGCTGAGGGAACGATAATCAAGGCAGCAAGGCTGGCATCTTGAGCGCCGACCAACGGCGTCAATGCCAGGATGACAAGAGCGATCGGAATGTCGACCAAACGGGACCAATGCATTGGTACACCGCCGCCAAACGCATCGACACGATATTGGGTTAGATCGTACCAAGCCTGCCCGGCAATCAGATCACGAACCTGGATCAAGCGCATGGTTCAAACCGAGATCGAGGCGTTCCGGGGTCTGTTTTTGAGCTTTTTCTTCATATCGGTCGGTCTGAGCATCAACGCGGCGGTTATCATCGAGAATTGGCTTGCAGTGCTTGGCGCGGCGATTGGTATGGTTGCGTTCAAGTGCTTGCTCAATGTGTTGGCAGGTTTGGCCAACCGCTGGTCGGTTCCAGGTTCGATCCAGCTCGGCTTTCTGCTTGGCCAAGGCGGAGAATTCACATTGGTGTTGTTCGCCTTCCCGGCGGTGTCTGGAATGGTCGATCCGGACCTGCTAGCGATCCTCGTCTCCGCGATTGCGATCAGCTTGGCGCTCACGCCTATGGTGTCGAACATCGGGCGCAAACTGGCAGGTAAACTCAGGCAAGGCCCGCCTGACCAGAAGATCGCCGGCGACGACGCCCCCGTGGTGATTATCGGGTTAGGGCCGGCAGGACGTGCCGTCGCAGACGCTTTGACGTTGCACGAGGTTAAGTATCTCGCGGTTGAAGCCGACATGGAGCGGTTCGAAAAGGCGATCGCAGATGGGTATCATGTCCAGCATGCAGAAGCCGGCAACCCACGCAGCTGGGATGCCATGGGCATGGCCAAACGCGAATTGGTGGTGATCTCGACCGGCAATCACGAACTTAGCAGGGAACTGACGCCGTTGGTAGAAGAGCGCCTCCCCGGCGTGACAAGGATTGCAGCGTTGAGAAGCCCTGAAGGGATCGCCAGCTTCGGCGAGCTGGGTATTCCGGCAGTCGACGTAGCTGCAGACGGTGGCATCGACACCTTGATTGAGGCAGTGTTTGAGAGGCTTGGAATCGTGCGCGCTAGACAGGCTCCGCCTTTGCTCGAAGCCGCCGCATGATCAGCCCTCAATCAGCGTTGAGGCGTCGGCGCATTTCCTTACCCGCCTTAAAGTAAGGAACTTTCTTGGCTGGCACGCTCACCGATTCTCCGGTTCGTGGATTGCGTCCTTGTCGGGCCTCGCGTTCGCGCGTTGAAAAAGCACCGAACCCGCGCAACTCGACCCGCCCACCTTCAGACAGCCGCTGAGCAATCTCGTCAAAGAAGATGTCGACGACTTGCTCGACCTCTTCAGCTCGCAATTCTGGATTATCCTTGTGCAATGCCTGCAACAACTCGGATCTGATCATGGCGCCCTCCCGGCACCCCCGCTAAGGGGCACCCCGCACGTGTTTCGACACATGACCGATCAGCATTCAGACCCGAAGAACGCCTATCGTCAATACCCATGGTGCCAGAGCTTGGTCGATCTCGCAAGTCGACGCATGCATTGTACGCAAGTGATACACGCAATTTTCAGGCGATTCGCGGTGTAAACTGTCACGTAAGCTCAGTTAGAGCCGTGAGATCAATCCCCAACCGCGCCATACGCGCACGGATATCAGGCCACTCATCGCGCATGAACTGTTCGCGCTCGCTTGCGCGCAGTTTGTCAGCGGCGCCAGGCACGACATACATACCAACGCCTCTCTGGACCTCAACCAGCCCGTCGTTTTGAAACTGCTGATAGGCTTTAGCGACCGTCAGCGGATTGGCCCCTTGTTCGGCGGCAAGCGCTCGCACCGAAGGCAACATTTTCCCCTCGGGGTATAGCCCTTCGATAATGGCGGCAGCGATCTGGTCTCGCAGCTTGAGATAGACGGGGCGACTTTGGCTCATAGTTTCCTCACGAGGTGCCTCAGTGCCATAATACAGCCATGCGCGTCAAGCTGCCGCCGGCTAGACTTGCTTTAAGCAAAGCAACAAAAGCTTCACACCCGCGATTGAATCGCTAGTGTGCGCCGCTTCTGGCGAGCCGGAGGGGGCGCCGCCACATATGGGTTAGGGATCCAATCACTATGGGTGAATTGAAAGATATCGCGTTGTACAACTACGCGGATTGGGCAGCGCTGGTCTCAACACTGGTTCTGTTAGGCTTTCTGGTCGGCGGGGCGTTTGCTGTCACGCGGCCCAAAGAAGAGGTAATGGGCCACCCCAAGGGCCTCTACATGCTGTTCTTCGCCGAGATGTGGGAACGCTTTTCCTATTACGGCATGCGTGCTCTGCTTACCCTATACCTCGTCAAGCATTGGCTGTTTGACGACAGCAATGCCAACTTGATCTACGGCGCATACACCAGCCTCGTTTACATCACACCCGTGTTGGGAGGATGGCTCGCGGACAAGTATCTCGGACAACGCAAAGCTGTTCTTTTCGGAGCTATCTTGTTGACAGCCGGGCACTTCTTCATGGCGTTTGAAGGGGATGGATCAGGCTATGACAACGATGCGACGATTAATATTTTTTGGCTCGCGCTAGCATTGATCATCGTCGGATCGGGCTTTCTCAAAGCCAATATCTCGGTCATGGTCGGACAACTCTATCCGCGCACCGATATCCGTCGCGATAGCGCGTACACAATCTTCTACATGGGCATCAATCTTGGCGCTGCGGCCGGCGTATTGATTGCAGCATACATCGGCGAGACAGTTAGCTGGGCCTGGGGCTTCGGCCTTGCCGGATTTGGAATGCTGCTCGGACTGGTTGTGTTCGTGTTCGGCAAGTCACTTCTACGCGGGAATGGTGAGTCGCCGGTTCCAGCGAAGCTTAAGGAGACTGTCGCCGGAATTCGGTTTGAATGGCTACTCTACGTTGTCGGCCTTGCCGGCGTGGCGATGATCTGGATTTTGATTCAGTACCAATCGTTGGTCGGTTGGCTGCTGCTGCTGTCTGGTATTCTGCTGCTAGGCTACGTTTTGCAGCAAGCGCTTTACAAACTGCCAGGAGAGGATGGACAAGTAAGCGATGGCTCGACGGCGATGATCTTCAACGGCGGCGTGGTGGCTTTGCTGCTGACCGCCGGCCTGATGATCTATCAAAATGGCACGAGCACGGTTTCAACGATCCTTGGCGTAGCCGGATTGGTCTTGGTCATTTCTGCATGCTTCGGAGAGGGGCGTAAACACGCCAACCACGCACGTGATCGCGTTTTTGCGATGATCTTTGTGATCTTACTCATGCCGTTGTTTTGGGGCTTGTTTGAACAAGCAGGTGGTTCGATGAATCTGTATACGGATCGCCATGTCGACCGCGGCGGCATCCCAACCACTTTCTTTCAATCGATCAACCCCATTTACATCATCTTGCTCGCTCCGCTGTTCGCGGCGCTGTGGCAATGGATGGCGAGTACCGGGCGCGAACCGTCAGCGATCGCCAAAATGGGACTCGGCATCGTTCAGATGGGCCTCGCCTTCGTGGTATTTGTATGGGGGGCAGAACAGTTCAGCGTGACAGGAGAAGCAGGTGCCTTGCTAACACCTGTTGTGTTCTTGTTCCTGTTCTATCTGCTCTCAACCACTGGTGAATTGTGCCTATCGCCGGTCGGATTGTCAGCTATGAACCGGCTTTCGGTGCGCCACATGGCTAGCCTTATGATGGCAGCTTTCTTCTTCGGAACCGCAGGCGGAAACTATGTCGCCGGGTTCATGGGGTCGCTCATGGGCGAAGGCGAAGGAGGCGAAATGACGCGTGAAGCGGCGCTCGAGATCTACTGGGCGATGGGCTTGGTGGCGGTTGGCGTTGGCGTCTTCGTTACGATTATCAGTCCGTTGGTGAAAAAGCTGATGCACCTCGATTCGCTAACCGACGACAGCGACACGCTTGCGGGTGCTGCCGAAGCTGGCCTCGAAGCTCAAGAAGGCGGCGTCCACCCGGCAACACGGCCAGCCGAATAGGGAAATGATGCGGGCGGACCCGGTCGTGGTTCCGTCCGCGTATCGCTTGCTAACGCCGGGCAGACCGGAGCCCGTGGCCAGTTGACGAATTGGCCTCATCAACATTCGCCTGTTATAATCTCCAGCCTTGAAGGGGGGATCACGTATGGACGGAACACTGATCGCATTGATCGCGGCGAATGTCGCATTCGTAGGCACCCATTTCGCGATGTCGCATCCCTTGCGGGCACCGATGGTCGGGCTGTTCGGAGCTATGGGCTTTCAGATTGCCTACTCGCTGGTAAGCTTCGCCACCTTGGGCTGGGTCTATTTCGCATTCAAAGCGGCACCTCCGGCAGACCTGCCAGGCAGCGGAGAGATAGGCTGGGCTGTGGCGACACTGCTGACATTGCCAGCGATGGTCCTTTTCGCTGGGAGCATTGTCGGCAACCCGGCATTGGCGGTGCCTGGTGCCGAGGCGCAGGCGCGCGCAGAGCCAAGAGGGTCGCTCAAAGTCACACGCCATCCCATGATGTGGGGGTTCGCACTTTGGGCGTTGTCGCACATTGTGTTGTTCTGGAGCATGCGCACTATGATCGTCGCCTTCGCAATGGCCGTGCTCGCCCTGGTCGGGGCGCATTTACAAGACCGCAAGAAGGCAGTCTTGATGGGTGAAGCTTGGATCGAGTGGCAAAGCAAGACCAGCTATTGGCCACGCTGGGGCAAGCTGTTTGGTGTCGGCGCACTGCCGTGGACCGCGGGTTTGCTGTTGTTTGTTTTCCTGAGCTGGTTGCATCTCCCGCTCGGGGGCATCTCTGCCGGGATCTGGCGCTGGTTCTAGAACCAATTGCTCAATTCTTGAGCGCAAGCACCCAGTCTCGGCGCGCCTGCTGAGAGCGCACGTCGAACGAAAGATCATGTCCTGCTCTATCGAATGACTGGAACGTGCCTGCTTGGGCAGCCTTAGCCAGCCTCCGTCCGTGCAATTGCGGGATCACAGCGTCCGCGGTTCCATGCTGGATCAGCACCGGCGCCTTGATCCTGGGGACTTTTTCCAGATTGCGGTAGCTGTCGCGCATCAAGGCATCGACCGGAAGCCACCAAAGATTTGCCTTCGCCGCGTCCGGCAGACTGGTGAAAGGAGCAATCAGAATAAGCGCGGCAGGGTTATGTCGAAACGCCATTTCGGTGGCCACACCACCGCCGATCGAGTTGCCGGCAATGATGGTCTCGGCTGGGCTGACGCCTCTGGCATGAAGCCATTCGAGCGCCGCCTCGCCATCTTTGTAAAGCCCTTGCTCGGAAGGGGTTCCCGGGTTCCCGCCATAACCGCGATATTCGACCAACAGCGCACCGACCCCAGCTTCGACCAAGGCGCCGTTCGACACGCTCGCTCCGCGCAGGGTTCCGCCATTGCCATGAAAGTAAACCAAGGTCGGCATTCCCGCTCCGGGTGGCCGATAGAAGGCCCGCAAGGTGAGCCCGTCATCGGTCTTCAGCGCGATCTCTTGGTAGCCCGGCGTCAATGGCGGGGCCACTTGGGGCGCGGGATAAACGAACCGGGATTGCAGCGACCAAAGCACGACGAGAACCGCAAAATAGAAAGCCGCGAGAAACGCCAGTGCGCGGACAATCCAAGTCATGGTGCGCGTCCCAACCCAGCGGAGCTATCGGCCTTTGAACTCGGCTGCGCGTTTCTCGATTAGCGCGTTTACGCCCTCCATATGATCATCGGTCAAATGCATCAGCGCTTGAGTGTTGGCCGCCAATTCGAGCGCGCTGTCATAGCTGACCTGCTGGCCCTGCCGGAGCAACATCTTGGCGTGTCGGAGCGCATGCGGCGGCATGGCTGCCACTTTGTCGGCAAGCTTGCGGGCTTCGCTTAGCAAATCATCTTGCGCGACGACGCGGCTGACTAAGCCCCAATCGAGAGCGGTCGCCGGATCGATCACATCGCCCGTGTAGAACAATTCTGAAGCGCGGCTCATGCCGATCACGCGGGGCAGAATCCAGGTGCCGCCATCGCCGGGGATGATCCCCAATTTGAGAAAGGTTACGCCAAATTTGGCTTTCTCCGACGCGATCCGAATGTCTGCGAGGCATGCCACATCGCATCCAAGTCCGATCGCTGGGCCGTTGACCGCAGCAATGACCGGCACGCGCAGCGAATAAAGCGCTCGCAGCATCATATGGATATTGTTGCGATAACCATCAGAGATCGCTGGTGGTGAACCGCCGAAGGTCCCCGATCGCGACTGCATAGCCTTGATATCCCCACCGGCGGAGAATGCGCGACCCGCGCCCGTAAGAATTACACAGCGCGTTTGCATATTGCGATTGATTTCGTTGCACACTTGGGTGAACTCATCGCCATCGCCAGGCGCACCCAAAGGGTTCATCGTATCCGCCCGGTCGATCGTAAGCGTCGTCACGGGGCCATCTTGCGAGATCTGTAATAGTGCCATGCAGGCGATCTATAGCGTTACCGCGTCTTGCGGAAAGCTAGTTTTTGGTAGTGAATGAAATCCCGTGGGGCTCTGCCGAGCGGCCGGAGGCGGCGGATCGGAAGTTTTGGTATTGCCCATAATTGAACCAAACGGTGTAATCGCGATCAGGCTTGGCGACGCATGGGATCGAGTAGGTCTTGCCATCTTGCGATTGCAGCACTTGTCCTTTGCATTCAGGGAATGCCGGATTGGGACCGGTAGCGAACGACATGCTGCCCGGGGCCATCGGTTGGTTGTAAGTTACGGAGAGCGTGAACGGACCCGGAGGAATGGCACTGCCATCCGCTGGCGATGTGCTGACAACGATGGGCGTCCCTTCATCGACTACCGCCGCAGAGCTCGCCCCGCTTGCGTTGAGCAGCAGCACCGAGGCCGAAGTAAGAACCAAAACACCCATTGCAACGCCTCCGAAAATCAGACCCTGCGAAAGTTGACGCCTTGGAGCACGCACAGCAATGCCAGATTTTGTGTCACGAATTTCCTGGGCCTTAGACGCTCCCTCTGACCAAAGGCGCGCTGCCTCGCGGCTGCTCGAAACGCCAAGCTTGCGTCGAGCCGAACGCAAAAGTTCATTGGCCGCGTATTCGCTATCCCCTGTCAGTGCGATCGCGGATTTGACCGTGTGGCCCTCGGCCAGCAGGCCAAGAAGCCTTCTTTCACGCTCGCTCAACGTGTTGAGCGACGAGGCCATGCCTTAGGCCCGCGCCTCTTCAGCGTCTTTTGCGGCATCGATACCCGCCGAATTGTGCTTTAGCGCCTTGAGCACGGTATCAACAATCGCTGGGGCGTTGAGCCCGGCTTCGTCATACTGCTTTTCGGGCGAATCCTGATCAATAAACGTATCTGGAAGGCGCATCGTCCGGACTTTCAATCCGGTGTCGGTCAAGCCCTGGTCAGTTGCGTAAGTCAGGACGTGAGCGCCCAAGCCGCCAATCGCCCCCTCTTCAACCGTGACCACCACTTCATGCGTTCGCATCAGTTTTGCAATCAGTTCCTCGTCGAGTGGCTTGGCAAAGCGCAAGTCCGCAACGGTCGTTGAGAGGCCTTTTGCTTCGAGTTGGTCTGCTGCCTTCTTGGCCTCTTCGAGGCGCGCGCCGAGCGACAGAATAGCAACCTTAGTGCCTTCACGAACCACCCGGCCTTTGCCAATCTCAAGCTTTTGAGGAACATCGGGCAACGGTACACCGACACCATTTCCGCGCGGGTATCGAAAGGCGATCGGTCCATCATCATACTCAACCGCGGTGTATGTCATATGCACCAGCTCGGCTTCGTCAGCTGCGGCCATCACAACCATGTTAGGCAGTGTTGCCAGATAGGTGATGTCAAACGAGCCAGCATGGGTCGCCCCGTCCGCGCCAACAAGTCCGGCACGGTCAATCGCAAACCGAACGGGCAGATTCTGAATCGCAACATCGTGCACGACCTGATCATAGGCGCGCTGCAAGAACGTTGAGTAGATTGCGGCAAATGGACGCATGCCCTGCGCGGCCAGTCCGGCAGCAAACGTCACCCCGTGCTGTTCAGCAATGCCGACATCGAAGCTGCGCTCTGGGTGCGCCTTTGCAAACCGATCTACACCTGTCCCGGACGGCATGGCGGCGGTGATCGCACAAATGCGGTCGTCGGTCTCAGCAAGCTGCGCCAGCGTATCTCCAAACACGTTCTGGTACGCTGGCGGGCCTGCGGCCCCCTTCTTCTTCTCACCCGTGATGACATCAAATTTGGGTACGCCGTGATATTTGTCAGCGCTGTTCTCAGCCGGCTCATAACCTTTGCCTTTGGTTGTCACCACATGGATGAGAACCGGACCTTCTTGCGTGTCTCGGACATTTTCGAGCACAGGCACAAGATGTTCAAGGTTGTGCCCATCAATCGGTCCGACATAGTAGAAGCCCAGCTCCTCAAACAGAGTGCCGCCGGTCACCATTCCGCGGGTGTATTCCTCGGCCTTGTCGAGCGTGGAGTGAACCCGCCGGCTCATCTTTTTGGCCACTTTAGACGCCAGGCTGCGCAGACCAAGATACTCGCTTGATGACACCATCCGAGCAAGATAGGCAGAAAGCCCTCCGACCGGCGGGGCGATCGACATATCGTTGTCGTTGAGGATAACCACCAAGCGATTTCCGGCCTGCTCGGCGTTGTTCATCGCCTCGTAGGCCATGCCAGCACTCATCGCTCCATCACCAATCACGGCAATGCCGCGACCAGGCTGGTTGCGCAGTTTGTTGGCGACCGCAAAACCCAATGCTGCGGAGATTGAGGTCGAAGAATGCGCCGCGCCAAACGGATCATACTCGCTTTCAGTTCGTTTGGTGAAGCCTGAGAGGCCTCCTCCTTGGCGTAACGTGCGGATGCGATCACGACGGCCTGTCAAGATCTTGTGCGGATAGCATTGGTGGCCCACATCCCAGACCAAGCGGTCTTCTGGCGTGTTGAACACGTAATGGATCGCTACGGTTAGTTCGACAACTCCGAGACCTGATCCTAAGTGCCCCCCCGTACTGCCAACAGCGTCGATCACTTCGGTGCGCAATTCATCCGACAACTGCCTCAACTTGCTTGGGTCTAGCTGCCGTAATTGGTCAGGCGATTGCACCTTGTCGAGCAAAGGTGTGTCAGGTTTTGATGTCATAAGTGCCTGTCCTACACTTTGGAAAGCAAACTGTCGATGAACCCTTCATCGCCCCAAAAAGAGGTCGGTCCTCTCAATTTCGCAATGAGTCAAGCGCAAGCGCTACAAATGCCTCGAATTTCCAGCACCGGACGGCGCGCCGCAAAGTGATTTCGTTGGGCAATCGAGCGGACATTTTCACTCAATGCTTCGTCATCCACGTGGATCGCACCGCCGCATTCGTCACAGACCAGAAAAAGGCAATCATGCTCGCATCCGGGGTGAGTGTTAGCCAAGTAGGCGTTGGCGCTTTCGACACGAAGTGCCAGATTGTTTGCGACGAACAAATCGAGGATGCGATACACGCTGTTTGGCGCGACACGTTTGCTTCGCAACAGCGAAAGACCGTCAGCGATGTCGTAGGCAGAAACCGGGCAATCATGTCGGGTCAATTCGACGAACACAGCTTCGCGCATGCTCGTCCATTGTTCGCCGGCCTGCAAAAGAGCTGCCTTCGCAGCGGAAAGCAGCTCAGGTCCGTGCAAATGTTCGTGGGAATGCGTCTCTTCGGCCATCACCGCAGCATAAGCTCTTTGGCAAGTCTTGCCCAGCCTCGGTTGCAGAGTTTGTTGCCGTTAAGTGGAATCCCGCAGGAATGCATCGCGAAAATCTGAAGGAAACATCTCTTCCAAGGCGCGGACTTTGGGTGCATCCCAGCGCACGATGTATCCGTGGCGAGGGTTTTTCGCCATGAAGTCCTGATGGTAATCCTCGGCAGCATAGAACTTTTTGTAACCCTCAATCTGAGTCACGATTGGCTGTTTCCACACGCCGGATTTTTCCATCTGCTTCAGATAGGCTGATGCAACGGCCCGCTGCTCCTCACTCGTGGGCACCAATGCGGTGCGATAGTGGGGGCCAACATCTGGACCTTGCCGGTTCTTCAAGGTCGGGTCTGCGACAACCGAGAAGAAGATCTGCAGCAGTTCATCGTACCGCACAACATAAGGATCATAAACGATGCGCACCGATTCTGCGTGGTCGGTCATCCCAGTGATGATCTGGTTGTAGGTTGCGGTTCCTGCGCGCCCGCCGTGATAGCCTGAAACAGCCTTTTTGACGCCGTTTACGTGGCTGAAAACGCCTTCGACGCCCCAAAAGCATCCGCCCGCAAAGACTGCGACCTTCAGACCGGCGCCTTCCTTGGCGATCCTTTTCGGCGTAGGCGCATTAACCGGCTCATCAAGCGCCAATGCAGGTGCGCCACACCCGCTCAGGCCCAGGCTCAAGGCCGCAATCCACAATGCCGTTCCACGCATCATGATTCTCCGATCACAAATTCGGCGCTTGGCGCGATGACTTGCGATGCAGGGGCGGGGTTTGCAGCCTGCACATTCCACTCATCGGTCGACGCCGCACCGACTGCGAGTGCGCCCAACACAAAGCCAATGGCGATGCTGCGGTACAGATCTGGCGAAAACATACGCATGAGTGTTCTTTCCAAGTCAGGCAATCTCTTTGAGAGGCAATTTGGTTTCTCGCTCCTTGCGGCTCGATGAACCCGCTCTCTGCGAGACAATTCGTTACATTTCGCGACTTAGTTACGCTAAGCTCAGCAAAAAGTTTCGCCTCTGCAATATGGTCGGCAAACCGTTTTGGAATCGGGTTAAAGCGGTTGCGCTAGTGCCTGACTGACCCGCTTGGTGTCAGTGGCGGAAGTGACGCATACCCGTGAGGACCATCGCCAATCCTGCTTCATCCGCAGCAGCGATCACTTCATCATCTCGAATTGACCCCCCGGGTTGAATCACAGCGGTCGCGCCCGCTTCAGCTGCTGACAGCAAGCCATCCGCGAACGGGAAGAAGGCATCTGACGCAACCGAGCTTCCGACGGTTCGGGATTGGGGCCAGTCATAAGTTTCAGCCGCTTCTGCGGCTTTGGCTGCGGCGATTCGCGCCGAATCGCGCCGGTTCATTTGTCCAGCGCCGATTCCGGCCGTGGCTCCATCCTTCGCGTAGACAATCGCATTTGACTTGACGTGCCGGGCCACCGTCCAAGCGAACAGGCAGTCTTTGAGCTCTTGTTCGGTTGGCTCACGCTTTGTGACAAGCGTGAGGTCAGCCGCTGAAATCGCGCCAGCGTCACGCGATTGCAGCAACATTCCGCCAGCGATTGTTTTCATGGAAAAGCCGCCGCGGCGCGGATCTGGTAGCGCGCCACACTCAAGCAGTCGCAGGTTCTTCTTCTTTGCGAATATCGCCCGCGCTTCGTCGCTCACCCTGGGGGCGATCACGACTTCGGTGAAAATCGCTGCAATGTGCTCTGCTGTTGCACCATCGAGTTCAGTGTTGACCGCTACGATCCCGCCAAAGGCCGAAACGCTGTCGCATTGCAGCGCTGCGTGCCAGGCTTCCGCCAAGGTCGGCGCCTGCGCGACGCCGCAAGGATTGGCGTGTTTGACGATCACCACTGCGGGGTCCTCGCCCGCGAATTCTGCGACCAGCTCAAGAGCGGCATCCGCATCGTTGAGATTGTTGTAGCTCAGCGCCTTGCCTTGCAGCTGAGTGGCTTGAGGCACCCCAAGAGCGTTGACAGCTTGCGGGACATAGATTGCGGCTTGCTGATGCGGGTTCTCGCCGTAGCGCAAAACCTCACCGCGCTTGAAGGCAAGTGGCATAGTTTGGACGAAAGGAGTGGCTTGCAAAGCTTCCGCGCCAAGCGGGTGCGTGAACGCGTCTCCAAAAGCGAACCAATTCGCGATAGCGGCATCGTAGGCCGCTGTCGTGGCGTAGGCTTTCCCTGCCATTCGAATTCGAAACGCCTCGCTCGTTGAACCTTCGTTCGCATTGAGCTCTTCCACCAATGCGGTGTAATCAGCAGGGTCAGTGAGGATCGTGACAAAGCCGTGGTTCTTCGCCGCTGAACGGACCATGCTCGGGCCGCCGATATCGATGTTCTCGATGATCTCGGCGCGTTCAGCCCCCTTTGCGACAGTCTCCTCGAATGGGTAAAGATTGACGACAACGAGATCGATTGCGCCGATTGCATGCTCATCCATGGAAGCAACGTGGTCTGTGTTATCACGCAAAGCCAGCAGGCCGCCATGGACTTTAGGGTGCAGTGTTTTTACCCGCCCGTCCATCATCTCGGGAAATCCGGTCAGATCAGATACATCGCGGACTTGCAGTCCGGCTTCGCGCAGCGCCCGTGCGGTGCCTCCGGTGCTGACCAATTCGATTTCTCGGCGGGCCAATTCCTGGCCGAGCTCAACCAGGCCGCTCTTGTCGGACACTGAGAGCAGCGCCCGTGTGATTCTCGTGTCGCTCATGCCGACTTACCCCATTTTCTTGAGCAGCCAGGAGAATTCACCCCCGCCACGTGACGTCATGCCCTCGACGACCAATTGCTCGGTCGCATGAGGCCGGCCATCGCCACCGACCCAAAGGCTGTCCTCTCGGGCTAGCCTGGCGTCTTCGGTGTCGGCGCGCAGTCGGAATTGCCACAATTTTCCGTCAGGCAATAGCAAGCTCGCTCCGCGCTTGTCGTCGCTCAAATGAACCTCAACCCCCGGCCCTAAGTGGAACCGGATGGCGAATCCAATCTTACCGCGCTTGCCCTTGCGAGAGACCGGAACCAGCACGTCTTGGCCGACCAATTCGCTGCCGTCGGCGCGGAGCACCAGTGCTCTTCGGTGCGTCAACCCAAACCGGGCTGCATAGCCATCGTGGCTGGCTTCGATGCGAGTGGCGTCGTGCCGACCCTTGCCGAGCAAGCGGCGCTCAATCTCGACATATTCAACCCCGCGACCCAGTTTACCGTGCAAAAGCACAGCGGTCGAATTGGCGTTGTCCAGAACCAATGTCGAATGCGCAGCTGTCGCACGTAGCCCTTGGCCGATACGTGCAGGCACCTGGCCGCCGGCCGTCACAGCGCCGCCACAATTGACAATCACACGGCTCGGACCATCGGACATTTCAAACGCCAAGGTTGAAGCTGCTCCGCACCTAGCGTGTTTTGCTCTGGGTGGCGGCGCGGCATCGAATTGGACGACGGTCTGGCCGCCGCGCAAGCGATGAAAACCCCAGCTTTGTGTGTCCATCAGCGGGCGGGCGCGAACGCCGCTGGCTGCGATCAATGCGGCAAGACGGTCTGCACTTATGGCGCCATTACCTTGCCAGGACCCCAGGGCACCATCGCGGTGGCGCAGCGCCAACAAAGGCGGAACAAGAAGTTCGCGCATCACCAGGAGCGCCTCCGGAGGATCGCGCTTGATGGCCTCGTAACAGGCAATTAAATCCGTCAGTAACGCGATAGCATCCATTTGCGCGGCCGGGCATCGCGCCACCACGCCTCCGTCTTCGGTGACCAATTCGCCCAGCGCTTTGATAAGCCCCGCTTCGCCAAAAATCCGACGCGGCCGCCCGTTCGGCAACAGCAAGCCCGCGGCCGTAATTGCAGTCCAGCCCGCAACTTCGCCCAGACGATCGCGCGCGCGGTGCACATTGCGGTCGAGCCACCGCGCGGTGTCGGCGATGTGTCCCAGCAAATGTCGACGGAATTGACGGTCTGTCTCGTCGATCAGAACCGGTGCATGGACCAACCAATTGAGCAGTCGGTGACCGGCAAACTCCACATCCCAAGCCATACCTTTTGTCGGCTCGGGATTGGCGGTCAGCCATAGTCCGGCAATCCTCTGTGCAGTTGGCACACACTCCTTTCGCGGGGCGCTGGCCGCTAGATCACGGAGCCATCCAAATGTATGCAACACCCTTTCGGTCCCAGCGCTGTGACGCGCCGAGGGATCAAAATCGATCTTGGAGATCGGCAATTTTGCCCCGTTGACCACAAAATGCCCTGCTCTTAGCGCCGTGCCCGATGTGCGGTCACCCTCGAGCGGGCTCGTAACAGTTGCGCGCAGGCGAATTTTATCGGCTTTGCGAAACGGCGCAGCCAAGGCGTGGCTTGGAACGCCGATACGGTAAGCCAGACGGATCAATGTTTCGCCGGCGCTGCTGCGCGGCGCGATCACGTCACTCAGAGCCAAAGTCCGATGCGTCGGCAGTGGCGCGTCTTCCGGGACCTGATCGGCGACTTGGCTTAAGGTTGCGTCAAGCGGTTGCGGATCCGTTCGATGCAATGGAATCGCGGAGGCTTGACCATCGCCGTCTTCGCGAAGGCCTTCATCGAACAAATCCACGGGCTCGTCGCCTTGCTTGTCGAATAACGCAGCCATCAAGCCTGACCTTTCAAGGCAGCTATGTTTGCTGCATAGTGTGCGGGACCACCTTTAAAGATCGCCGAACCTGCGACCAGCACATCAGCTCCGGCTTGGACGCACAGCTTCGCGGTTTCGGGATTTACCCCGCCATCGACTTCAAGGTGTATCTCCTTGCCTGTCGCATCGATCATTGCGCGGATTCGTGCGATCTTGTCGAGTTGTGAATGGATAAAGCTCTGGCCGCCGAAGCCAGGGTTTACGCTCATGACAAGGATTAGGTCGACAAGGTCCATCAGATTGTTGAGCGCTTCCACAGGGGTGCCCGGATTGAGCACAACGCCGGCCTTCTTGCCGAGCGCCTTAATGGCTTGAATCGTCCGATGAACATGAGGTCCCGCCTCGGGATGTACAGTGATTATGTCGGCCCCCGCGTCGGCGAACGCTTCCAGATACAGATCCACAGGCGCGATCATCAAGTGAACATCGAACACTTTGTCCGTATGCGGGCGTAGCGCTTTGACAACAGCCGGGCCGATAGTGATGTTCGGGACGTAATGTCCATCCATTACATCAACATGGATCCAGTCTGCGCCAGCTTTGTCGATCAGGCGCACCTCTTCACCCAATTTTGAAAAATCGGCTGAAAGGATAGAAGGAGAAATCAGCGGTTGGTCCATAACGGTCCACTATGAAAGGTCCTCGCAGGCGTAGGTTGCCGCGAATCGCGCCACAAGCGCGATGGCCAACCTTTTCCACGGCCTATCCCATCGGGCACGCCATCAAGCTGGAAATGCACCTTTAAACTGCGCGCAACGGGCCCGCCTGAGAAAGCTTCAGGCCACGGCATGGCCGCCGATCACGGTTTACAGGTCGGCTGCG
>Ga0207422_1002877_pt1 | contig 19871 bp, 18 predicted proteins | sample MarCyaLeptolynsp_FD_187757 | JGI IMG/M metagenome (GOLD analysis project Ga0207422, IMG submission 187757) | Marine cyanobacterial communities from Panama - species 1 Leptolyngbya sp. (SPAdes) | ecosystem: Environmental > Aquatic > Marine > Unclassified | place: Panama: Panama City | collected...
TGGCTGAGGCGTTTGCGCCGATTTCACCCTCATCGATCCCTGAAGACGCGACTGCGATTTTCACCGCGCGGGTCGAGAATCCACCCTTTGAATCATTTGAACTTGAACTCGGGTTCGTTCCAGCCGATACCGCCCTCGCAGCGACCGGATCCCAGACCCCATGAGCCTACCCAAAATCGACACCGTCTTGTCCGAGTCAGACCTGATGGCGCGGATTGACGACCTCGCCGCTCGTCTGGCGCCGCGCCTGACCGGAGAATGGTCGGCGATCAATATCCTGATCGGGGCGACCCCGTTTACCAGCGACCTGATGAAGGCGCTCGCTCGGTTGGATATTCATCCGGTGCTCGACGCCTTGTGGCTGGAAAGTTATCGCGATGCGCGCGAAAGCTCCGGGCGCGTGGTTGTTCGAGCCGACATTGCGCGCCAGGTGCGCGACCGCGGCGTGCTGATCATTGACGACGTGTTCGATACTGGACGCACTCTCGCCTTCGCCCGAAAACACCTGCTGGCCAAGGGCGCGCGCGAGGTCATTACTTGTGCCCTCGCCCGCAAACCTTGGGCGCCGGAAGGTGACGAGAATGTCGACTTTCACGCCTTTGACGCACCGCCGCGTTATCTGGTCGGATATGGCATGGACGATGCCGGGCTGTATCGCGGCCTGCCTTATATCGGCGCCCTCGACTAGGACAGTTTCTGGTCCAACCATTCGAGAATATCGGCGCTGACTTGTTCGGTGCCCGGTTCATCGACGATCCAGTGCGCGTGATTGCTATACTCGAAATAGTCGCCAGGCACGCTGGCCTTGGCATATTTGGCGCCCACTTTGCGGACTGCCTTGATCACGGTCGCGCGATCCTTCTTGGCGCCTATGGTCAGCGTCGGGATGGAAATCTGGGATTCGTCTATCTCCGGGCCCTCCATCAAGTCCTGATACACGCGCCCGCTATCAAACAGTGCGCCTTGATAGATCTCGTCATGCCGAGCTTTGTCGACGGCATTGAGGACACCATAGCTGAAACCTTTAGGACCCACTTTGAACATACCTCCAGGAATGTTCTTGCGCCCGGCTTTAACAATGCTCCAGAACGTCCGAAAGGCCCTGAAATCGGTGACTGTGCAGCCTTTTGGCTGGGCCGGCGTGAGGAAGATGGCGCCGCGCACCACGCCGCGTTCGGCGAGCTTCTGCGCAATCATACCGCCCATGGAATGGCCAATGACGACAGGCTTATCGCCATCTCGCTGAGCCATCTCAGACGCACTCTGCGTGGCCGCATCGAAATAGTCAGACAGGGTCAGATCTGCGAGGGCTGCGGGTGGGTCTTCGTGCGTGCGCAGTTCCGGATACAGTGTCGGCGCTTCGCAGGTCCAGCCGGCCATGGCGAAGTCGCGCTTCATCCGATCCCAGACATCGCCGCCGCACCCAACGCCGTGAATCATTAGCAGCGTCTTGCTCATCAGAGCGGCCCTCCCGTTCCGTTTCCAGAATTACAATAGGCAGAGATGGGCGATATTGGAAAGGGTGTGCGCTAGGACGCGTCGACCGGCTCGCTCCAACGCCGGAAGCGCGTCGCGACGTCTTCATAGACCGGGCGCTTGAATGGCACGATCAAGCCCGGAATCTCGTCCAGCTTGGCCCAGCGCCAGGCATCGAATTCCGGCTTGTGTTTATCGAGGCGGACATCACTGTCAGAGCCCTTGAAGCGAAGTGCATACCATTTCTGCCTCTGTCCCAGGTACGGCCCCCCCATCCGGCGCAGCAGGTCGGGCGGGAAATCATAATACAGCCAGTCTTCGGTCTCTTCGAGAATGTCGACCAGTTTCGCCGCGACTCCTATCTCTTCATCCATTTCGCGAAGGGCCGCTTCGACAGGTTCCTCGCCTTCGTCAACGCCGCCTTGTGGCATTTGCCATTGAAAAGCCCCGCGTCCGTTGACGCGGCGACCTACAAAGACATGCCCCGCCTTGGAAAACAAAGCGAGGCCGACATTGGCGCGATAATGCGCTGGATCGCGTTTCTTGGAACTCACCCCTGAGGGTCTAGACGAGCTTGCTCGATCTGACCAGCGCTCGGTCGGGTGCTCAGGGAACGCTTGGCATAGTAAGAGGCAGGTGCGAGCACGATGCCTTTTTCTTCCAAGGTCGGGATCCACTCTTGCACAAGGTCGATCGAGACTGGAAATGGCATGCTTGTGCCCAGAGCCGCGCCGCGTTCGCGAGCGGTCGTCTCCAGCACCAGAAGCTGTTGCGAGATCTCATCCGCTGACGGGCGGGCATCGATCCAGGATGTTGCCTTGCCGAAGGCGAGGCCGGCGCCGCGCGCGCTTGATTCAAACTCTGAGCGGATCAGGCTGCCATCTTCGAAAAAGGCGACACCCTTGGCGCTGAGTTCAGCAACGATCGGATCCACCGCGGCCTGTTCGGTCGCGAACTTGGCGCCCTGATAATTCATAACGCCGACATAGCCCGGCGTCCGCGCCAACAATTTGCCGAGGCGCTGCCGGTTTGTATCGGCCGAAACGCCAACTTGCATGACCTGTGCATGCGGGCGCTGACGCCCATAATCATAAGGCTCCATGGGCAATTCGATCAGAACTTCATGACCAGCCCGTCGGGCGCGGCGGACCCAGGTGCGCAAATTGTCAGAGGTCGGCGCAAAGGACAGCGTTACTTCCGGCGGCAGCTCGTCAATGGCGGCGCGGGTGCGGGTGGCATTGGTGCCGAGGCCGCTGACGATCAGCGAAACGGTTGGCTTACCCTCGGGGTTGGTGAAGGCACGCGCATTGCGGGCGAGCGGCGTATCATCGGCGATACTGGCGCCGACCTGGACCATTTTTGAGTTGAAATCCTCAGGCGTCGGCGCGTCACCGGAATCCCCGAGATCGGTGATCTGACTATAGGTCTGACCCGGCAGAACGGTTCGGCCGTTAATGCGGATGCCCTTTGGTTGTTCGCTGGTCGTTGTCGCGGATGCCGACATGCTCACAGCACCATTATACTCCACGCCGAGATCGGGTTCGTCTCCCGCGGCGGTCGGATTATTGCTCTGGGTCTCCGCCTGGGCAAAGCCTATGGCTTCTTCGTATCCGGGCAGGCGGGGATTGAGTTGTGGCGCGTCAGAAGGCGACTCATCAAACAACGCGACGCGAACCGTCGGACCGGATGCATCAGCATCACCCATGACATGCATGGCGGTGGCGCCAGAGCCGAGAAGGAACGTCAGCGTAAAAGCCCCAAGTGCCGAATGCACCAGGCCGCTACGGAATGGCGATGGATCGCGCGTGATGCGAGATGACATTGAGGCTCCTGAGAACACTTTAAACCCGAGCGCTCAGTTTGCCGTTCGAATGGTTAAGAAGAGGCAAACCCGAATTAACCTTTTCGGGTGATTTGCAGCCTTTCACGAGCCAAATTGCATGACAATTCAGTTAGTCGCTACCTGTAATTGAATAAGGCGATCGGACGCGATTAGCCCGCTCGGGTGTCAGTGCTCGCCAGAACCCCGCCCGCCTTAAGGAATTCTATGGCTTTCTCGAGCTGGTAATCCTCGCCCTCATAATCCTCAGGCGGCATGTCGTCCGGGATATGCGGCAGGTTACGGGCGGTGCCATCCTCATTGTCGAGGGCGTTCGGCAGGTCAGCCTCGGAATAGCGCCGGATCTTGGCCAGATCCTCTTCACTGACACGGCGATTGGCCACTTCGATGTCCGGAACAATGCCAGTGGCCTGGATCGAGCGGCCGGCCGGCGTGTAATAACGCGCCGTGGTCAGGCGGATCGCCCCGCGCTCTGCGCCGAGTGGCATCACGGTCTGCACCGAGCCTTTGCCGAAACTGGTCATGCCGAGCACGGTTGCGCGGTCGCGGTCCTGCAAGGCACCGGCAACAATCTCTGAAGCCGAGGCCGAGCCATTATTGATCAGAACGACAATCGGAACGTTCTTGAATACTTCGCCGCGCTCTGCATTCGAACGCATCACGTCGCCAGGCCGTCGGCCAATGGTCGAGACGACTTCGCCGCCCGACAGGAACTGGTCGCTGACGGACACAGCCTCGTCCAGTAAACCGCCGCCATTATTGCGCAGGTCGAGAATGATGCCGCGTGGATTGCGACCAATATCATCACGAATATCTTCGAAGGCTTCGATCAGCTTGGTCGTTGTCTTCTTATTGTTGAACGTGGCGATCCGGATATAGGCGATGTCATCGCCCTTATTGGTGTATTCGACATATTTCGGCTCGATGACCTCGCGGATCAAAGTCACATCAAACGGATCCTGCCCCTCACGATAGACCGTCACGGTCAGCTCGGTGCCAGGCTCGCCGCGCATGTCGGCGACCGCATCATCCAGGCTGAGGCCAACAATGGCGCGCGAATTGATATGCGTGAGCAAATCGCCTGGTTCGAGACCAGCGCGGCTGGCAGGCGTATCATCCATCGGCGTTACGACTTTGACGAAACCGTCTTCCATCGTCACTTCGATGCCCAGGCCGCCATACTCTCCGGACGTGGTGACCTGTAGCGCTTCAAACTCGTCCGGCGACATATAGCCGGAATGCGGATCGAGCGAGCCGAGCATGCCGTCAATCGCCGCTTCCAGCGCCGCCACCTCGTCAATCTCCTCGACATAGTCCGCCTTGGCGCGAGCCATGACTTCCGTGAACAAGGAAAGCTGCTCGAACGCCGCTTCATAGCGCGGTGAGGTATACTCCGAATCTGGCCAGGCGACCGCTGACACTCCAACGGCAGTGGCCCCTAAAACGACCCCTAACGCGGCTCCGGTCAGCATGGCTCTCATCGGCATTTCTCCTGCGTGCGGCCTTAGCCGCGTTTCATCCATTTCGCCGGGTTCATCGGCTTGCCTGATTTGCGGACCTCTAAATAGAGCTCCGGTTCACCACTTGCCCGGTCGGCCATCTTTGCGACGGGCTCGCCCTGTTTCACCGATTGGCCTACAGCGACATAGCTCGACGACATTCCAGACAACAGTACATGGTAACCATCACTTGTCGAGAGGATCAGTAACTGTCCATAGCTGCGAAATGGCCCGGAAAACTCGACCACACCATCGACCGGGGCGGCGACCTGCGCGCCGCTGCGGGTGAGATAGGCAATACCCTCCGACGTGCTGCCACCAGGCATCTTGTCGCCCCAGGCCCGCACCATGCGGCCAGCGGCGGGTGTCGCCAGCACGCCGAGCGGCTGTGACACGGTCGGACGCGGCAAGCTGGCGCGCCGGCTTGGCGTTGCACGCGGCGTCTCGGCAAAGGTCAGGCGCGGCTTCAGTCGCGGCGCACTCGGCGCAATGGCTTCCAGAGCCGCAATCAGTTCCCGCACCGAATTGGCCTTTTCTCCAAGCGATTCAGCGCGCTGGCGCAATTTTTCGGCATCTGCGGTGACGTCTTCAAAGGCAGATCGCTTGGCCGCGGTCAGCTGCGTGATCTCTTCGCGTTTCAGCGACAGTGCGGCTTCGGCCGCGGCGAGGGATCGCTGTTCGCGCAGGACCTGGCGTTCAAGCCGGCGCAGGCTGGTAATCTCATCGCCGAGCGCGGTTGTCCGCGCCCGCACTTGCGGGGCCACCTCGCCCATCAGGATGGCAGCGCGAATGGCCTGATTGGCGTCCTTGGGCTGGGTCAACAATGCCGGCGGGCGATGACGTCCGGAGAAGGCCAGCGACGCCATCAAATCTTCGAGAGCCGACTCCCCATCGACCAGTTCGGTCCGGGCAGAGCCGAGGCGGGTCCGCAGCGATACGAGTTTGAGCTCGGCCATGGTCGCCTGCTCTTCACGACGCTGACTCTCCATCGCGGCTGAAATCAGGTCTCGCTCCAGCCCTTCCAGATCATCCGCGACCACGCCACCCGCCTGTTCCAGCGCCGCCAATTGTTGCAGCGCATCCTGACGTTCGGCTTCCAGCGCTTCCAGCTCAGCGCGCGATACGTCGCCTTCGCCGACAGCTGGCACACCCGCAAAGCCAATAATGGCCACACAGGCGGCCAAGCGGCCAATGGATGAAGGCTTCACGATTCGCATGGTCAAATTATGCCACGGGCAGAGTGATCAGGACATTAACAGGACCTGATCAGCTCAAATCGTCATCAATATGGCAATGTTAACCGTCTTTGGCGTCAATATTGAGCTTTGATTTCCAGCGAGATGACATCCGATTCATCCAACGTTTTGAAATCCCGTCCAAACTCGTACTCAATGCCAAATGAAAGTTTGGAATAGGTCGGGTGAACGAACGCAGCTTCCAATTCCCACATTTGTGTCGAGTCAAACGCCGTGCCCTCATAGCCTTCGCGATAAATATAATCCGCGGACAAATTGATCCAGCCTTTGTCGCCAGCCAGACCGAACATGTTTTGCTTTCCAAAATCTATCGACGCATTAACGCCGTACACCGAAAACTCGTCGACATTCCGTAGATCGGCAGGATCGGGTGTATCGAAATTGAGAGGGGCCGATAAATAATCCAGGCGGTCGATCGCAAACTCCAAGTCCCAATTCGCGGACCATCCTGTTGCCCAATGTGACAGACCCAAACGTTTAGGCTTGCGAATGTCATTGTCACTCGCCCAGCCCGAATCCATGGCGGAGAGTTCAACGCGGCGGCGATATCCCGGCAACCCGAAAACGTCGGGCAACGACACCTCGCCACCCCAACGTTCGCCGTGTTGTTGGTTGTAATTGTCTGTGAATCGCTCGAACACGCCACTCAATCGCCATCCTGGACGACGAGTTCCAGCGTAGGACACGCGCCTGCGGAAATCCTTTAGAAAATACTGTTTGGCACCTAACTCTTCAAAGTCCAATCGGATGCCTGCGAGCAACTCGGCATAGGCGATCTTGTCAACTCGGGTATCGTCAGGGTCGTTTGCGGCAGTGGCAAACCGCGTAAAATCCGACGCACTCTGATCAATGCCGATGAACGGCGTCAGCGTATAGGTGGTCTGGCGATCGCCGTCAGCAGACCTATTCGTCCATTGAGTTCGATAGCCAAGCGCAGTATCTGCGGTAACTGTATCCTGATTGGTCTGATCGTTCGCCACAAGCTTCACACTGGCGCCTTCCGGCTTCTCTTTCGCGAAATCGTCCGAACTCGCGACCAGGATTAGATTGGACACTGCTTTGTGGGACTTGGTCGCTAAGAACTTTGGTTCCTGTTTGGATCCAATCTGTATCAAGCCCTCAGCTATCTCATCTATCGGCGTTGATACATGTATCGCATTTTCGGCTTTTGATACTCCGTTTTCATCGATCAATGCTGGCGGAGACGTCGCCGTTGGTGTCGCGCCGGATCCCGCGGCACAATAGACCTCGAAAGGGGAATCCAATCCAGCGACGAACCGCCCGATCAGAATATCGTTTAGCTCTTCGTTCTTGCGTGGATTATAAATCGTCGCGTTACATGTGTGGGAGTCGCCGCAAGGAAGTATGTAAGTTGTCTCCTGCCAATTTTTCCGAAGCACAAAAAAATCATTGATTGCGCCGGTTTCAGCGGCATTGAACAGTTTAATTATCGCTCGCCGCATGCGCGCGAATTGCATGGAATCTTTGAAGCGAACGCTGTCCGCCAACCTAATATTGTCAGCGGTACATCGCTTCTTGTGAGTCTCGTCCCTGGTCGAACCGGTTTGATCGAGCGTGTGACACGGCGCTAGCTTATCCGCCAACAAGTTTACGGCATTCCCGTATCGGAGCTCCGAGTAGGACAGCTGGACCCCATAATAGGACATCAGCGCGTCTACTATGTGATCATTCTCAACTCGCCAGTAAGACGCAGCATCTCCATCCATCGGATCGATATTCTTGTTCAGAAAGACAGTTTTCTTTCGTCCATTAGAATCCAGTTCAAACGGCGCTCCATTCTCTGCCGTGGAGAATGAGCACAGTTTTTTGTGATCCAGATTCCTAAGTGGATTTTGAACCCGATTTTGAGCCTGGGTCTCCAATACGCCAAACATGACGCTTGCAGTCACAACCGCAATAAAATAGACCAGTTTCATATTGATCATCCCCCAATCACCAATATGCCTAATATCTCACATCTCTATACTTGTCGAAGAGATTATTTATTTTCCACGATATAGCATACCTGACTATTTATCTTTGGCGGCAATCTGGTCAGCTAGATCGACAATCACCTTGGCTTGTTTCCAGGTCGCATCGTCCTGCATCTTGCCGTCCAGCATCGCAACGCCGGCGCCATCGGGAATGGCTTCCAGCACACGGCGGGCAAAAGCCACTTCGTCCGGATCCGGGCTGAAGACTTTCTTGGCGACCTCGATCTGGCTCGGATGCAGGGTCCAGGTGCCGACACAGCCCATCAGGAAGGCATTGCGGAATTGCTGCTCGCAGGCTTCGAGATCGGCAATGTCGCCGAACGGACCATAGAAAGGCTTGATCCCGGCCATGCCGCAGGCATCGACCATCTTGCCGAGCGTATAATGCCATGGGTCCTGCTGCGCACTGGCGCGTGGTCTGCCATCTTCATTCTGGTCCTCGATGACGCGGTAGAAGGGATGGCCCCCGCCAACGCGGGTGGTCTTCATCTTGCGCGAGGCGGCGAGATCAGCCGGCCCCAGCGAAATGCCCTGCATGCGCGGCGAGGCGAGCGCGATTTCCTCGACCCGGGCCACGCCCTCCGCAGTTTCCAGAATGGCGTGCAAAAGGATCGGACGGCTGAGCCCAGCCTTGGCTTCCAATTGCGCCACGAGCTGGTCGACATAGTGAATATCCCACGGCCCTTCGACCTTTGGAATCATCAGGACATCAATCTGCTGTCCGGCCTTGGTCACGAGTTCAGTGACATCGTCCAGGAACCAGGGCGAGTTGAGGCAGTTGACCCGACTCCACAAGCCCGTGCCCTTGGCCTGCCAGTCGAGCATGCCCGCCACCTCGATCACGCCAGCGCGAGCCGCTTCCTTCGCATCTGCCGGGATCGCGTCCTCGAGATTACCCAGCACCACATCGCAAGTATCGGCCATGCCCGGCACTTTGGCGCGGACCTTGTCGAGATGCGGCGGCACGAATTGGATCATCCGCTCGACCCGCACCGGCAATTCGCGCATCGGGTCCGGCGCACCGGCGGCAAGCGGTTGGAAAAACTGGCGCGGCGCTTTCTGGCTCATTCGGGATCCTCCATTGTGCGGCGCAACCTAACGGTCGCGCGCTGGCTGGCAATGGCGGTATGGTCGCAGCTAATGCGCCAGCGGGTGGCTGGTCTCGAGCAATTCGGCCAGCTCGTCGGTGAGCACGTGCGTATAGATCTGCGTTGTCGTAATATCGGCATGCCCGAGCAGGGTCTGCACACTGCGCAGATCGGCGCCGCCTTGCAGCAGATGGGTCGCATAGGCATGGCGCAGCGCATGCGGGTGCACGCGCGCCGGATCGATCCCGGCCTTTTGCGCGAGGGCTTCCAGCATCTGCGCCAGCCGGCGACGCGTGAGATGCCCCGACTTGCCGCGGGATGGAAACAGGAAATCGCCACTGCCAGTGCCATACTTGTCGCCGTCGCGCGCCTCGAGCCAGTTGCGGAGCGCCAGCAAAGCCGGGGCGCCGAGCGGACAGAGCCGCTCCTTACCGCCTTTGCCGCGTATGATCATTTCGCGGGTTTCCCACAGGCCGAGACGCCGCCGCGGCAGATTACCCAGCCGCAAGCTGACCAGCTCGCTGACCCGCAGCCCGGCGCCATAGAGCAGTTCCATCAAGCAAGTCATGCGGGCATCCTCAGCGCAGACCTGCAGCAGCGCATCAACCTGTTCACGCGAGAGCACATCCGGCACATCGCGCTTGACCTTGGGCGCGTCGAGCTTCGAGGTTGGATCATCCTTGCGGTCGCGCTCCTCGAACAGGAACCGGAAGAAGCGCTTCAGCGAGGACAGTTTGCGGGCCTGGGTCGAAGCGGCAAGTCCATCCTTGGCGAGGCTCTGGAGCCAGCCGGACAGGTCGCCTGGCTCAGCATTACAGAGGTGACCGCCGAGATAGCCAGACGCATCCAGTAAATCGCGGCCATAGGCATCGAGCGTGTTGGCAGACGCGCCGCGCTCGGCGGACATCATCTCCAGAAAGGCTTCGATACGGGCAAGATCGGACATGGGTGCGAGCCTAACGTCCAGTCCTTAACGCCAAACAAAAGCGGGCGCCCGGTAAGGAGCGCCCGCCTTGATTGGATTGAGATTGACCTATTCGGCAGGCGCAGAGGCCGAGGCCGCCGGTTCCTGATAAGGCTTCCCGTCAGTGCCGAGCATGATTGAATCGCCATCCTCTGTATCCGGATCGCCATTCTTTCGGTGCATGGCCAGAACCACACCTGACAGCGCCAGGATCGCGATCAGGTTCGGGAAGGCCATGGAAGCATTGGCAAGGTCACCAAACATCCAGACCAGCTGAACCTGGGCAATCGCGCCAACAAAGATCACGCCGACCCAGATGAACCGGATCGGGTGAGTCGCCCATTCGCCGACCAGATAGGTAATCGCCTGCTCAGCATAATAGGACCAACCGATGATCGTGGTGAATGCGAACAATGCCAAACATACCGACACGAAGATCCCGCCGCCCGGGAAGGCCAGCGAGTAAGCTTCATTGGTGATCGCCGAGGCCTGCAAATCCGCCGCTTCCCAGATATGGGTCGTGGTCGCGCCATCTGCCGTCATCCAGGTGCCGGTCGTGGTCAGGATCACCAGAGCCGTCATCGTACAGATGATCAGCGTATCGATGAATACACCGATCATGGCGATCTCACCCTGCACGGTTGGGTTCTTCGTCTGTGCGGCCGCGTGTGCGATCGGCGCAGACCCCTGACCGGCTTCGTTCGAGAACAGGCCGCGAGCAATACCGGCCCGCATCGCTGCCAACACCAGATAGCCCGTGGCCCCGCCTGCCGCTTCCTGCAATCCGAAGGCAGAGGAAATGATCAACCAGAGTGCAGCCGGAATCTCCGGCGCATTCATCAGCAGCACGATGAAGGCCACGCCGACATATAGCGCGGCCATGAAAGGCACGACTTTACCGGCAACAGAGCCAATCGACTTGATACCGCCAATGATCACCGCAAAGGTCAGGACCGCCAGGATCAGACCGACGCCCCAGGCTGGCAGCGGCAAACCGCTCGCATCGGCGCTGCGCACCACGGTCTGTGTGATCGAGTTGGCCTGAACCATGCCGCCCGTAGCGAGCGCTGAGAAGATCGTACCGATCGCAAACAGCACGCCGAGCCAGATCCATTTCTTTCCGAGGCCGTTCTTGATGTAATACATCGGGCCACCATTGATGCGGCCATATTCGTCTTTCTCACGGTACTTGATCGCCAGCGAACTCTCGGCAAAGGCGAGCGCCATTCCGAAGAAAGCAGTGATCCACATCCAGAAGATCGCCCCCGGACCACCGAGCGTGATCGCGGTCGCGACGCCAGCGAGGTTACCGGTTCCGACTTGCCCGGAAAGGGCCGTGGACAGAGCCTGCCAGGGGGTAATCTGATTGGGATCGCCATTGCCCTTGCGGCCAGCCCAGACTTCGCCAATGGCAGGCCCAAGACGGCGTAATGGGCGCGCGCCCAGCCGGATCATGAAAAACAGGCCAGAGCCTAAGAGAATGATGGCGATCGGGCCCATCGGGAACAGACGCTTGTCGCCCCAGTTTCCGCCCCAGATAAGGTCGCTAATCATCACGACCCAGTGTTCAAGCGCTTCCATAATGCCTCCCCGGCAATGCTGTTATTCTCACTGCGGGGCACCCTAGAACAGAAACGGGCGCTGTGAAGCGCCCGTTATCAGATTTTTGCAGATATGAGACGCTGAGAGCGAAATCTATCCCACGAAACCTTCGCCGACACCGAAGTCGCGGCGGGCCGATACGATGGTCACCACAACCCCCGCCAGCACGTCCAGCAAGGCCATAACGGTGAGGATGAAGAAGACCGATGTGGCAAAGTTCGGATTGAGCAGGAATAGCATCAGGCAGACAATGAATACGATCATGGACAGCGCGTGATTCATGATCGTCGCGGTGCCGGTGCTGGTCGATTTCAGGATTTCCATGAACAGGACTGCGATCGACAGGACCAATAGCGCATCGCCTTTGGTCAGGACCCATTCGACCTCGCCGCCAATCATCCCGATCGAGAAGAATTTCTGACCGAGAATGCCCATAAGCGGCGACGCATTTGGCGTCAGTTCGACCCCGCCATGCGTCAGCGGCACCGGGGCACCTGTCGTCGTAAACGCAATCAGGCAATAAATGCCGACCGGAATAATGAACAGCGGAAACGCGCTTAACATGAGCCGCATAGGAATACCCCTTCTAGGCGGACCGTCGCCATTCGAGCGTTTGGCCCTTTGCTGTCTATCGTCGAGACGCGCGGCTGCAGCGGCCGGAAAGATCACTGACATGCCCGTCTCCTCGCCCCTCCAGTTAACCTCATTGAACCTTAATGCAAAGTGAGGAAGTGAGACATGCGAATGTCCCACTTGTCACTGGTCCGGCGATCGATGGGAGCTCAGTCGCTTAAATCTCGTCTGCACCGCCCGGATTGCGGCGGCGGCGGATCAGCCACATCACGCCGCGCAGATCGGACAATGCATCCGCCAGGCGGCCGAAATTATTGTACTTGGACTGCCCAGCCCCGCGCTCGCGGTGATTGACGTTGAGAAACTCAACCTTCAGCCCTTCGGCATTCATCAAAGCCGGCATATAGCGATGCATGTGATCGAAATAGGGAAGCGCCAGAAAGACATCGCGCTTCATCACCTTGATCCCGCAACCGCTATCGTCGCAATCATCGCGGAGCAGACGCTTGCGGATCGCATTGGCAAAGCTGGATCCGAATTTCTTCCAGGCCGAATCCTTGCGGCTGGCGCGGCGCCCCATGACCATGGCGAGGCCTTCCGGCGCATCGGCGCGGGTGAGGCTGCGATAAAGCGCCGGCAAGTCAGCTGGATCATTCTGGCCATCCCCGTCCAGGGTCCCGACAATTGGCGCACGGGCATGCTGGATCGCGGTGCGCAGCGCCCGGGACTGCCCGGCATTCTTGCGATGGGAAATCACGCGCAGCTGTGGATACTTGTCCTTAAGGCCCGCCAGGACAGCACGCGTTTCATCTGTGGAGGCATCATCGGTGATCACCATTTCGTAGGCGCGCCCTTCCAGCGCAGCAGCGATTTCGGCAATCAACTGCTCCGCATTGCCCGCTTCATTGTGCATCGGCACGCAGATCGAGAATTCAGGCGTCTGGGTCAAAACTTCTACTCCACAAAAAGCAGGACCGCCTGCCTTTAGTTGAAAACGCGCGATTGCGAAACCTCAAGACTGACGACAAGAGTGTAAGCATGACCGCTCTGCCGATCGAACCCCTGCTGTCTGAAATTGCCGACACGCTGCGCGCGAAGCGCCGTCTGATCCTCGGCGCGCCGCCCGGGGCCGGTAAAACGACGCGTGTCCCTCTCGCTCTGGCCGGCCTGATCCATGGCTTCGAAGCCCTGCCCGGCAAGATCGTCATGCTCGAGCCCCGCCGCATTGCTGCCCGCATGGCGGCGCAGCGCATGGCGCAGACCTTGGGCGAGCGGCTCGGTCAACGCATCGGTCTGTCGACCCGGGTCGATCGCCAGGTTTCCAAGGACACAATGGTCGAGGTGATCACGGACGGCCTGTTCACCCGCCGCCTGCTCAGCGATCCGGAGCTTGGCGGCGTCAGCGCTGTGATCTTCGACGAAATCCACGAACGCAGCCTGAGCGCCGATATCGGCCTGGCGCTGGCGCAGGAAAGCCAGGGCGCGCTGCGCGAGGATCTGCATCTGCTGGCCATGTCAGCCACGCTCGACACAGACGCCATGGCGCGCAAACTCGATGCGCCCGTGATTGTCAGCGAAGGCCGGCAATATCCGGTCGAAACCAGGTATCTGGGCCGAACGCGCGACCGGCTCGAAGACCAGATGGCCCGGGCGATTGAGCGGGCTGTGCGCGAAACCGATGGCTCCGTGCTGGCCTTCCTGCCCGGAGCCGGCGAAATCCGGCGGACGGCGGAGCGGCTCTCCCTTCCCGCAAATGTGCGCATCGCCCCCCTCTTTGGTGCACTTAGCCCGCGGGAACAGGATGCTGCGATCCAGCCTTGCGCCGATGGTGGTCGAAAAGTCGTGCTGGCGACGGATATTGCTGAAAGCGCTCTGACCATTGAGGGTGTCTCGGTCGTGGTCGATAGCGGCTATGCCCGTGTTCCGCGCTATGTGCCGGGTGGGTTGTCGACCGAATTGCAGACCGTGCGCGCCGCCAGGGCGAATGTCGACCAGCGCCGCGGGCGGGCCGGACGCCTGGGACCTGGGGTCTGTTATCGGCTCTGGGACGAGGCGGAGACGCGCGGTCTGACGCCCGCGCCGGAACCGGAAATTCAAAATGCCGACCTTTCGGGCCTGGTTCTGACCTTGGCGGATTGGGGCGAAGCTGAGCCGCAACGCCTCAACTGGCTGACGCCGCCGCCCACGGGCCGTCTCGCTGCGGCGCAGCGCGACTTGCTCGGGCTTGGCGCGATTAGTGAGGCAGGCGCCCTGACGCCCACGGGACGGGACATGTCGCGCCTGCCGCTGGCGCCGCGCCTCGCCGCTCTGATCATTGGCGCCGATAGCGCTGGCGAAAAGGCTCGCGCCGCGCAGATTGCGGCTTTGGTGAGCGAACGCGGCATTGGCGGCAACAGCGCTGACCTAGCCGACCGGCTGGCGCGCTTTGAGGGCGAGAACAGTCAGCGCGCCAAGAAACTCCGGGCGCAAGCGGCGCGTTGGGGCGGATCAGGCGCGCCGTCGGGCGATGCGGCGACTCTGCTTGCAAAGGGCTGGCCGGACATGATCGCGCGACGGCGAAGCGCTGGCAGTGCCCAATATTTGCTCGCCAATGGCCGCGGCGGACAAGTGGACGAGGCCTCGCCTCTGGCCAAATCGGACTGGCTGGTCGTGGCGGATATGGCTGGCAGCGCCAAATCTGCGCGGATCACGCTCGCCGCGGCAATCGATGAAGCCACTGCGACGAAACATGGCCAGCTCGAAACCCGCGATGAAGCGGAGTTCGACCCCGCCAAAGGGTCGTTCAAGGCGCGGCGCGTGTCGGCGCTTGGCGCGATCATCCTGTCAGAGCACCCCCTACCCAAGCCATCGCACGAGGCGGCGCGGACGGCCTTCCTGAAGCATTTGCAGACGGACGGGTTTGAGCCGACTGGTCTCGACCAGCCCGTGAAGGAAGTCATCGCCCGCATGAGCGCCCTGAACGGAGCGTTTGGCGATGCCTGGCCGATCTGGTCGCTGGCAGAGCTTCAAGAGGAGGTTTTCGACTGGCTCGGCCCGCTTCTCGGTAAGGCTTCGTTTACCATGCCCAAGCCCGCGCTGATTGGGGATGCGCTGAAAGCGCGGCTCGACTGGCCGCTGCCGCAGGACCTCGAAGCCAAGGCGCCGCGCAAGATCAAACTACCCTCCGGTCGCGAGGCGCCGATCGACTGGCTAAGCGATCGAGCACCGCTGGTCGAATGCAAGGCGCAGGAGCTGTATGGCGCACGTCAACACCTGTTCGTCGCGGATGGCCGCCTACCTTTGACGCTGCAAATCCTGTCGCCCGGCGGCAAGCCCGTCGCCACGACCCAGGACCTGCCTGGTTTCTGGACCGGCGGCTATCTCGACATGGCGAAAGATATGCGCGGTCGCTATCCCAAGCATGACTGGCCGGATGACCCTGCCGGCGCGAAGCCACATGCTGGAATGACCAAGGCGCGTCTGGCCAGAGGCTAGGCGTCGCGCCAGCTGCCTGTTTCAAGTCCGTCTAACGTCCAATTGCCGACCCCGTACCGGACCAGCCGCAGCGTCGGGTGACCGACGGCCGCCGTCATCCGGCGAACCTGGCGATTGCGGCCTTCGGTAATGGTGAGCTCCAGCCAGCTATCCGGAATAGACTTGCGCACCCGTATAGGCGGCGTGCGCGGCCAAAGGCCTGCGGGTTCATCGATCAGGCGCGCTTCGGCTGGCGCAGTGCGGCCATCTTTGAGGGTGACGCCGGTCGCAAGCGCTTGCAGTGCGGCTTCGTCCGGCACGCCTTCCACCTGCGCCCAATAAGTCTTCGGAGTCTTGTGCTTGGGATTGGAGATGCGCGCCTGCAAGCGGCCATTATCGGTCAGCACGATCAGGCCTTCACTATCCCGGTCCAGACGGCCGGCGGGATAGACTTTCGGGACCTGAATATAGTCAGACAGGGTCTCACGCGCGCCGCCTTCGGTGCCGCGATCTGTAAATTGCGACAACACGTTGAATGGCTTGTTGAACAGAAGAATACGGGTCATATTTTCGTGATAAGGTGTATTTTATTGCAGATTTATGACAGTCGGCCACAAGGCCGGTGAACATTACAGCTTCCGGCGCTTTTTCATCCGAACATGGACCAGTTTTAATCCGTGTAGATACATATTATTTGTCCGAAATCGTTGTTTAATTCGAAAACGCTGATACTATATCCGCTCAACAGTAGCATAAGCGCGAAAGGAGATAGATATGAACACACTTCTCGTGCACGAAGACGCCGACTCCCGGCTGGATAAATTTAACGGCCCAATCCTGGACCATGAAAAACTGCGCCAGGGCACGCATATTGCCGTGCTGACCGCAGTCGCATCGGTATTTTTGGTCCTCGCTGTCAAAGCAGTTTATCTGATTTTCTGAGGCGTCAAATAACTGAAGCCGGATATGGCTTTTTGAGTGTTTTTCAGCCATAAGCCGCCGGATGAGTAAAACCGGCCCAGATACCAACACCAAATCCGTGTTCATCAAGACCTATGGGTGCCAGATGAACGTCTATGATAGCGAGCGCATGAAAGATGTGCTCGCGCCCATAGGCTATGCCCCTGTGGACAGTCCTGACGGCGCTGATCTGGTGGTACTCAACACCTGCCACATTCGCGAAAAGGCCACTGAAAAAGTCTATTCCGAACTCGGCCAGATGAAGAAGCTGAAACAGGCCCAAGGCGGCAAAATGACGATCGCGGTCGCTGGCTGCGTCGCGCAGGCCGAGGGGGCCGAGATCATGCGCCGCCAGCCCGCCGTAGATCTCGTGCTGGGACCGCAGGCCTATCACAAGCTGCCGGAAATGATTGCCCGCGTGCATCGTTCGACGGGCGAGCGGCTGGAAACCGAATTCGAGACGCTGGAAAAGTTCGACGCGCTGCCCAAGGCCCGCACCGCAGATGGCCCAACCGCCTTTCTGTCGGTGCAAGAAGGCTGCGACAAGTTCTGCACCTTCTGCGTCGTGCCCTATACACGCGGCGCCGAATTGTCGCGTCCGGTTGATGACATCACGCTGGAAGCCCGCAACCTGGCCAGCCAGGGCGTGCGCGAAGTCCAGCTGCTGGGGCAGAACGTCAATGCCTATCACGGCGCCGCCCCGGCGATTGAAGGCGGCGATGAATGGACGCTGGCGCAGCTGGTGCGGCATCTGTCCAAGATTGGCGGCTTTGACCGCATCCGCTACACGACGAGCCACCCGCGCGATATGGATGATGACCTGATCGCCGCCCATGCTGACACGCCGGAGCTGATGCCTTTCCTGCATCTGCCGGTGCAGTCGGGATCGAACAATATCCTCAAAGCGATGAATCGCGGCCATACGCGCGAGCACTATCTCGACATCATGCGCCGGATGAAGGAAGCGCGGCCGGACATGGCGCTCGCTTCTGATTTCATTGTCGGCTTCCCGGGCGAGAGCGACAAGGATTTCGAGGACACAATGGATCTGGTCCACGAGGTTGGCTACGCGATCGCCTACTCGTTCAAATATTCCGAGCGTCCAGGCACGCCAGCGGCCGAAATGTTCGGTCAGGTCCCGGAAGACGTGAAGAATGAACGCCTGCAGGCGCTGCAAAAGCTGCTGCGAGAACAACAGACCGCGTTCAATGCGTCCAAGGTCGGTCAGACCGTGCCCGTGCTGGTCACTGGAACCGGGCGTAATGAAGGTCAGATGCACGGGCGCTCGCCTTGGCTGCAGGCGGTTCACTTTGATGGCACGACCGATCTTGCTGGCCAGATCATCCAAGTCGAGATCATCGGCTCTAGCCTCAACTCCCTGGCTGGGCAACTGCCTGTCAAAACCAAAGAGGTGGCCGCTTGAGCCAGATCTGGGAACCGAGGGACGCGGCGCTGCTGCCAGTGATTTGCGGCCCCAATCATAAGAACCTCCTGCTGCTCGAGACCGAGCTGGCGGATGGCGACTTGAAAGCCGAGAGCCAGGGCGGCGGCATCCGGCTAGAGGGCTCAGCCGACGCCGTCGCAACGGCAGAGCTGGCGCTAACCGCATTTGAAGCAACTTTGACCAAGAATCCGGATGCCGGCTTGCCCGCCCTCGAAGGCGCGCTGGAACAGGCGCGCACCCCAGATCAGAGCTACAAGACCCTGACCGGCCTGAAAGTCCCGATCAAGCCTCAGACCAACACACAGGCCAAATATCTCGACCTGCTGACCGGCAACAAGAACGATCTTATCCTCGGGGTTGGCCCTGCTGGTACCGGCAAGACCTTCCTGGCGGTGGCGGCGGGCGCCGCGGCGCTTAAGAACAAGTCCGTCGCGAAACTGATCATCACCCGCCCCGCGGTCGAAGCGGGAGAGAATCTCGGCTTCCTGCCCGGCGATCTGGAAGAAAAGGTCGAGCCCTATCTGCGCCCGATCTGGGATGCTCTGGATGAGACACTCGGCGCCGATCAAGCCGGTCGCCTGCGCGAAAAGCGCGTGATCGAAGTCGCCCCGCTGGCCTTTATGCGCGGACGGACCCTCAAGAGTGCTTTCGTGATCATGGACGAGGCCCAGAACGCGACCGTGGCGCAGATGAAGATGGTGCTGACCCGCCTCGGCCGCGACAGCCGCATGGTCGTCACCGGCGATCCCGGACAAGTCGACCTGCCGCGGAACCAGCCATCGGGCCTCGCGCACGCGCTGCGCATCCTGCGCGGCGTCGAAGGCGTGGGCCGAGTCACCTTCTCGGCCAATGATGTCCGCCGCCATGCTTTGGTGAGCCGGATCATCCAGGCGTATGATCAGGATGCTGAGCAGCGACGCGATGATTGAACTCGATCTGCGCGTCGCCGACCCGGCCTGGGAGACGGCGCTCAACAATCTCGCAGAGATTTGCCAGGTCGCGCTCGATGCTGGCGCGGCGCAGAAACAGGCCAAGGGCGAGGTCAGTCTGTTACTGACGGGCGATGATGAAATTCAAGCCCTCAATCGCGACTGGCGCAGCAAGGACAAGCCAACGGACGTGCTATCATTCCCAGCGAGTTCGCTGGACGCGCCCTTTCTGGGCGACATTGCAATCAGTCTGGGCGTCACGAGCAAAGACGCCGAGACGCACGGAATCGCGCTCGATCAGCACTTATCGCATCTGCTCATTCACGGCCTGATGCATCTTTTGGGGCATGACCACAAAGATGACACAGAGGCGGCTGAGATGGAATCTCTGGAGATCGCAGCGCTTGCATCCCTGGGCTGGCCTGATCCATATAAGTAAGGCGCGACTCACGTGTCAGAATCGATGAGAGACATGTCGGAAGGACGAAAAGGCTTGTTTGGCCTGTTTAAGAAAAGCGAAGAAACGGCCGAGGCGCCGGTTCCGGAAGACCCGATAGGGCCGTCGCAGAAAGAGATGCGCCTGCGCATCGTCGAGTTTGAGAGCGCGCGCGTCGTGGACGTGATGATCCCGCGCGCCGAGATTATCGGGGTCGAACTCTCGACCTCACTGGAAGACCTGATTCAGCTCTATGCCGATGAGGCGCATTCCCGCCTGCCGGTCTATCGCGAGACGCTCGATGATCCGGTCGGCGTGGTGCACATACGCGACGTGATTACCGAAATTGCCCGAGCC
>Ga0207422_1002879_pt1 | contig 19867 bp, 19 predicted proteins | sample MarCyaLeptolynsp_FD_187757 | JGI IMG/M metagenome (GOLD analysis project Ga0207422, IMG submission 187757) | Marine cyanobacterial communities from Panama - species 1 Leptolyngbya sp. (SPAdes) | ecosystem: Environmental > Aquatic > Marine > Unclassified | place: Panama: Panama City | collected...
GGCGGCTTGACGTTCGGCCTCCTCGCGTTCCAGGCGGGCGCGTTCTTCCTGTTCGGCCCTGCGCTTGGATTCTTCGGCCAGGCGTACCCGTTCCGCTTCCTCGCGAACACGCGCCTCTGCCAGAGCCTGAGCCCGGGCGCCCATTTCGCCATCGGTAAGCGTACGTTGTTGTACGCCGCCACCCGAAGATGTCGGGTTCAGATTTCCGCGCCGTGCAGGGCTCGGCTTGCGAACGATCACCGCTGCCGACTTGTCGGCTTCCTTGACCGGCCTGGCATCGGCCTTTGGATCGGTCTTGCCTGGCGCCATCGTCCGCCGTTTCTTGGTTTCGACAACAACAGCTTTCGAGCGTCCGTGTGAAAAGCTCTGACGCACGGTACCCTGCTCTACATTGCGGCCACCGGACAGCGACAGCGTCTTCTTGCGTTCGACGCTGATCGTCTTGTCGCCGGGATTTTTCGTTTCGGTCATATCGTTCATGTTCCTAGCGTCTTAGTTTCCGGCTACGCCGCCTACAGATAGAATTCCAACACCGCATCGCGCCCGATCGTTCTCCGCAAAACTGCGGGACAATCGGCTCGCCGCGTTCAGAACGCGGCCTCACGCAAATGCGGCTCCAACTTTTCCGTTCGGTGTTCCAAAGAAACATCGGCGCCATCGGCGCAAAAGTTCGCAACCAGGCGAGCTCTTTCGATAAACATTTCGCTCGCATGCCCCGTTATTGCCGCTGCATGTATCACATTTGCGCGCCCGAGTGCTAAACTCAATTCATTTGCGGTAAAAATTCTTACCGTTTCTGACGGCTGCCTGTCGAGATCGAGGCCACGAACGATATTCTGGAGCTTTCTGCGACCGTCTTCCGCGCAGTCGCTGGCGTGAATGAGGGCGGCGACCTCTCCTTTGCGCAGCGCGGCCTCGACACTGGCGAATCCCGGAATGATCTGTCCGGCCTTGCGCGCCAGTCCCAGCCGCCCAAGCGCGGTGGATCGCAATTGTCGTTCGACTGATGCAAGCAGATCCGGGGCGATTGCGAGCTCCGCCTTCAGAGCCCGTTTGAAAAGCCCTTTTTTCAGGGCGCGCTCAACGTCAGACCGGGTTGCGCTCACCCATACGCCGCGTCCGGGCAGTCGGGTCTTGACGTCGAAGACCAAACTGCCGTCCGGGCCGCGAACGAAACGCAGCAGATCGCCGACCGGCTTGGTCTGCCGGGTCGCGATGCATGTCCGTTCTTTTTGTTGCGCGCGTGCGATCATACGGTCTTTCGTTCAGTCCTCTCGTCCAGGTTCGATGTGCGGAAGCGAGCATCGGTTCAGGACGGTGCTGCAGCGGTTTCCGCTGCAGGAGTCTCGTCTCCGGCCACGAATTCGTCGCCGGCTTCTTCTGCGTCCATCTCTTCTTCCGATTGGAGATCTTCCTCCGTGATCCAACCTGCGGCGAGCCGCGCGGTCAAGATCATTTGTTCGGCTTCTGCCCGCGAGATCTGGAAATCGGCGAACAGGCCGGGGAACCGCTGGGTCTCGCCGTCTTTCTTTTCCGTCCAGCCGACGAGATCATCGGCCGCGCAACCGGCAAAATCCTCGATATTCTTGATGCCGTCCTCGCCCAGCGCGACCATCATGGCCAGTGACATCCCTTCCAGGGTGCGCAACTCGTCTTCGACACCGAGTGCGCGGCGTTTTTCATCAAACGCGGTTTCCTGCGCTTCGAGGAATTCGCGCGCGCGCGCCTGGATTTCACCGGCCGTGTCCTGATCAAACCCTTCGATGACGGCGATTTCATCCGGATCGACATAGGCGATCTCTTCGACCGAGGTGAAACCCTCGGAGGCCAGCAGCTGAGCGACGACCTCATCGACGTTCAGCGCCTCCATGAACAATTCGCTACGCTCGGAGAATTCTTTCTGACGGCGTTCCGATTCTTCTTCCTCGGTGAGAATGTCGATGTCCCAGCCGGTCAATTGCGATGCCAGGCGGACATTTTGTCCACGCCGGCCGATTGCCAGTGAGAGCTGTTCGCCCGGAACCACCACTTCGATTCGCTCTGCTTCCTCGTCGAGCACGACCTTGGTGACTTCGGCCGGCTGCAAGCCGTTGACGATGAAGGTCGCCGCGTCGGGAGACCAGGGGATGATGTCGATCTTTTCGCCTTGCAATTCGTTGACGACCGCCTGTACTCGCGACCCACGCATACCGACGCAGGCGCCAACCGGGTCGATCGAGGAATCATTGGAGATAACGGCAATCTTGGCCCGTGACCCCGGATCCCTGGCAACCGATTTCAGTTCGATCACGCCATCGTAGATCTCGGGCACTTCCTGCGAAAACAGTCGCGCCATGAATTGTGGATGGGTTCTCGACAGGAAGATCTGCGGCCCGCGTTGTTCGCGGCGCACATCGTAAATCAGCGCGCGGATCCGGTCACCGTTCTGGAACATTTCCCGCGGAATGGTTTCATCGCGCCGAACGACGGCTTCACCCCGTCCGAGATCGACGATCACATTGCCGTATTCGGTCCGTTTGACGACACCGTTGACAACTTCGCCGATGCGGTTCTTGAACTCGTCGAACTGCCGGTCCCGTTCGGCTTCGCGCACTTTCTGGACGATAACCTGTTTGGCCGATTGGGCCGCGATCCGTCCGAAATCTAGCGGTGGCAGCGCATCTGCCAGACTGTCGCCGATATTGGCATCGGCGTTCTTGGCGCGGGCCTCTTCAAGGGTGATCTGGGTTGCAGGATCTTCGACTTCCTCGACCACATGCATCAGACGTTGCAGGCGGATCTCGCCGGACTTTGAATTGATGTCGGCCCGGATGTCGGTGTCGCTGCCGTACCGGGACCGGGCAGCCTTCTGGATTGCGTCTTCCATGGCGCCGATGACGATTTCCCGATCGATCGATTTTTCCCGCGCGACCGCATCTGCGATCTGCAGCAGTTCCAGTCTGTTAGCGCTAACGGCCATCCTGTCTCTCCATGGCTTCGGGATCCGTATGGATTGTCACGGAACCCGTGGGCTAACCGGTCAAGCCGAGCCCGAATCGTTTTCCTGGTTGTCCTGTTGCGCCTTGCTCGCCTGCTTGTCGGCGCGCAACGCGGCTTTAATCAAATCGTCCGTCATGATCAGCTTGGCATCGGCGATGGCTTCAAACGCCAATTGCACGCTGATCGATCCGTCGTCCAGCGGTTCCGTCAGGGCGATTTCAACATAATCGCCGTCAACCCCGTCGATAACGCCACGAAACCGGCGCCGCCCTTCCAGGACCACCGAGGTTTCGATCTTGGCGAGCGAGCCTGTCCATCGGGCAAAATCGCCCTTTCTTACCAGTGGCCGGTCAATGCCCGGAGACGACACTTCCAGATGGTAGCCGCCTTCGATCGGGTCATCCACATCAAGCACCGGTGAAATCGTCTTGCTCAGCGTTTCGCAATCTTCGACCGTCATGGTGCCGTCCGGCCGTTCCGCGAATATCTGCACGGTTTTCCCGTTCTGCCCGCTGACCCGCACGCGCACAAGCCGGTATCCGAGATCGACGGCAACAGGCTCCACGATCGCGGCAACCGCGGCCGCCGGCCCGGTCTCCTCGATCAGTCTGTCTTCAAAGTCACCGTATTCTGCGACCAAGCCGAAATCCATGCCTTGTGCGTTTGACGCATCGCCATAAAAAAGCGGAGCGGAACCAGGGTCCCACTCTCAACGACCATCTACCGTTGTGAGCTGATGGATTTCCTATACCACGCAACCGCTGAATTGCAAGCGCAATTGCAGCGTTTCACTGGCGTTCGAACACGAAATATGCCGGTGTTCGCCGTTCGCGGATCGCCTTTTGTTCATATCGCGTCGAAATCCAGTCACCCCAAGGTTGCCGCCAGTCGGCGGCGCATGTGCCGCGCCAGCGCAGGTGCGGGTTCCGGGCTACGTGCGAAAGGGTCCACGTGATGTTGCTGGAAATATCGCTGGCGAACCTGAATTCGGCTCCCGGTTTCAGAATCCGGGCAATGTCGGCGAGACGTTCGGGACTGATGAAGCGACGCTTCCAATGCCGCCGTTTCGGCCAGGGATCGGGGTAAAGCAGATAAAGGCGGTCTATCGAGCTTTCGCCCAGCCAGTGCAGGACGTCTATCGCGTCGCCGTGATGCAGCCGGATATTGTCCAGGCCGTGCTCGTCGATCCCGGCCAGCGCCTTGGCGACGCCATCTTCAAACGCTTCACAGCCGAGAAAGCCGATTTCGGGATGAAGCCGGGCCTGATGCAGGAGATGTTCCGCGCCGCCAAATCCGATTTCAAGCCAGATCGCTTCCACCGGGCGCGAAAACAGAGCGTCAAGAGCCTGAGCGCGCGGCAAATTGGGAGGTGGGGTGTTGAGGTCAAGGGCCAGTTTTGGCAGCAGGCTCTGAAATCGTTCGGCCTGCGCCGCGCGCAATTTGTGGCCCTTCTTCCGGCCGAAATGCGCGCGGTTTTCTGATCGGCTGTCCGACGGATCTCCCGAACGTGACGAGGTCCGTGAAGATTCTGGTTCGTCGGACATCATGGTTGGGAATTGTCAGAATGCGCCTTTCAGCGCATCGGTGATCATATCCGTCCGTTCCCAGGAGAAGCCGCCATCGGCGGTTGCTTCGCGGCCGAAATGTCCGTACGCGGCGGTCCGCGCGTAAATCGGCTTGTTCAGCTCCAGATGGGTCCGGATGCCGCGCGGCGACAGGTCAACCAGGTCCTGCAGCACCGTTTCGAGCTTGCCTTCGTCGACCTTTGCCGTACCGGCGCAATCGACATAGACCGAGAGCGGTTTCGACACACCGATCGCATACGACAATTGGATCGTGCATTTGTCGGCGAGATCGGCGGCAACAACATTCTTGGCGAGGTAGCGCGCGGCATAGGCTGCCGAACGGTCGACTTTCGTCGGGTCCTTGCCGGAAAACGCTCCGCCCCCGTGCGGGGCGGCGCCGCCATAGGTGTCGACGATGATTTTGCGTCCGGTCAGGCCGCAATCGCCGTCCGGGCCGCCGATGACGAATTTGCCGGTCGGATTGACGTGCCATTCGGTGGCGTCGGAAATCCAGTCGCCCGGCAGTGCTTGGCGGACATAAGGCTCGACGACGGCGCGAACGTCTTCGGAGCTCATGTTTTCATCCAGATGCTGGGTCGAGACGACAATGGAAGTCACGGCGACCGGCTGGCCGTTTTCATAGCGCACGGTCACCTGGCTCTTGGAATCCGGTCCGAGCACGCCGGCTTCGCCGGACTTGCGGGCCTTCGCCATCAATTCCAGGATCTTGTGCGAATAATAAATGGGCGCCGGCATCAAGAGCGGCGTTTCACGGCAGGCATAGCCGAACATGATCCCCTGGTCGCCGGCACCTTCATCCTTGTTTCCGGCAGCATCGACACCTTGAGCGATATCGCTGGACTGGGAATGCAGCAGCACTTCCACATCCGCATTTTCCCAATGGAAACCGTCCTGCTCGTAACCGATATCCTTGATTGCATCCCGTGCCAGTTCTTCGATCACTTCCTTGGTAATCGAATCCGGTCCGCGAACTTCTCCGGCAATAACCACGCGGTTGGTGGTTGCAAGGGTTTCGCAAGCGACCCGGGCATAGGGATCCGCCCCGATGAAGGCGTCAACGATTGTATCAGATACGCGATCGCATAGCTTGTCGGGATGGCCTTCCGATACCGACTCGCTGGTAAAAAGATAATCCCGGGACATCGCTGCTCTGATCCTTTTGAAAATTCCGATTTGGCGTGAATGAGGAAAGGCGCGGACCTAATAAGGTTCCACGGCGCCGTTCTTTTACAGTCAAAAGCTGTCACGTCAAGCGATGGCTGGATAATTTACTCTTCTTCACCCGCAAGCGTGCGCACGAGATCGACGATCCGTTTTCGAACCTTGGGTTCGCGGATGCGGACAAACGCCTTGTTCAGGGAAAGGCCTTCTGAGCTGGAAAGAAAATCGACCACATAGGAGGTCGGTTTGGTTTCGCCGAAACCCATACCTTCGTCCGGCGTCCCCGGGGCGTCTTCGAAAAAGAACGAAACCGGCACTTTGAGACATGTCGCGATATGCTGCAGCCGACTGGCCCCGATCCTATTGGTTCCCTTTTCGTATTTCTGAATCTGCTGGAAGGTGATCCCCAGATATTCTCCGAGTTTTTCCTGGCTCATGCCCAGCATCATGCGACGCAGGCGGACGCGGGATCCGACATGGATATCGATTGGATTTGGAGTTTTTTTGCTGGCCATCTGGTTACTTTTTTGTTCCCGGACCCGGGAGGGATGTTTGTTCTTTTCGAAAACGAAACCGTTCGGGAAGTATCACGATTATTGCGACGTTGGTTTTCAGAATTGATGCAAACGCAACCTAGAGATGCGCTTGGTATAAGCTACTTTCGGTTCCGCAACCTCCGAATTCGCTGCAACATTAAAGCCAAGATCACGCTAAATGCAACCAACAGAGTGAAAATCTTTGACCCGTATATGCTGTAGGGTGTGGCGTTAACGGAGATCGGCAGGCCCCCTTCGACAATTCCACGTTGATTGAGGCCCAGGGAATGCCGGACGCGTCCGTAGGCATCCACGATCGCCGATATGCCGGTATTGGCGGCCCGCACCAGGGGCAGACCCTGTTCGACCGCGCGCAGGCGGGCTTGGTGAAAATGCTGGTAGGGTCCCGGTGTAACGCCGAACCAGGCGTCGTTGGTGACATTGAGAAGCCATCCCGGCCGGGGCGGCGTAGAACCGTCGAGATCGGGAAAGATAACTTCGTAACAGATCAGCGGCAGGGCCGGCGGCGCCGCGCCGATCGTCATGGATTGTCTTGTTTGCCCGGCGCTGAAGCCCCCGACCTGCCGGGTCAGCGGTTCAAGGCCAAGCGCATCGAACATGGACTGAAAGGGAAGATATTCCCCGAACGGTACCAGATGCAGCTTGTCGTAGGCGTCTATGATGGTGCCGTTGCTGTCCAGCACGTAAATCGAGTTGTAGACTTTGCGGCCCTGTGGATGGTTGGGAACCGGCTCAATGCGCAGCGCTCCTGTAATCAGGTGGGTTTGTGGCGGAAGCATTGCCGCGATCGCGCTGAGTTCGTTGCGGGCGTTTGACAACAGGAACGGCAGGGCGGATTCCGGCCAGATCAGATGGGTGACCTCATCCAGTCCACCGGTCCCGGGCGCCGGTCTCTGGCCACTCAATTGCAGGAGTTCGTTGAAGTTTCGCGATTTGAACTCCGTCATCCATTTTTCCGCTTGCGGTATGTTCGGCTGGACGATCCGGATCCTGACAGTGTCGGTGACCGCCGCTTCGGATCCGGCCAGCCGGACGAACCCGTAAATCAGGATCGCGGCAAACAGGGCAGCCGTGCCGCCGCCAAGTCCGAATGCCAGCCTGCGGTCACGGTTGTGTCCGAACAGGAGTGCCGGCGCGCAGAATATGACCATGGCAAACAGCGTCATGCCATGCATTCCGACCAGTGCGGTGGCCTGCATTGTGATGTCGCTGGCGGCCAGCGCGTGTCCGGGCGCATTCCAGGGAAAGCCCGTCAGTACGATGGAGCGCAGATATTCTAACAGTGCAAACGAGATCGCGAGCACGAGAATTCTGACCGGCCCGTCAACCCAGAACGCGCGCGCCAGCGCGGCCGCAGCCGCCCAGAACAGGGCGAGACCGGCTGGCATTGCAGCGACCGCAAAGGGGATGAGCCACGCAAACGTATCCGCTTCGACCAGAAACGCCGAACCGATCCACCACAAGCCGGCAAGGAAATAGCCAAATCCGAAAACCCAGCCCGTCACGGCGGCCTGCCGCACTGCGCCGGTTCTGCTTTCGCCTGGAGCCGCCAGCGTTCCGTCGATCAACAATACCAGAATCGGAAATGTCAGCCAAAGGACCGGAAACAAAGAGATGGGGGCCTGAGCGAGAGCGGACAGGGCGCCGGCAATGAAGGCCAGGACAATCCTGCGCCAGCCCCAGGACAGAATAATGGCATTGGTCGCGGATGACAGGAAGGAGAGGGGCACGAATCACCGACAGGATACGGGAGGAACGACTACCTTCAGTCCGCCGCTTGGCAAAGGCAAGCGGCAACAGGAGATTTTGGCATAATCCACCACGACCGGAGGGACCGGACCCGGCCGCTTTGCTCAGTGTCGCGGTGGTACAGAAACCGAACTCACCGTTCGGTCGCCGGAATGTCCGCCTTGTCCCGCCGTTGCGGCCTGCGCTGGCCGTCAGCCCGCCTCTGGTAAATCCGCAACCGTTTGATCCGCCTTGGATCAGCGTCGAGAATTTCCATCTCGTAACCCGGCAGGTCGGGCGAGGATATCAGTTCTCCGCGAACGGGGACGCGTCCAATCATGCTGAACAACAGGCCACCGAGCGTGTCGACTTCCTCCGCTGCCTCGGCGATCTCGAAGTCTTCGCCGATCGCCGCGACGGCATCCTCCAGGTCGATGCGTGCATCCGCAATCCAGATTCCGTCGCCGGAAGATGTGATCATCGGCGCTTCGTCATCGTCATGTTCATCGACAATGTCGCCGACCACGGTCTCAACAATATCTTCGAGCGAAACCAGGCCGTCGGTTCCGCCATATTCGTCGATCACCAGGGCCAGTTGCATCCGGTTCGCCTGCATCGTGGCCAGGAGATCCGTGGTTTGCATGGACGGCGGTACGAACAGGACCGATCGAATAAGATTGGTGTCTTTCAATGCTGTGGAGAAGTCGATCTGGCGAATCGGATTGTCGGCGGCGGCGTCATCGTGATCGGGTTCCTGCTCGACGGGATCCGTGAGGTGGGCCATGACGTCCTTGATATGCACAAGGCCGCGAGGGTCGTCCAATGTATCGGTATAGACCGGCATGCGCGAATGGCCGGATTCGCGAAACCTCTTGACGAGCTCATCGATCGAAACAGTGTCGTCCACGGCATCAATGTCGGCCCGCGGAACCATGACGTCGTCAAGGCGGATCTCGCGCAGGCGCAGGATGTTGCGCAGCATCAGCCGTTCTTCCGGCGTAAATGTGGTTTCCTCTTCGGCCTCGTCGCGCAGCGCGTTTTCCAGATTGTCGCGCAGGGATCCGTTGGTCTTCAGACCGACCATCGCTTTCAGTCGGTCAAGCAGGCGGCCACCTGCGGGAACGCCGGTTTGGCCATTGGTGGCGACCGGGTGGCCGTTCTGTTCGGTACTGCCAGGGTACGGGTCTTCCGGCTCGTCCTGTTCCGGACTGCCTGGCGTATCATCCTGAGCGCTTGTTTTGTATAATTCGGAATTGTCCATTGCTCTCGTCCGTCGGTCGCTCGGTCCTGCCGGAATTTGTACCAATTATGCGCTATCCAACCGCGCCGGCATAGGGATCGGAATAGCCGAGTTCATTCATCACGGCCGTCTCCAGGGCTTCCATAGCGTCCGCATCCTCTTCTATTTGGTGATCATAACCGAAAAGGTGAAGGAATCCGTGAACAATCAGGTGGGAGAAATGTTCATCCATCGGCTTTTTCGCGGCTCTCGCCTCGTTTTCTATCGTTTCGTACGCCATGACGATGTCTCCAAGCAGCGGCCCCATGACCGGCGCCTCCGGGTCACAGATTGGAAACGACAGCACATTCGTCGGTTTGTCCTGGTCACGATGCTCAAAATTGAGCGTTCGAATATGGTCATTGTCAGTCAACAGGATGCCGGCTTCGGATCCCGCGACCATCCTGAGAGCACAGACCCGGCATGTCGCTTCCACGGCGTCGCGACTGAGTGCGAGCATATGGTCTTCATCCGCCCAGGCGCCAGCTTCCAGTCTGATGTCCAATGCGGGGGTCATCAAGAGTGTCATCGAGCGGGGTTATTCTTCTGCCGGAGCATCAGGCGTGGCGTCCTCCGGGTCATGGCCCAGCCGTTCGGATTTCCTCCGTCCGGCCGCGTCGTAGGCGCGAACGATCCGGCCGACAAGTTCGTGCCTGACCACGTCCTGATCGGTGAAGCGCACATGTTCGATGCCCGGCACGTTGCGCAGCAGGCTGAGCGCTTCGCGCAGCCCGGACTCGTGACCCCGGGGCAAATCGATCTGGCTCGGATCGCCATTGACGATCATCTTCGAATTCTCGCCGAGTCTGGTCAGAAACATCTTCATCTGCATCGGCGTGCAATTCTGTGCTTCGTCCAAAAGGACAACGGCGTTTGACAATGTCCTGCCGCGCATGAATGCGAGGGGCGCCACTTCGATGATATTCGACTGCAATCCCCGTTCAACCTTGTCTGCGGGCATCATTTCATAAAGCGCATCATAGAGCGGGCGCAGATAGGGGTCGACCTTGTCGCGCATGTCGCCGGGAAGGAAGCCCAAACGTTCGCCGGCCTCGACGGCAGGTCGTGACAGGATAATCCGCTCCACACTATCGCGTTCAAGCAGCGACGCCGCATAAGCCACGGCGAGGAAGGTTTTTCCGGTCCCGGCCGGCCCGGTTCCAAAGGTCAGATCGCTGCGGTCCATGGCGCGGATATAGGCGTCCTGGATGGGGGTTCTTGCCTGAACCGTTTTTTTCCGTGTCGCGATTTGCGCCACGGCAAGCCGCGATGTCGCCTCAATCGTCGGCAGCATCAATTGCGCATCGGACACGCCGACCATCCGGATAGCCCCATCCACGTCCCCCGGCTGGATCTCGTGTCCCACAAGGAGCCGATCATACAGCATCTCCAACGTCTGTCGCGTTTGATTGCAGGCGTCCACCGACCCGGAAATCGTGACTTCGTTTCCGCGCGAGGCAATGTCGACGCCGAGCCGCTGTTCAAGCAGCGCAAGCGTCTGATCGAATTCGCCGAACAGCATGCTCGCCAGCCGGTTATCGGGGAAAACCAGCTCCATCTGAGTGCTTTCGGCATCGCCGTTCGCATGGGCGGACAAGGAACTGCCCTGCGCTGTCGCATTTTCCTGCTCCGGGGATGCAGCCCCCTTGGTGCGGCCGTTCAAGCGGTTTCCTCCAGATGAGCGATCGCGGCATGCGTTGCCTTGTCGCGCTGGTCGCCGGTGGCGGACGGGGCGTCGATCAGGTCGCTGAACAGGCTGTTCCCGCCTACGGTGCGAACCCTGACATCGGCGAAGGTTCCGATCAGGGTATCCGGAGCATCTGCCTGCACCGCCTGCAGCCACGGCGAGCGTCCGACCAATTGCCCCGGATTGCGGCCGCGCCGCTCGAACAGCACCTTCATGGAGCGCCCGCAAAAACTCTGGTTGAACGCGCGCTGCTGGTCCGCCACAAGCTCCTGCACCTGACGCAGTCGCTCCGATTTCACCGCTTCGGGGACGTGGTCGTCACTCTGCGCCGCCGGTGTCCCCGGTCGGGGGCTGTATTTGAACGAATAGGCTTGGGCAAATCCGACCTGCCTGATCAGATCCAGAGTGTCCGCAAAATCTGCGTCGGATTCGCCGGGAAAGCCGACAATGAAGTCCGAAGACAGTGCCAGATCGGGGCGCGCGGACCGAATCCTCTCCACCAGATGCAGATAATGGTCGCGTGTGTGTTTGCGATTCATGGCATGCAGGATAGCATCCGAACCCGACTGAACCGGAAGATGCAGATAAGGCATCACCTTTTCGAGGTCGCGGTGGGCTTCGATGAGTTCGTCATCGACATCGCGCGGATGACTTGTCGTGTACCGCAGGCGTTCGAGTCCCGCCACGTCGGCAAGTGCATAAAGCAGTTTGCCCAGGCTCCAGTCGGACCCGTCCGGGCCGGTGCCGTGATAGGCGTTCACGTTCTGGCCGAGCAGTGTGATCTCGCGAACCCCCGATTCGGCAAGGTGTCTGGCTTCTTTGACGATATCGCCGACAGGGCGGGAGAATTCCGCGCCCCGTGTATAGGGAACCACACAGAATGTGCAGAACTTGTCGCATCCTTCCTGGATGGTCAGGAAGGCCGTTGCGCCGCGCGCCCGGATCCGCTCCGGTTTCGTTTCCGGCAGATGATCGAATTTGTCTTCCGCCGGAAAGTCCGTGTCGACGACCTTTTGGCCTTTGCCGACATCGGCAAGCACATCGCCCAGCCGATGGTAGTTCTGGGGGCCGATCACGAAGTCCACTTCCGGCGCGCGGCTGATAATTTCCCGGCCTTCCGCCTGGGCGACGCAGCCGGCAACGCCGATCTTGACATCCCGGCCGGATTCCGGGGTCTTGAGACTGCGCAACCGTCCGATTTCCGAATAGACCTTTTCTGCCGCTTTCTCCCGGATGTGGCATGTGTTCAGGACAATAAGATCGGCCGTTTCGGGCGCTTGGACCTCAGCAAAACCCGCCGTGCCGAGCGCGTCCAGAATCCGGCCGGAATCATAGACGTTCATCTGGCAACCATAGGTCTTCACAAAGACGCGCTTGGGTTCATTCATAATTGGTACAGTTCGTCGATACAGGAGCTTTGGGAGTGTTTGCGGCCCTGCGGACACATGACACGAGCCCGGAACAGTTCCACAAGTGCATGGTCCAAGGCAAGCATCCCGTTGTGTCCGTCAAAAGGGATCGCGGCCCGTTAGCACATTCGCGGTCATTTTGCGAACCGATTCTTCGCACACATTGGCGATCCGTCCGGCGTCGCCGTCCTGACCAAGCCGGACCGGCGTTCCGAAACTGACCACCGCGTCGATGGAATATTCGCGCAATACCGTCCACGCGTGCGGCAGGAACCGGATTGTGCCGGTCCACGCGACGACCGGACGAAACTGGCGGCCCATGGGCAGGCCTTGCAGGGTCGTGTAGGCGATTGAAAGGGGCTGCACCCAGATTTCCGGAGCGCCGTCGCCGCTGAATACATCGCAGGCGCCCTCCACAAGCGCCTCCTGAAACGGCAGAACTCCGTTTCCGGCATTAGACGTGCCTTCGGCGAACACGATCAATATCTCTTTTCCGTCTGCGCTCCTGCCAGACCTCGCAGCACCTTTCTGTTTCTCGCTTGCAGCGGGCATCGGTACAACGGGCTGCAGCTGTGCCAGGGCGCCCAGCATAGCACCGCGGTTGGAGGCGGTTTCGTCGAGGAAGGTAACCGGTGCAACCGATCCGAGAACGGGAATATCAAGCCAGGACGAGTGGTTGGCTGCCATCAACAACGGTCGTTCGGTTGCCGGCGCACCGTGTACGATCACTTTTACGCCGATCAGCGAGACGACCAGCCGATGCCAGAATTGCGGCAGATCCCTGCGCATTTCCCAATGCATGAGGACGGCCAGCCATTGCAGCGGGAACAGGAATAAACTTACCCCTGCCACGATCAGAATCGCAATTGTTGCCCGAATGATGGGGATCATGAACTCTCGGTCCCGTCGCTTGGCGGGATCGGGATCGCGTACAGTTCAAGCCTGTGGTCGACAAGTTCGTACCCCAATTCCCGGGCCACTTCCTGTTGCAGCTTTTCAATCACCTCGCTGCGAAACTCGATGACTTTGCCCGATCTGAGGTCAATCAGATGGTCGTGATGTTCGTCCGGCACCGTTTCGTAGCGCGAACGGCCATCCCGGAAATCGTGACGTTCAATGATTCCCGCATCCTCGAACAGTTTCACGGTTCGGTAGACGGTAGAGATTGAAATGCCGCTGTCGACGGCGGATGCCCTGCGATACAATTCCTCGACGTCGGGATGGTCGGCCGATCCTTCCAGTACGCGCGCGATGACCCGTCGTTGTTCGGTCATCCGCATACCTTTTTGGACACAGAGTTTTTCAAGCCCCTGTCTTGAGTCCGAGGCCCGGCCGTCATGCTGTTCTTGTCTGGAGTCTGTATCGCTCATGATCAGGGCCTTTGCCCGCTCCATCCTGATCTAGTGGATATAGAGCGTAACGGCCTAACGAAGATCATAGCGCATGACAAGCGCAGAAGCCGGTTTTTCGCGTCCTTCACGATAATATCCAAGGCGTTCACCGACAGTTTTGAAGCCGAGCCGATCGTATAGGGCGATAGCCGGTCCGTTGTCGGAGGCAACTTCAAGGAAAAGTGCGGAAATACGGTCCGCGAAAAGCTTTCTGAGCGCAGCTTCCATCAGCTTTCGGCCAATTCCGGCATTGCGGTAGCGCTTCAGGATGGCGATCGACAGAACTTCTGCTTCGTCGGCCGCCGATCGTATCATGACAAAGCCGACAGGATTTCTCGATCCGAGTGCTCGGTCCCGCCGCGCGATCACCACCAGAACCGATGGATCGGCTACCAGTTTGGCAATGTCTGCGCTGCTCCAGGCATGAGCGAATCCGTCGGCATGAATGTCCGCCAGGATCTGTGCGTCCGGGTCGGGCGCAATTTCCACGACAATCGGGCTCGAAGGCCAAAAGAACATCATGTCCCTGCCTTTGCCTTTGCCGGCGTTGCCGCAGCCGACGGCGCGGCGACCAGTTCCGCGGATATCTGGGGTTTTGCATCCGCTGCGCGGCTGTAAAGCGGTTTTGGAGGCTGGCCCTGCGGTTTTTCCGCTCCCAATCTGGCGATTGTCTCGATATCGGGCCAGGCACCGGCGCGATGCGCGCTCCGGGAATCGGCTTGATCATCCGGGAAACACGGCGCGACTCCCGAGCCGGTCAGGATGCCATCATTGCGGAACCGGTCTCTCGCCTGCTCCAGGGTCAGGGTTTGATGCGGGGCGATGGCCTGCAAAGTCGAGCCGTCGAAACTCTGGCACACCACCTGATTACGTCCGGCATCGAGCAGAACGTGGATGGTTTCCGGTCCGACGCCACATTCCTGTGCGAGGCATTCAAGCGCGTTGACACCGACACAGTCGCAGTCCAGCGCCAGCGCAAGGCCCCGGGCTGCCGCAATGCCGACCCGGAGACCGGTAAAACTCCCGGGGCCCGTATTGACGGCGATCCGATCGATATCGCCTCGGCCGATGGCAGCACCGTTCAGGGCGGCCTCAATTGTCGAAAACAGTTTTTCCGCGTGACCGCGACCGATCCGGTCCCGCTCGCTGTGCAATATGCCGACCCGTCCGTTTTCGGTTGCCAGGATGCAAGCCGAACAAAACGATTGTGCAGTGTCGATCGCGAGCAGGTTCATGCAACAGGCCTATACACGGCCCGGACAGCCCTGTTAAGCGCTCTTGCGCAATCCACCGGGATTTCTACGCGGATCCCGACACTTCGAGCCTTCAGACCGTCGGGCGGACTTCCTGCACATCGGGAATGAAGTGTTTCAACAGGTTCTGGATCCCATGCTGCAAGGTGGCCGTCGAGGACGGACAGCCGGCACAGGCGCCGCGCATGTGCAGATATACCACCCCATCCTGGTAGCCCTTGAACGTGATGTCTCCACCGTCCTGGGCGACGGCGGGGCGCACTCTGGTGTCCAGAAGCTCCTTGATCATGTCGACAGTGGCAGTATCCGCTTCGGCAAAGAACTCTTCTTCATCGTCCGCGCTTGCGTCATGTGCGCCTGTCAGAACCGGTGCGCCGGAAATGAAGTGTTCCATGACTGCGCCGAGAATAGCCGGTTTAAGGTGCTGCCAGTCTGATTCGTCTTTGGTCACAGTGATGAAGTCGTAGCCGAAAAACACGCCTTCGACGCCGTGGATGGCAAACAGCTTTTGGGCCAGCGGAGAATTGGAGGCTTCGTCGACCGCCCGGTAATCGACGGTTCCGCTCTCCAGGACCACTTTGCCCGGAAGAAACTTCAACGTTGCGGGATTGGGTGTGGCTTCGGTTTGGATAAACATTGGGGCCTCTCGCCGATCGGAGTACAGGGTCGGTATCTTTAGCCGGACCCATTACTTTAGAAACATTCTAACAAACGCAAATAGGCTTTTCCATAGCTATTTGCAAGGGCGGTTCGGGTGCAGGCGGATCGGGCCCCCGCTTGGCTTATTCGCGACCGCCAGGTCAGGCAAGCGCCGCAATGTCGTCATCGGACAAGGTTCCCGGAACAATGGTTACCGGAACCGGAAACGTGCTCGAACCGCTGCCTGCTATGGAGGATACGAGCGGCCCGGGACCTTCGCTGTCGGTACCGGCCGCCAGGACCAGGATCGCGATGTCCTCGTCCTCTTCGATCTGGCCCAGGATCACCTCGGCGAGGTTTCCCTCCCGGATAATGGTTTCCGCGGTTATGCCGCAAGTCGCCATGGCCCGTTCGCTGTGTTTGCGCAAGGCCTCTTCGGCCGCCTCGTTGGCTTCCGCACGCATGATATTTTCCACCCCGAGCCAGTGCTGAAAGTCGCTCGGCGCGATCACGTAAAGCATCACCAGCCCGCCTCCGGTGTGCATCACCCTGTGCGCGGCGTAGACGACGGCTCGGTCACATTCCGGCGTGTCGTCAATGATCACCAGAAATTTGCGCCGGTGACCCTCGTGAAAGCTCTTTCTGAGTTTTGCCATGCTGCCACCATGTGGTTTGCTCTGGTCGGCGCAAGGAGGTCATCTGGTTTCCGCCGTCCCGCATTGTCGCCAGATTTACAGCAGTGCCCGCAATTCGTCGATCTTTTCGTTCACCAGCCAGCCGTAATAGTTTTCCTTCGGCAGTTGTGGATCTTTACGCTTCTTGTTGATCGCGCGCAGTCGGGCGGCGCGTTTGGTGGCTCCGCCGAGATTGTACAAGGTCGCTGTGATTCCCGGATTCTGGGAGATGTCGAAACCGGCGATCGTTTTGTAAGTGTTGATGTCGCGCCATATCACCGCTGCCATGTAGTGCAGTGTCGTATCCGGATTCATGATTTCCTTGTAGATATGGGGGGCATTCATCGGAGACAATTTCTTAAAACCGCTGCGTTTTTTTACGATATCGGTCACTTTCAGCGCGGTCAGCGGATTGAGTTGCCCGAGGCCGAAAGTCTGCCCGGCATAAAGCGGTTGGAAGAAGGCCTGACCGAATCGTGTGTTGGGAAAGCTCTTGCCATCGACCGTTTTGCCACGAAACGTGGACTTCCAGACCTCTTCGCGACAGGTCCACAGAGAATAGGAATCCTTGTATTTCGCGCACTTTTGAAATTGTGGGCGTTCGACGAACTTCGACACGTGTTCGCCTTTGTTGGCGAATGTCAGGGCGCTTCCCGCATATTCCAGCGCCTTGATGTAATATCCCTGGATATGGTCGACCGAATCAACATTGTAGGTATGTTCCCCGACAATGGCGCCGATCATGTGCACCGGGTCGATTCCGTATTTCCGGCCGACTTTCTTGATCTTTTTCAGAAGCTTTTTGTCGCGTTTCAACGCCTTGTAGATTTTTCTGTATTTGCCCTCGAACGAGCCGTTTGTCTGTTTGGTTCGCCGCACGGCATGCGGCGAAACCGCAGGCTGCGTGGCGGAACGGTTTCCGGGGGGGACAAGTGTCACCGATTGCGCCTGGGCCGGGCCCGACGAGGCTATCGGTCCGCAGACCGCGGTTCCCAGAAAAAGGGCGGACAGAACGTAAAGGGTTTTTAGACGAATGGTCATCGCAAGCTCTGGTTCAAAAACGAGCGATGATTTACCTTTACTTGATCGAAGGATGCAAGCGATGAGTCACAATTTCTGCGACGCACGTTCTTGTTTCCGTTTGACCGCCTGCGTTGGACCGTATCCTAGGGGATGCGGCCTTCTCTAAAGGATGAACCGGCTGAGGTCGGCGTTTTTCGCAAGTTCGCCAATATTTTCCGTCACGTATTCGGCGTCGATCACGATGGTCTCGCCGCCGCGGTCGGGCGCGTTGAAGGAAATATCATCGAGGATGCGTTCAATCACGGTCTGCAATCGCCGCGCTCCGATATTTTCCACACTGGCATTGATATCGACGGCAAGGGTCGCGATCTCGTCGATTGCCTCGTCGGTAAAGGTCAATGTAACGTCCTCGGTCCCCATCAGCGCAACGGATTGCTTGATGAGGCTGGCCTCGGTCTCCGTCAGGATGCGGCGGAAATCGTCCCGGGTCAGCGGACGCAATTCAACACGGATCGGCAAGCGGCCCTGCAATTCCGGCAGCAGGTCGGACGGACTTGATACGTGAAAGGCGCCGGAGGCGATGAACAGGATGTGATCGGTCTTGACCGGACCGTGTTTGGTCGAAACCGTGGTCCCCTCGATTAGCGGCAGCAGGTCGCGCTGAACGCCTTCCCGGCTGACGTCACCCCCCGAGCGCCCCTCGCGCGCGCAGATCTTGTCGATTTCATCGAGGAATACGATGCCATCGTCCTCGACCGACCGGATGGCTTCATGCACCACCTGATCGTCATCGAGCAGCTTGTCGGATTCCTCGGTGAGCAGGATTTCGTAGCTGTCGCGCACCAGCACCCGTTTGGTCTTTTTCGCTCCGCCGAAGGCCTTGCCGAACATTTCGTTGATGTTCATGACGCCGACGCTGGCGCCGGGCATCCCGGGAATGTCGAAGCTGGGCATTTGCGGGGACGCGGAAACCTCGATTTCGATCTCTTTCTCGTCGAGGCTGCCATCCCTCAGCTTCTGGCGAAAACTCTCACGGGTTGCCGGACTTGAGGACGCGCCGACGACGGCGTCAAGCACGCGTTCTTCCGCAGCAAGGTGAGCCTTTGCCTCCACGTCCTTGCGCTTGTTTTCACGCACCAGTCCGATGCCGGTCTCCACAAGATCGCGGACGATCTGTTCCACGTCCCGCCCGACATAGCCGACTTCGGTAAATTTTGTGGCCTCGATCTTGATGAACGGCGCATTGGCGAGCTTTGCCAGCCGGCGCGAGATTTCGGTCTTGCCGACCCCCGTCGGTCCAATCATCAGGATATTCTTGGGCAGCACTTCCTCGCGCATGGCACCGGTCAGTTGCTGCCGCCGCCAGCGGTTCCGCAGCGCGATCGCTACCGCCCGTTTGGCATCCTTTTGTCCGATAATGTAGCGATCGAGTTCGGACACGATTTCTCGTGGCGAAAAATTCGTCATGCGTAGGTACCTGTCTTGTTGTGTGCGCGCCACGGCGGCACGAAATCGGCCAGCCTGGTATTCTCGAAGGGGATCATGACCCACCGGCGCAGGATTGGCCACAACAGTCCGAGCCCGATCACCAGGGCAGCGAGCGCGAACAATGTTACGACGATCGGCAAATCGGAACCGCTTTCAAACTTGGCGACTGTCGCGAACGTCGCGGCGGCCGTATAGATCAGCGCCGAAACAATCATGGAACGGCGATCGATGACAAGAGCGACCAACGTAATGATCGCGACAAGGGCAAAAACCGCAACTGCGTCCTCGGCTTCGAATCTCAGGCCGGACGTTCCGATTGCCCCGACCACGGCATGCACGATCAGCGGCGCTGCGATCAGATGCAGCCAGAAACCGCAATCCGCCCGCCGGGTAATGCGTGCCACATCCGATGCGTCAAAGCGCATGGCGGCCATGAACGTCAACAATCCTGCGACACCGAGAATAATCCTCAAATTGTCCTCGGTCCAATTCGGAGCAACTGAGGAAAGAATGGCCAGAATAAACAGAATCATGGCGCCGGCCAGCCCGGCAAGAACAAACGGCACCTTGAAACGGGCGTAGAAACCTGCACCGGCGGCAACCCCGGCAAGCGTTGCCGCGAGTGTGGGGTCGACGAAAGGCTCTGAAACAAGTGTTCCCGGGGGCACCAGTCTTGTAAAGCCGAAGGGGACCCAGTAGGGATCGATTGCCAATCCGCAGGCCAAAGCGGTCGCGACGACAAAGGCCATCGACACGATGATACTGGACAAGGCCAGCCTGTCTCTCTTGGCAACGAGTTCGGCCATGGCCCATGCCGCGATCGCCGCCAGCACGCTGGGCAGGAGAACGGTCTCGGTGAAGGCTGCAACGGTGACGAAAGCCGCGATCAGAAGCAGCAAGCCCACAGCAATGAAGAAATCCCTGAAACCGCTCAGGAATTTGAAGGGTTCGTCGGTATCGACCATCCGGACCCTTTTGCGCTCTTCCGCAAAAATCTTGACCGCCGCCGCCTG
>Ga0207422_1002880_pt1 | contig 19851 bp, 18 predicted proteins | sample MarCyaLeptolynsp_FD_187757 | JGI IMG/M metagenome (GOLD analysis project Ga0207422, IMG submission 187757) | Marine cyanobacterial communities from Panama - species 1 Leptolyngbya sp. (SPAdes) | ecosystem: Environmental > Aquatic > Marine > Unclassified | place: Panama: Panama City | collected...
GAAGCACGGTTCGCATCGCAGTGCTTGGTCGCCCGCATGTTGCGCGCGTTTTGACGGAACCGCCGTTCGACGCGCAGGGCGCGCGCTTGCGCGATCGGCCTGCTACCCCGGTGGCTGCCGAGTGATCGCTGTACGTGCTTCCGTGACCAGGGTCGACAGTGCCGATTGCCAAACGGGAGTGACCAGAACCTGAATTCGGGAAACGTGCAGACGCAGACGGCAAAAGCGCATATGCTAACGCGTGAGTGATCACCACCAGACGCACCTTTCATATGATTGCAACTACCTCGAAATCTGTTCCAAACCATCTTTCCAAACGCGAAATCGCCGAGATTTCGATCAGAAATGCCATCGAGACCGGTCTTTACAAACCGGGTCAGGTGGTCAGTCAGCGGCAGATCTCGGAAGACCTCGGTCTGAGCGTGACGCCAATTCGCGAAGCGATTCTGGTTTTGACCAGCAACGGCATTGTCGAGCGTCACAAGCATCAATCGATCAAGGTCTCGGAAGTGAACTCCGAGAAGTTGCGCCAGCTCTTTTCGGTACGCCATATGATCGAGGAAGAAGCGGTTCGGCTTGCCGCGACCAACGCGGACGATACCCTTGTCGGCGAGCTTCAGCGCCTGAACGATATGCTGTCGAAATGCAGTGAGGAAACCGATCCGGAGGAAATCAATTCACTGGATCGAAGGTTTCACGGTCTTGTATTTGGCGCGAGCGGGAACGAGGCCCTTGTCTGGACCATAGACAGGGTCAAAAGCTCGTTTCCAATGTACGCACTTTGGCGCGAGCCGGGCCGGGTTGCGACCTCAGCGCATGAGCACCAGCAGATTATCGACGCTTTGCGAGAGCGTGACGGTGAAAAGGCCGCATCAGCACAAAGAATGCACCTGTCCAAAGGCCTCGACGCGACAATTGTCTATCTTGAGCGCAAATTGAAAGCGACCGCTTCCCTGGCAGAATGACGCCGGCAGAACGCAGACCTTCCTCCCAATAAGACATAGGCTTGTGCCCATAATTTAAGCGGCTTTCCGAAAATTTAATCGAAAAGTCGGCTCTAAACACGTGACTCAAGATCAATTATATATAATATATAACTCAAAGAAGAAGCCGTTCTGGAGCCAATGAGGTCAGGGTATGTACGCAGGCAAGTACAGGTTTTCGCGGAGAGCTGAAGTCCTCGGAAAGTCGGTCTACGATCACGCAGAGGGCGCGATCATGTTGAGCGTCGGGTCCGCTTATCCGCCAATACTGCCCGATCTCTCCAGGGAGGCCAGCGACTCTGCGAAGGCCTATGTTGCAGAAGTAATGCAATACGGCCCGCTCATGGGGCTAGCCGATCTTCGGGAAGCCATCTCAGATTACGTCGCTGCGGATGGTGTAAAGTGCACCCCGAACGAGGTCTTGATCACAAACGGCGCCAAACACGCCACCGACTTGGCTTGCCGGGTCTTCACAGAGCCGGGCGACAAGATCATCGTCACCGCTCCGACATACATGACGACCTTGCAGTGTCTGCGCTCGCACGGGCTTACCTTCGTTGCGATCCCGCAGGACAAAGACGGAATGAGAACAGACATTCTTGCTGCGCGCCTGGCAACGATGCGCGCAAATGGCGATGCTCTTCCCAAACTGCTTTTCGATGTTCCGGATTTTCATAATCCAACAGGCATTACAATGTCTCTGGAACGGAGAAAGGCGCTTCTTGCGCTCGCAGAAGAGTATGATTTCGTGCTCATAGAAGACGATCCTTATCGCCGGATCCGCTTTGAGGGCGATCCCGTCCCACCTATCAAATCCATGGATGCGAACGGACGTGTGATTGCCGTTGGCACGGTCTCGAAAATCCTGGCTCCAGGCTTGCGCGTCGGCTGGGCGATCGGGCCCAACGAAATCGTGCGGCGCATGGCCATGCAAAAGGCCGACGGTGGGTCCTGTCCCTTCACGCAGCGTCTCGTTGTGGACGCGATCAGGTCAAACAAGCTCGCGGAACACATCGACCTCGTAACCGACCACATGCGGGTTCATCGCGACACAATGATCGACGCACTGGCGGAGTTTTTGCCAGACGCTCAAGTGCGTCGCCCGAACGGAGGCTACTTTCTTTGGGCAGAACTTCCCGAAGGCGTGTCTGGTGATGCCTTGGCCGAAAAAGCGGTGGAACACGGCGTTGAAATCGGCAGTGGACGGCTTTGTTTCCCGAACGAAGATCCGGGAAATTTTATCCGCTTTTCATACAGTTACGTCGATCCAAACACAATACGGGAAGGAATTCGCCGGCTCGGAGAAGCCTATAGAAACATGGCAATCGCTGCCTAAGCCCCAGCCGGTTTATCCAACTCAAGTCGAGCAGGTCCTATCGAAACGCAAGGAAAAAATCCAAACCCTAGGAGAACAGCATGACCATCAGCCTGAAGTCGTTTGCCGCCGCGGCGGTGCTGACCGCATTTTCGTTGCCGGCCCTGGCCGAAACCTGGGATATGTCATTGCCCTGGCCAGACGGCAACTTTCATACAAAGAACGCGCGCACCTTTGTGGACGCGGTGTCTGAAGCGACCGAAGGCCGGGTCACCATCAACGTGCATCCTGGCGGCTCACTTGGTTTCAGCGGCCCGGAAATGTTGGGAGCGGTTCGCGACGGACTGGTTCCGATCGGAGATGTTTATCTCAGTCAGCAGGTCGGCGAAGCACCGCTGCTGGGCATCGAGTCCATTCCGTTTCTGGTCAACAGTTACGAGGAGTTGAAAGAACTCCACAAATACTTCCGCCCGGTTGTTGAGGAAATTGCCGCCGCCAACAATCAAAAGGTGCTTTATATGGTGCCGTGGCCGGCGCCCGGGATCTTCACCAGCGTGGATGCAAAGTCATTGGACGACCTGGCGGGCATCAAGATACGAACCTACAACGCAACCACCACCGAACTGTTCAATGCCATCGGCATGACAGCGGTGCAGCTACCCTGGGGTGAGGTCGTACCGTCGCTGGCGGCCGGAACGATTGACGGCGTCACCACCTCGGCGTCCTCTGGTGTGGATGGTGCTTTCTGGGAGTTCCTCGACTTCTTCTATCCGACCGGTCACGTCTGGTCTTCCGACGCGATCACGGTCAACCTCGATTCCTGGGCGGCGCTCAGCGAAGCCGACCAGGATGCGATCCTGAAAGTTGCGGCCGAGCTGGAGCCAACGTTCTGGCAAGTCAGTGCTGATGAAGACGCCGCCAAGATGGCAACGCTCGCGGAAAACGGACTGGCAACCGCGGAAGTCAGTGAAGACATGATCAACGCTATGCGCGCAGCGACGGCGAACATGATCGAGGAATTCCTGGCCGAGACACCTGAAGCCAAACCGGTGCTCGACGAGTTTTTCACCGCTTCAGGCCGGAACTGAGTCAGGTGAAAATGGCACCCGGTGCAGCAGATGCACCGGGTCCAGATCCGGGGGGCACGACATGCAAATCTTATCCGTTATAGACACCATTTCGCGCTGGTTTGCCGGCCTTGGCGCTCTGCTGGTCTGCGGCATTGCCGCTCTGATTATCGCGGAAGTCGTTGCACGATCGATTTTTGGGGCGTCACTGAGCTTCGCCTGGGAATACGCGGCGTATTTCTATGCCTCTGCAGTCTTTCTCGGTGCGGCCTACACGATGCGGACCGGTGGTCATGTAAGAGTGGCGTTGCTGCGCGGATTGCTGTCAAAACGCGGCCAACACATCATGGAAATTGCAGCGACGGCCGTTGGAACCCTTTTTTCCGTCTACCTTGCCTACGCGTTGATCCAGTTTGCCTATCGGTCTTTTTCCCGCGGCAGCACGTCACCAACGATAGACGAAACCCCCTTGGTGATCCCGCAGGGTGTCCTGGCACTCGGCGCGACCCTTCTTGCATTGCAGATGGTTGCAAGGCTCGTCCGTTTGTTCATTGGCGAAGCGCCTGAAGACGATGCCACCCGCGAAAAATTTACGGTCGAATGAGACCAGGCGCTGAGGAGACACGCCCATGACCGCCTACATTATCCTCACGATCGTTACCGTCCTGCTTGCCGCGCTTGGCATTGGCGTCTGGATCAGCTTCGGTCTCTTCATTGTCGGTTTCGTCGCGCTCGCGGTGTTCCGGAACATGCCGATCGATCTGCTGATGGGGCAGCTGACCTGGAATGTTTCAACCACACCGGAACTGATCGCGCTGCCGATGTTCATTCTGATGGCCGAGATTTTGTTTCGGTCCAAACTGTCTTCGTCGTTGTTTTCAGGCCTGACCCCTTGGACGACGCGTCTTCCCGGCCGTTTGCTGCATGTGAATGTTCTGGGCTGTACATTGTTTGCGGCGGTCTCGGGGTCCTCGGCCGCAACCACGGCCACGGTCGGTCGCATCACCATGACCGAATTGATGCGGCGCGGATACGATCGCGATCTGGCGATGGGTTCGCTGGCGGGCGCCGGAACACTGGGCTTCCTGATCCCTCCATCGATCATCATGATTATCTATGGGGTCCTGGCCGAGACGTCGATCTTGCGCCTCTTCATTGCCGGTATCGTTCCGGGATTGCTTCTGGCCGGCGCCTATATGGGCTTCCTTGCGATCCGTTCAAGCATGAAGGACAGCGAGTCTCGATCTGAGGAGCCGACTGCCAGCTGGGCCGACAGGCTGAGCGGATTGAAACATCTCGGTCCCGTGTTGTTCCTCATCTTGGTCGTGATCGGTTCGATGTATGGCGGCATAGCCAGTCCATCCGAAGCTGCCGCCGTCGGGGTCGTGGGTGCCATGATCGTCAGCGCTCTTCAGGGCACATTGACCTGGAAGAACATGGTCGACGCCGCGTTTGGCGCGATCAGGACAATTTCCATGATCGGCCTTATCATCGCCGGCGCGAATTTTCTGTCGAGAGCAATGGGTTTTCTCGGTGTGCCGCGCACGATTTCCGCGGAAATTGCGGCGCTGGAACTGTCACCCTTCGTGCTGATCGCACTTTTGCTGGTCTTCTACGTAATCCTGGGAATGGTGCTGGAGGGAATGTCCGCGATCGTGATGACGCTTCCAATCGCGTTACCGTTGATCCTCGATGCAGGCTTCGACAAGATCTGGTTTGGTGTCTTTCTCGTGATTGTCGTTGAGATGGCCCAGATCACACCGCCGGTCGGCTTCAATCTGTTTGTGATACAGGGGCTGACGGGCGAAAAAATCAGCCGTATCGCCTGGGCAACCTTTCCGTTTTTCCTGATCATGGTTGCGCTGGTATTCTTGATTACCATCGTCCCGGGCGTCGTGACTTACCTGCCAAGCGTCGTCTCTTTCCGGGGCTGACCGATCGAGGACTGCACATCATGGCACATATAGACCTCAACTGTGATTTGGGCGAAAGCTTCGGCGCTTACACCATCGGCAACGACACCGAAATGCTGAAACTCATTTCCTCGGCCAATATCGCCTGCGGTTTTCATGGAGGAGATCCGCTGGTGATGCATGACACCATCATGCAGGCCAAGGCAGAAGACGTTGGCATCGGGGCGCATCCCGGGTTCAATGACCTTTGGGGTTTCGGAAGACGGCGGATCTTGGTTCAGGACACGTCCGAAATCGAGAATATGCTGATCTACCAGGTCGGGGCCATTCAGGGGATGGCGCACGCCTGCGGAACAAAGGTCACCCACTACAAAATACACGGTGCTTTGGGAAACATGTCCTGTGTCGATCCGGATCTGGCAATGGCGGCGGCGCGCGCGGTGAAAGCGGTCGCGCCCGATCTGATATTCGTGGTTTTGCCCATGAGTGAACTGGAAAAGGCGGGCGAGAAACTTGGCCTGCGCGTCGCGCGGGAAATCTTCGCCGACCGCGCCTATGGAGATGACGGCATGCTTGTGCCTCGCGGGCAGCCTGGAGCGATGGTCGAAGACCCTGAAGAAGCCGCCGAGCGCATCTTGGGATTTGTCGAAGACGGCGCGATCCGTTCGCTGTCGGGAAAGCGCATTGAAGTACCCATCGACACGATTTGTGTGCATGGTGACAGCCCGGACGCCGTGGCTATGGCAGCGGAAGTCCGGCGCCGCCTGACGGATGCCGGCATCGAAATTCGGTCCATGGCAAAAGGACTTGCTTGAACCGAGACTCAGCGTGCCGCACAGTGAACATGCCATGCAATCAAGCGAATTTCCGAGATTTCGTGCGAGCGGTGATACCGGTCTGACCGTTGAGCTCGGCGATCGAGTGGACCAAGAAACGAGCGCGCGGGTCCTGTCGCTTCGACAGGCGATTGAATCGCGCGGCCTGGCCGGCGTTGTCGAAGTTGTCCCCGCCTACCTGTCACTCCTGGTCCATTACACGCCACTTGAAACCAGTCAGTCCAGCTTGATCGAGGACATTCGCGCCTTGGCGGACAGTCTGAAGGGCGGGGCTGCACCGATAGACGCGCGATCCTGGGTTCTTCCGGTCTGTTTTGACGACCCTGAATTCGCGCCCGATCTGGAGCATGTTGCGAGTTGGGCCGGCCTGAAACCCAGCGACGTTATCGCTGACATGATCAGTGTCGAGCAGACGGTCTACATGCTCGGGTTCGCTCCCGGACAACCCTATCTCGGGGATTTGCCGGATCGTCTTGCAATTCCCCGGCGGATGGATCCCATAACGGGCGTTCCGGCAGGATCAGTGCTGATTGCGACGGGAAAGACGGTGATTTACCCGGTTCAGAATCCGACGGGTTGGTACATTGTCGGAAAAACGCCAATACCCGTGTTTTCTCCCGCGTCAGCTACACCTGTTTTGCTGCAACCAGGCGACAAAGTGCGTTTGCGATCGGTTGGGAAAGATGAGTATCAGGATATCGCGGATCGATTGCGTAACGGTGAAACTGTTCCCGGTCTGAGGGCGCACGCATGACAGTGCAGCTCCAGTTCGAAGCCGCTGGGTTGATGACTTCAGTGCAGGATCTCGGCAGGTTTGGCTCGCAGGCTCTTGGCATTCCGACTTCCGGAGCATTGGATCCAATTGCACTGCGGATTGCCAACGTTCTGGTCGGCAACGAGGAAAGTGCCGCCGGGCTTGAACTCCGTTTTCTTGGACCACGGATCAGGGTGGTTGGCGGAAAGGCAAGGGTCGCGCTTGTCGGCACGAGCACCGGAATTGAGGTTCTCGAGCCTGAGCGGCGAGCACTTCCGTCCGGCCAGAGCGTTACTCTGGCGGATGGCGAGCTTTTTCGCGTCGGGGCGGTTTCGGATAGCTCCTGCTGTTACCTGGCTTTTGCCGGAGGATTTGAGCTTCCAGCGCCGTTCGGCAGCCAATCCACTTATCCGCCAGCGGCTCTAGGTGGATTTGAAGGACGGTTCCTGCGTGACGGCGACCGTGTTCCGCTGAGCGGTCAACTCCTTGGCGAGGCACCGGAGCGCGGGGTTGAGCTTGATTTATCGTTGTGGGGAGATGGTCCGATACGCGTTGTTCCCGGTCCCCAGGATGATTATTTTTCCGAAGATGCATGGGAAACGTTTCTGGGATCGGACTATGAAATCGGTCAGGCCTCGAACCGAATGGGATTGCGTTTGGCTGGACCCGAACTGGAACACACAAAAGGGTACAACATCCCTTCGGACGGGATCGTAACCGGCTCCATTCAGGTGCCGGGAAGCGGTTTGCCGATCATATTGCTCTCCGATCGGCAAACAACCGGCGGCTATCCGAAGATTGCCAGTGTGGCGTCAGTCGATCTGCCGCGCCTCGGCCGAACCAGACCAGGAGCCCGTCTCAGCTTCGAGGCGATTGACGTCGAAACGGCAGAAACCTTGCGCCGGGAACAGGAAGTCCGCATTCGACAGCAGATCGACGCAATCAAGATTTTACCGGCCGGCGCTGAAGCCCTTCAACAAAGACTTATGGGATCAAACCTCATAAGCGGAGTTATCAGAGGATAGCGGGTCCCCCTGCAAAAGGACGCTCGCAAAATATCGGTACTTTTGGCTCGAACCGGTGAAGTTGCTCAGTGAGATCGTCGCGCATACGCCGGTCTGCAACGAGTAGCACGAGATCCATTGGGACGGCTTCAAGGCCTGAAGCGGTTCTCAACGAAGATCAAGTCAATAAGTTTTCTCGTAGATCGCGCATTGCTCGGCGACGTCGAAGTTCGCAACATGCGCAATTTCCGATTCTTTGTGGGCACGGTAGACAGGCGCGAAACGCTCCGGGAACCAGCCGGTGACGACCGGGTTTGACGCAAATCTTTCCAGGGCGGCGTCCAGTGTTTGCGGGAGCCGGATGAAACCGCGTTCGGCAAGCGCTTCCGGAGCAAGTAACGAAAGATCTTCTTCCGTCGGAACCGGGGCTGATAGCTGGTCTTCGATGCCCTGGCATCCTGCATGAACAATCGCCGCCAGTGCCAGGTGAGGGCAGGCCGCCGCATCACCCGCGCGGTATTCAATATTGAACTGTTTTGCGATGGAGGCCGGGTCCTTTGCGGTAACCGGACAAACGCGCAGGCTCGCCTCCCGGTCCCTGTATCCCAGGTTGTTATAGGCAGCAGACCAACGATGCGGTGTCAGGCGCAGGTAGGAAATGACCGAGGGGGCTGTCAGGGCGAGAATGCTGTCCAGGTATTTCAGAACACCTGCCGCAAAGGACGATGTCAGGTCCGACATGCCGCAAGTGCCATTGGGGTCATAGCTCACCGGGTTGCCGCTTGGGTCTAGGAAACTCATGTGAATGTGGACGCCGTTGCCGACGCTGGCCGGGTCACGGATTGGCGTGTAGGTCGCGTCAAAGCCAAGGTGCTTTGCCGTCGATCGGGTGAGTTCGCGCACTATCACGGCCGCATCGGCGGCTCGAACACCTTCTTCAGGACCGATCACCACTTCGATCTGGTTCTGGCCGTATTCCTTCATGATGCTGTCGGGTGTGAACCCTGCGGCAGCAATCTGCCCCATCAGCATTTCGCAAAGCTCTCTGTGGGCTTCAAAACCCCTGCGTCCATAGCCTTCGCCAAGCAACTCCGTGTCACTCTTGACCTGGAATTCATGTTCAAACGCTGCCAGCAAACGGACACCGGCAACACCTTCCAAACGATCAAGAGCGGATTTCAAGATCGAGCGCGTGCAAAGTTCCCAGGGATCGCCTTCAAGAGTAACGATGTCGCTAAGCATGAAGCGTTCGACCCTTTCACCGAACTGCGCGTTCACGGCAACCTGCCGGTCTGGGATCAACAGGAGATCGCCCAAGGCGCCAAACGGGCTCTCGGCAATGTTGTCGAAGCAATTGATCTGCACGTTTGTCGGCGTCCAGCCAACGCCGCGTTGGAGCCGTTTTTCAAGCTGGTCAGCGGGAAAGGCCTTGCCGCGAACCTTGCCTGCCAGATCGCAGGTCGCCGCGAAAATCAAATCGGTCATGTCTCGCTCTCTCCGTCAAATTGCCGTGCCGCGTCCCAGGCTTCGATCCGCTGACGTGTGTTGTCCCAGTTGTCTTCCGCCACGCGCGTCACAAGCGCTTCAGTCACTGCAAGCGCCGCAGAGTAGCTGTCCCAGATGGTGCCGATTTCAATCGGGACTGCAAGGACTTCCGACGCATGACGGGTGGCGGGCGAAAGCCATTTGTCGGTCATCAGGATGACTTGGGCCTTCCGCTCCTGTGCAGCTTGTTCCGCCAACCGGGTCATGTTGGTTTGGTAACGGCGGAAATCCACGATGAAAAAGACGTCGCCAGGTCGCATGCGCAACAGATATTCCGGCCAGCCTTCCGGGTCACGCGGCAGGTGATAAACACCCTGGCGGGCCTGGCGTAAATGGAAAGACATGTGCTGGGCAACCGTGTCACTGATCCGGCCCCCGATCGCATAAACATTGCGTTTCGGGTCAGACAGAAGCGCACAGATCCGCGTGAATTGTCCTTCGGTGATTGCCTCTGTCGCAGATTGCATCTGTTTGGCGGCCCTTGAAATGAATTCGCCAAGGTAGCCGCCTTCGATGCGCTTGCCCGTTTCGTGGATCTCGACCGGTGAGCGGTCGCCTTCCTTCAGCTCGGCTATCAGGCGCCGCTGCATTTCCGGGTAACCGGAAAGACCGAGTTTCGTCACGAAACGTGAAATCGATGGGGGCGATACCTCTGCGCGCTCTGCCAGTTCCTGGATCGAAATAAGGCCGGCATACGGGTAGTCGGACAAAAGCGCAGTGGTAAGTTTTCGCTCTGATTGCGTGAGATTATTTGCGAATGTTTCGATAATGCTGCGGATCGACATGGGTCATTGATGTCTGTAAAAATTTTTTCAGTCAACTAAAAATACTTGACTATGAAAAGTTAATTTCTCTTACTTGAGGACATGACCGTAGCGCAAGCAGACCGATCCGTGCTGTTGACGACTGCCGATCCGGACCCCGTCGGAACGATTAATTTCGACAGCCCGGCGCCGGTCATCCTGGTTTGCGAGCATGCAGGGCGTGCCATTCCCCGGAGGCTGGGTGACCTTGGTATCTCGGCAGATGTCCTGAACAGTCATCGTGGCTGGGATATCGGTGCGGAAGCCGTGGCGCGCGACGTTGCCAGCCAACTGGATGCACCCTTGATCTTGCAGCGGTACAGCCGGCTTGTGATTGACGCGAACCGTCCGCCGAATTCGCCTTTCGCCATTCCGACGGTCAGCGACAACGCCGACATACCCGGAAATCGTGACCTGTCGGAGGATGACCGGCAACTGCGGATCACCTCCATTTTCGAACCGATGAATCAGAGGATTGATGAGCTTTTTGCTGCCTCACCACGTAAAGCTGCCTTTTCAATCCATTCCTTCACGCCTGAGCTTGGCGGCGTCGAACGCCCTTGGCACGCCGGTTTTTTGAGCCGCAAGAGTATCGCCAGTTCCGAAGCGCTCATGAACTCGGTCGCCCGCAGCGCGCCAGGAATGCTTATGGCACTCAACCAGCCATACCGCATCGAAGACGATACCGACTGGTTCATTCCGCATCATGCGGAAACCAGGAACTTGCCTCACTGCCTGATCGAAATTCGCAATGACCAGATCCAGACACCGGAAGGTGTCGCGTTATGGGCCGGCTTGCTGAGCGAAGCGATCACCGATCTCCTGGAGACCTTGCCATGACGCTCACCCGCGAGCTGCCTCTCACGATTTCGCAGTCTGCGCTCCTGTTCATCGATGTTCAGAATTTTTCGGCGCACCGAAACGGTGCCGAATTCAAGGACCTGGGTAAAGACGAGTTTCAGGCCAAATATGGCTGGTACTTCGATGAGCTGGATGCACGCGTCATCCCGAACATGGCCGCGATTCAGGCTGCGTGCCGGTCTGCCGGTGTGGAGGTCATGTATACGACGATCGAAAGCCTGACACTTGATGGTCGGGACCGTTCGCTGGACTACAAGATCACCGGGTTCCATGTCCCCAAGGGCTCCTGGGATGGAAAAGTAATTGATCAGATTGCGCCGCAAGGCGACGAAATCGTGCTTCCAAAGTCATCGTCATCTGTCTTCGTCTCCACCCATATCGACTACATCCTGCGAAATCTTGGTGTGCGGCAGTTGGTGATTTCCGGACTGATTACGGATCAATGCGTGGAAAGCGCAATTCGGGACGCCTGCGATCTTGGCTATTTGGTAACGCAGGTGACGGATGCCTGCCTGACATACTCGGAGCAGCGGCACGACAATTCTCTTCAGACCATCAAAGGCTATTGCCGTCAGGTGACGACGGCGGAGCTGATCGCTGAACTTGAACGGGTCCACGATGATTAGGACGGCACACGCCTTTCCTCTGGAGACTCATCCGGCACGCCTTGCTGCAGCAAACTGGGCGCGAACCGCGATATGCATCTTGCTTCTTGTCGCGGTCGTTGCCTGCCTGACATTGGCATTCGGGCGAACCGGTGAGCGCATTGCTGTGCAGCTTTGCGTGAATGTCACGGCCGTTGTCGCCCTCGGATTGTTCTGCGGAAACACCGGTATCGTGTCCTTTGGACATGGTGCCTTCATGGCACTTGGCGCCTATCTGTCCGGCATCCTGACCATGCCCGCCGGTCTGCAGCGCACGGCCCTTCCGAACTTGCCGGACTTCCTCGCAGCACATGAACTGAGCGTCTGGCTTGCCCTGCCGATCGTGGCGATCGCCGGACTGTGCTTTGCTGCGGTAACCGGCAGCGCGATCGCACGACTTGCAGGGGCTTCTGCCACGATCGCAACGCTGGGTCTTTTAATCATCACGCATGGGATCGCAGTCGGAGCCCGCGAAATAACGCGCGGCAGTCAGACATTTTTCGGTGTGCCCCGCGTGACGGATCTGACGATTGCGCTTGGTGCAGCACTGGTTTTCATCGTGATTGCAAGGCTCTATCGGGAGAGCCGCCATGGGCTTTTTGCACGTGCAGCGCGTGATGATCCGGACGCGGCAAGTGCACTCGGTATCAGTCCGCGGCGCACACGCTTCGTTTCCTGGTGCCTGTCGGGAGCGCTGGCAACCGTGGCAGGAGCGCTCTACGGACATATGCTGGGCGCGTTTTCACCGGCATCCTTTTATCTGTCGCTGGTTTTTGCGCATGTCGCCATGATGATTGTCGGTGGCATGGCCTCGGTCGGTGGTGCGGTTGCCGGCGTTATGGTGGTCACGCTGCTTCAGGACACCGTTCGCCAGTTCGAAGGTGGCGCCGAGCTTTTGGGGTTTGTCTTTCCGGAGTTTTTCGGTCTGACAACAATCGCGCTCGGCCTCGCGATATTGCTCGTTATCTGGCTTCGGCCCCAAGGCCTTGTCGGCAGCTTCGAGCTTGGCCCCGGCGCAGACGCTCCTTTCCTGCGTCGGATTGGCCGCGGAACGAAACCGGCAGACGACCCTGAAAAGGTGGCGGAGACCATGCTCCAGGCCCGATCGCTTTCCAAGAGCTTTGCCGGGGTGAGGGCGGTAGATGATGTAAGCTTTGATGTCCCGACAGGACGGATCACGGGTCTCATCGGTCCAAATGGTGCAGGCAAGTCCACCCTGGTCAATCTGTTGACCCATCAGTACGACGCCGATGCAGGACAGGCTCTGATCAACGGCACCGATCTGACCAAGGTCCGCCGCGAGGCTGTTGCCGGCAAAGGCGTGTCGCGTTCGTTCCAGAATTTGCGCCTATTTCGGGGGCTCACCGGATATGAAAACGTACTGGTCGGATCCTTGGCTGCAGGACGTTCCAGGCAGTTGGCGGCGCCGGTTGCCATTCGAGAGCTTGGCGACCTGGATCTTGGCGAGGTTGCCGGCAAAACGGCCGACGCTCTTCCTTACGGAGCCCGCAAACGCCTCGAGATTGCGCGATCGCTTTCGCAGGATCCATCGATCCTGCTGCTCGATGAACCGGCCGCCGGCATGAACCCCGCCGAAACGGATGACCTTGCCGACCGGCTGGTACGCACCAGCGAGGCGAGGGGGCTGGGAATACTTCTCATCGATCACGACCTGAAATTCGTGAACCGTCTTTCGAACTGGATCGTGGTCATGAACCGCGGCGAAGTGATCGCCCAGGGTCTGCCTGAAGACATAAGAACCAATCCGTCGGTCATAGAAGCCTACATAGGCCGGGGCCGGACGGCAGCGGAGGCACAGTTTGTGCCCAACAAAACCACCAGAGTGCTAACAGTCGGAGTTGATCAATGAAACTGAAATTCGCTTTTCTGGCGGCGGCTAGCGCCGCTGCAATAACGGGCACAGCAGTTGCGGATGAATACGTGATTGGTGTCATGTCAGCGCAATCTGGCTATCTTGCTCCCTACGACGGACCGGCCTATGCCGGCTTCCAGTTCTGCATCGATGAAAAGAATGCCGCCGGTGGCCTCAACGGCAACCTTAAGGTCAAGACAATCGTCAAGGACACGCGGTCCGACATCGCAGAAGGCGTCAAAGTCGTTCAGGAAATGATCGATGAAGGGGCGCAGTTCATCGTTTCTTCCGCAGACGCCGACCCGACCATCGCAGCTGCTCAGATCACCATGGCGGATAACATCCCGACGATGACTTTCGCGGGGACCGCACCGGTTCTGACACAGGTTGGCCCGCATGTTTTCGGCAGCTACCCGGCAGACAATCAGCAGGGAGCAGTTCTGGCAAGTTATGCGCGCGACCAGGGCCTGGAGCGAGTCTGGCTGGTGAAGTCGCCTGACAGTGCCTACACCCTTGGGGGTCCGGAATATTTCGGGTCCGCATTTGAAGCGCTTGGCGGGAAGGTCATCGGCGAGAGTCTCTATTCGCTCAACCAGCCCGACTTTTCTGCCATCGTGACCAACATCAAGGCCGCTGACCCGGCACCCGACGTTATCGTGACCTGGGCTTGGGAACCTGATTTCCCCGCGTTTATCAAGGCTCTGCGCGGCGCAGGTGTTGAAACGCAGGTTATGGGAGGCGACGTTCTCGACACGCCAACCGTTCGCGGTCTCGGCGAGGTGGTCGATGGTGTCGTCCACACGTCCGGTGGGTTCCCGGACGAAGGCTCAGCCTATGCCGATTTCATCGCGCGTTTCGAAAAGGCAACCGGTACTACGCCCGACAACAACTACTACGTCAACGGCTGTGACATCGCCAACATGATCGAACAGGCGGTCGCTGCTGCCGGATCAACCGACCCGGCGGCCGTCAGTGCAGCCATGGCCGAGATCAAGGACGGGGAGGGCGTGATGTCGAACTTCACATTCGCGGGTACCGATCGCATGCCGCTTCGGGACGTGGTCGTCGCCGGCATCACAGCGGACGGCAAGAAGGAGTTCATCCTGCGGTCAACCGCCGATCCGGAAACTCTCCCGAAACCCTGAGGCCATAGATGGAAAACGCTCTTGAAATCCGCAACCTCGACATTCGCTACGGCGCCGTTCAGGCGGTGCGCGATGTCAGCCTGACGGTGAATGCCGGTAAGGTGACCGCCCTTCTGGGCGCCAACGGGGCCGGCAAGACCACGACCGTCATGGCCGTGGCCGGAGCCCGGAAGATTGCGGCAGGGAGCGTTTCCATCTTTGGAAAGGACATGACCGGCGCACCCGAAGACGCCATTGTGCGCTCGGGTGTCGCCATCTCGCCGGAAGGGCGACGGGTGTTCGCTTCTTTGAGCGTGGAGGAAAACCTGACGCTTGCAGGTTCCGTCCTCGGCGACTCAGCGCTCATGGCAGAGAGGCGCTCTGCGATGATGGAGCGCTTTCCGATCCTGTCGGAGCGGCGCACACAACCTGCCGGATTGCTCTCCGGCGGCGAGCAGCAAATGCTCGCGGTGGCGCGCGCCTTGATGAGCATGCCGAAACTGCTGCTGATGGATGAACCCTCGCTCGGCCTGGCGCCGCAAATGGTCGACCAGATTTTCGCGATTGTCGAAGAATTGCGGAACGAAGGAATTTCCATTCTGCTCGTTGAGCAAAATGCGGCCTTGTCCCTAGAAGTCGCCGACCATGCGGTGGTTCTGGCTAATGGTGAGGTTGCCGCCGAAGGGCTCCCGGAAGACTTGAAGAACAACAGCCTGCTTCACGCAGCTTATCTGGCGGCCTGATCTGATGGAACTTTTGCTGCAGCAGACGGTGAATGCGCTAAGCCTCGGCGGGGTGTACGCCATGCTGGCCCTTGGATTGGCCATCGTGTTTTCGATCGTCCGCCTCATCAATTTCGCCCACGGCGAGATCATGACGTTCGGTGGATACGGCATCTTTTTGTCGCTTGTGTTCGGATTTCCGCCGGTCGCCGCATTGATCATCGGTCTGGCTGCCGCCGTGGTCATGGCATTGGCGATGGAGCGCACGGCTTTCCGCGCCATGCGCGGCGCAGATGTGGTTTCGTTGCTCATCACCAGCTTCGCAGTGTCTGAAATTCTGAAAGTTCTCTTTCAAAACGGAATTTCTGCCCGCCCGGTGCCGATTACCTTTCCCGCCTCCTGGTCCGGCACCTATCAAGTAGGTGACATCACGTTTGGTGTCGTTCCGACGGTTTCCATCCTGGTCACTTTGGCGGCACTGGCGGGCCTGACATTCCTGTTGCGCAGGACAGTTTCCGGCATGGCGATGCGTGCGGCGGCAGAGGATATCGAGATGCTGCGGTTGCTTGGCATTCGCGCAAATCGCGTCGTGGCTGTGGCATTTGCCTTGTCGGGTCTGCTTGCCGGAATTGCCGCGGTGATCTGGACTGCACAACGCGGGTCAGTCGATCCGATGATGGGTTTCTTCCCCGTTTTGAAAGCGTTTATTGCCACGGTTCTGGGTGGATTGGGGAGCTTGGGCGGGGCCGTTCTTGGCGGTTTCGCCATCGGGATTGTGGAAGTTCTGGCCCAAGCCTTTCTGCCCGAAACGCTTGCACCCTACCGCGATGCCATCGTGCTGGCAGCCGTCATAGCAGCATTGCTCTGGCGCCCGGACGGTTTGCTCCCCGCCGCAAAGACCAGCAGGTCCTGAGCACACTCAAGAAGATCGTGCTCACTTGTTTGCCAAAGCACTCGACAAACGCTGACTAAGTTTCGTCCGTGCTGCGATCCTGCGAAACATCCGGGACGAAAGTTCCGAGCATGAACTCTGACAGCTTCTTGAAATCTCTCTGATCCGCAAATGGATACGCACGGTTTAAAAAAGCAGCATTGAGGTCAGGCCGCGCAGCCAACGCTTCGTCGAGTGCGAGTTCAGCCTCTTTTTCCTGACCCAGGGCCTTGAATGCAGCCGCTTCGGCTGCTTTTGCCCAATGGGGTGCATTCGGCATGCGCAACGATCTTTGGGCCCAAGAAAGCGCTGTCTCAGGCTGATCGATAATCAGGTTGGAAAAACAGAGTAGAACACAGACTGACCAACCCTGAGGATCACGGGGGCTTAGTTCAAGCACCGTTTCAAAGTGTTTGATTGCAGCTCCGGCTTTTCCGCTCAATGAAAGCGAATATCCTTTTCCAAAATGGCCATAGGCATGATTGTGGTTGAGAGCGATCGCTTCATCATAGGCTGAGATCGCCTCATCGTACTCTTGCCGAGCAAGATGCGATCGTCCGAGCGCAACATAGGAAAATGCATCCCGTTGATCCAGCTGTACGGCCTGCCGCGCAGCCACCAGCGCCTGTTCGAGTGCATCGGATCCCATCACACCTTCTTTGTATGCGTGGCACAACGCATAGGCCAAGCCGGCGTGAGCAAGTGCATAATCAGGATCGCGCTCGCACGCGGATCTTAGAACGGAAACTGCTTGCTCATGCAGTCCGCTTTTCTGTTGCCACAAGAGCCAGAGGCCTTTTTGTGTGCTTTCCCATGTTGTTAAATCTGTTTCGGGTTTTCGTCGAATTCGATCCCGTTCCGCAGAAAGCAGTTCAGGTTCAATCGCTGCAACAATTCGGTCCGTGATCGGATCGAGATTTTGCAACGAAGACTGTTCCAGGGTGCACCTTTCGCTCCAAATCTGGGACTGAGAACCGGTCGAGACGATTGAAACCTGTAGTCGCCAGGCGCTCCCGATGCGTCTGACATTGCCTTCAACAATGTAATCTGCCGACAAATCTTCAATTGCCGCATCCAGGTCTTTCTGGTTCAGACTGGCGAGCCCAAAGGAACTTAGACGAGAAATGACGCGAAGCTCCCGAAAACGGGAAAGGCCGGTAATGATGTCGTCGCAGATACCATCAATGAGCCAGTCAAATTCCGGATCAGTTGGCAAGCCTGAAAACGGGAGTACGACAACGACCGGATATTGATTGTGCTCTTTGTTTGCTGGCGCGTCCTGAGTGCCGGTGGAAGTCGTCGGGGATGATTCGGGAGGTGTTGTCGGCTCAAATTGAAACCGAAAACCCTGTTTGTAGAGGGTTCGAATGAAGCGCCGCTCTTTCGACCCTTCACCAAGCGCCTTGCGGACTTCACTTATCCTGCTGGAGACGGCGGCTTCAGAAATAAATCGTCCACCCCAAATCTTTTCAATGATCTCGTCTTTGGAAACAACGCGATCGTGGTTTTCAATCAGCAGCAACAGAAGGGAAAACACTTGAGGTTCCAGGCTCACCAAATTTGAGCCGCGAAGAAGTTCGCGCTTCTCGACGTTGAGCTCAAATTCCTCAAATCTATAGATCATGAGTTGGAGACCTGAGTCCCGGTACCAATTCCCTGTAAACTACATGAGTTTAATGCCTATCGAAATTGTTTCTTCCAGGAGAAGCTTTGGCTTTGGCCCGCATATAGAAACATGACTTCTGCCAGAAGAGAAACTGAGACTTTTCGTTTAAACCGCCGTCAGACACGGGGCTTTCCATGCGTTCGACGTCAAGAATTCCGATGGAAATCTAAAGGAATCCCGAAAGATCTTTTCCGCCTAACGGCTCATTTTCACCTCGCAATCTATTGGTTCCGGTGCCTTCGGAAGCTCAGCCCGGCCAGACAGCGAAGAATGCCGATCTCAATCCCATTGATTTTGATCGCGATCGGAAAGAGGCGAGAAATGAACAACGTTCTGAAATTTACCGCTCCGGCAAACGGTAACTTGAGCGCAACGGAAAACACCAACCCGACCGCGGATCTTGGCAGCAGCAAAGTTCTGGAAATTCGACTGCTTGGAAAACTGGAGATCACGTTCCGAGGAAAGAGATTGGTTCTGCCGACTAAGCATGCTGCCTGTTTGATTGCAATGCTTACACTCGAAGGACGTATGCAGCGTGAAATCGTAGCGGCTCGCTTGTGGGGCGAACGCGGCGAAGCGCAAGCGCGAGCCTCGCTGCGTCAGACGATCTATCACGTGAAAAAGGCACTCGCATCCGTTGGCGCGTGTGCGCTTGAGGTAGAACGCGGTTCAATCAGCTTGCGACAAGGTTTCTTCCGAACCGATGTCGTCAAGTTTCTTGAAGATCTTAGAACTTCTCCTGTGGCTGCGGTCAGTCAGTGCAACGGAGAGCTCTTTGGAAATCTCGGCCGGGTCGACCCTGCATTTCAGGAGTGGCTTGATGCCGAACGCAGATCATTTTCAGCCAAGATTACAAAAGGCATGGAAACAGCATCTGAAATTTGTCGGGACAGAAAGGATTGGAAGGGACTTGAAAAACTCGCGTCATCTCGCTTGGAGCATGACCCGTTCGACGAATACGCCCTGCGTGATCAAATGGAAGCACTTTCGAGAACAGGCAAACGGGCAGGTGCCCTTGTCTTGTTCGAAGAATTTAGAGACAGGCTTCGTTCTTCGCTCCAGATCGAACCGGAGGCCGCAACCAATGAGCTTCGTGGGTGCATTGCATCGTGGAATGCTGAGGAGCCTGAAAACGAGTCTTGCGGTGCGATGTCGAGAACCTCGGTCACGCCTCAAGGCAATAACGGCATTGCACTCGTTGGATCCATGCAAACCTTTGTCATACACAATCTCGCAGAGCGTGCGAAAACGAAGCCCGCACTGAACAATCTGCTCGACGAAATCGTACGAATTGGGTCAGACCAACTGCGCCAACAGGCGAGCCAATCGATTGCAGAATTTTTATCCACTCAAGGCTTGAGTTGAAGGGTCTTGATTCAGGAGCTTAATGAGTGGAAGTCCCCCGGCGTGTTACGCATCCTGTCTTGGGAAGGTTTAGTGCGTGCAGGCAGGAGATCGCGTTAATGCCAGTGGTCGTGACGTGGTCTGGCGTTTTCTCTTGCCCGCCTGCTGTCGTCGGATGTCATGCCGATGTCGCGTAGCAAGTAAGATGACAGGTTGTCCAAGTGAGTGCGGGACGTGCGCTGCCGCTTCGCAAAAAAGTTGCGAGCGTATACCCAGGGTGCAAAAAATTTGATAGCTTCCGAGAATGAGTAACGCATGGTCAACGTCCATTTCTGGGGTATTTTCCTGCGTTATCGGTGTTTTTGCTCCGGGCAACAAACAAATCAACGACCAGCAGGCATTAGCGAGATTTATGAATGGCCCGTTCTTCGCTTCCCCCGCTTGCCGCTGTCAGAGCCTTTGAAGC
>Ga0207422_1002882_pt1 | contig 19831 bp, 20 predicted proteins | sample MarCyaLeptolynsp_FD_187757 | JGI IMG/M metagenome (GOLD analysis project Ga0207422, IMG submission 187757) | Marine cyanobacterial communities from Panama - species 1 Leptolyngbya sp. (SPAdes) | ecosystem: Environmental > Aquatic > Marine > Unclassified | place: Panama: Panama City | collected...
CTTTTATTGCATCTTCATTGCTTGGGAATTCGTGTGCAGGCAATAGACTGATGTGATCAAGTTTTTCTAAAGATGTTTGTTTTTCGGGGTCAAATGTGCGGATAGTTTCGACTTCGTCGTCAAATAGCTCAACGCGGTAGGGATGATTAGACCCCATGGGGAAAAAATCAATAATAGAGCCACGCACAGTGAATTCCCCGCGCGTCATTACTTGTGAAACATGATGGTATCCTGCTGAAGACAATGCATGCCTTAATTCATCTAACTCGATGGTATCGCCAAGCTTGATATACATGGCGACTTCGCTAATAAATTTTTTAGGTGCGACTCGCTGCATGCATGTTGTAATTGGTAATACCAGTACGCCATGAGTGAGTTGAGGAAGTTTGTGTAAGGTGGTGATACGATCTGAGACGATATCTTCATGTGGAGAAAAAATATCGTAGGGGAGTGTTTCCCATTCAGGAAAGCTTAAGAATTCAGTTTTATCTTGATTGAAAAATTTTGTTTCATTGAATGTAGTAATACTGGATAGAGTGTCTGCAGTCAGTACGACTACTAAACCATTATGCTGTGATACTGCATCATTTATAATTAAACCACGAGCACAGCCGTATAACTGGCCCCAGTGTTTTATGGGGTTTGATGTGTCAGGAAGAGAAGCTTGTAAGTAATTCACAAATTAATTCTAAAACTATCAAAATAAAATGCTAGCCAAATAAAAAAAGCGGAGCTATTAGCTCCGCTTTAATTTAACAAAATATGTTAAATACTAGGTAAACATGTCTGCAATGATATTGTCATACCAGCTATATGCATATTGCACTTCACGTTGTAATGCGTCAGCACTTGCATCGCTCGGAGTTAAGCCGCCAGCAACTTTAGAAATTTCTGAACGGTCTTCAGCCAGACGATACACTGCAGCAACTGAAATACCATAATCTGGAGCTATTAAGCTATAGCATGTATTAACATACGATGGGTCAGCCATGTCATGGTCATTCAATGCCGCCACAATAGCTGCGGCACACACCTTCGCTTGTGAATTGGCTGCATAAGCTGATTTAGGCATTCCTTTTGCAATACTTGCATCACCAATTACATGAATACCAGCGTGTATTGTCGATTCAAATGTGCCTAGATCTACGGGACACCAGCCAGAGTCATTTGTAAGTCCAGCAACTTGAGCTATCTTCCCAGCTGCCTGAGGTGGAATTACATTAACAACATCTCCTTTATAGTCATCAAAATCAGTTGAAACAGTCATGCTGCTCGGATCGACAGATGAAACACCACCACCGGTATCGGCACCTGGCACCCACTCAATCATGCCGTCATAGCGTGCTTTCCAACCTTGCATGAATAGAGCCTGTTTAGAGAATTTATCCTTGGCATCAAGAATTAAAATCTTTGATTTAGGTTTATTGTGTTTTAAATAGTGTGCGATTTGACAGACACGTTCATAAGGTCCTGGAGGGCAACGGAATGGGTTGCCAGGAGGTGTAAGTATCACTAGGCCACCATCATCCATTGATTCAAGCTGCTTTCTTAGTAATGCGGTCTGAGTTCCAGCTTTCCACGCGTGCGGCATAATTTCAGCAGCAGCTTCATCGTAACCATCCAGCGTTCCCCATTTAATTGAGATGCCTGGGGAAACAACCAGTCGATCATAACTAAATGTATCACCGCTTTCGGTCATAACTTTTTTAGCGCCTACATCGACGCCTGTGGCTTTGGATTTAACTACGTTAATTCCATGTTTCTTCAGGCCATCGTATGTGTGGCGAATAGTCTCAATTTTTCTATCACCACCGATTACCTCATTACTCATAAAGCAAGAGTGATAATCATCATTTTTCTCGATTAGGGTGACTTCTATGGAACTATCTGCGCGACGAATATATTTCGCTGCAATAGTGCCTCCAGCACCACCACCTATCACGACAACTTTCTTGCTTGCACCCAGTGCAATGTTTGGAATGCTTAAACCAGCAGTACCTGCAACAACGGAACCGCCACCGAGTTTAATAAAGTCTCTTCTATTTAACTTTTTCATAATTGGCTTCTCCGTCCTGGTTAATCTGAAATGCTTGCATAGTATTCAGCAAGCTGTTTAATGCCATCATCACCCACTGTTTCGGCTATTTCATCTAACTCTTTTTTCATTTTCTTAGGCATAGCCCGATCTCCATTTATGAAATCATGCATGGTATACATAAAGTATGGCTTCCATTGGCCCGCCAGAATTCCAGTATCATCTTCTGCAGATCTGCCTTCGTTTTCATGGCATTTATCACAATGCACTTCGTGTAGCTCTTGGCCTGCACTAGCTAGATCTGCATCGTAATCTTGGGTGGGGAACTTAGGAGTAATGCTGCTGAAATACTCCGCGATCATTTTAATTTCTTCTATTGTGTAGCCTTTTGCAATGCGTCCCATGATAGTTGAGAAGCGAGGAAACTCTTCAACGTCTTCAAAAGCTGGTTCAGACTCAATGACTTCTTCAAGCTTATCTTCATCATCATCATACTTATAAGCAAGCATAGCAGCGATTAAGTAATTAGGTGACATGCCAGCTAGATTGGGAATGGCAGGACCCACACTATTACCTTGATCGCCGTGACACGCGACACACGTGTCTGTAATCATTGTGACTGATCTATCACCTGCGATTGCGGCAGTGTGAAGTAATATGGTTAAAATCAGTAAACCAGTTACTTTCATGTTTTTATGCATTGTTGACTCCTGCAAATTGCGTTGGCGTTTAGGTATGTAATTATAGCGTGCACGAATTATATGTATTGATTATCTGAGTTATTTGATGGTTTTTTATACGAAGTTTAGTTAATTTGGCTGTTATCTAGGCTAGCCTTTTTCAGTTTTCGGTCTTCTTGGCTTCTTATGTGCAACACCTTTGTGGCATTCGATACAAGTTTCTCCTCGTTCTTGTGCTTTTTTGTGTTTTTTGCGCGATTGTTTTTCCTGTTCGGATAAATCCATTGCTTCAAATGTATGGCAGTCACGACACTCTCTTGAATCTGTTGCTTCCATTTTTGCCCATACACGGTTCGCCATTGCCCAGCGGTGCTGTTCAAATTTTTCTTTAGTATCAATGGTTCCCATAATTTCGCCCCAAACATCTTTAGCGGCCAGCACTTTTGCGTAAAGTTTAGGGCCAAGCGAATGGGGGACATGGCAATCTGCACATTCTGCACGTACTCCGGATGCATTTTGATAATGGTAAGAATCCATCCATTCTTCTTTGACCCACTGCATAGAGTGGCAAGATGTACAAAATTCAACGGTATTGGTAGCTTGGAGTGCGGTAGTAGAACCAATAGAAAAAGCAATACCGATGCCGACAGCAGCAATGAATGCAATCCAGCGTAAAAGCTTTACAGGCTTCTGAGAATCATCTGACATAGAGTGACCGGGGGTGTTAGTATCAAATTAGGTGCTACATTCTAGGTAATATTTATTATCACCACAATGCAGCTATTTATCCGAATCCATAGTCGTTTGATATATATCAATACAACAAGGCTGTGTTTAAGTCGTAAAATCCTTATAAATGTCTTTAAATACCTCAGATAACCAATTAACTGGTGAAGCACTTGCCTGTGAGCGCGGAAGCAGAGTGCTATTCGAAAATCTCGAGTTTTCACTCCATAGTGGCCAAGCTATGATCATTCAAGGAAGCAATGGGGTAGGAAAAACGAGTCTGTTAAGGATTATTACCGGCCTCAGTCAATCAACCAATGGAGTGGTGTCATGGAATCAGCACAATATCGAGTCTATTGCTGAACAGTATCAACAAGAACTTCTATATATTGGTCATTTGGCAGCTGTTAAAACAGAATTAACAGTGCGCGAAAATTTGCAATTATTAATGCGCTTTTGGCCAAGTGATGCAAATTGTACAGTGGCAGAATTGGCTGAATTTGTGGGCTTGAGGCAACGATTAAGTGTCACCTGCGCACGTCTTTCAGCTGGCCAACAAAGACGTGTGTCCTTGGCTAGATTATTTATTTCGACGCAAAAATTATGGATATTAGACGAACCTTTAACCGCATTAGATGTTGATTTTATTGAAGTGATAGAAAACCGCTTACAAAATCACCTCAAAGCTGGGGGAATGGTGATATTGACGACTCATCGGGGTATTAACCTGGGAGATCAATTCTCATTTGAACTTAATTTAGGTCAATATAAGCCACACTAGTCATGCACTTATTCTATTCCATATTATACCGTGACCTAATGTTGGCCATTCGAAGACGCAGAGAATTGGCTAATCCACTAGTATTTTTTGTCATTGTAGTGAGCTTGTTTCCCCTTGGAGTCAGTCCAGATAAGGAATTACTGAGTCAAATGGCGCCCGGCGTTATTTGGGTGACCGCTCTATTGGCAACACTGATGTCCATGGATGTCATGTTTCGCTCGGATTATGATGATGGATCGCTGGAGCAGTTGCTATTACTTCCAGGGCCTAAAGTATTACTTATAGGCGCGAAAATAACGGCGCATTGGGCGAGTATCGGGTTACCTTTAGTAGTACTTGCGCCAATCATGTCTTTGCTCCTGTATTTCCCTAGTCACGCAATCGGTAGCCTGGTTATTACACTACTAATTAGTACGCCTATATTAAGTCTACTGGGTTCGGTTGGGGTGGCGCTGACCCTAAGTCTGCGTTCGGGTGGGATTTTGTCTTCTTTGCTTATTCTGCCTTTTTATATCCCAGTTTTGATATTTTCGACCATGGCGATCAATGCGTCGGCTAATAGCCTCCCTGTTTCGGGATATTATGCACTTTTGGGTGCTTTTTTAATAATCTCGGCACTATTGATACCATTCGCAGTCGTTGCTGCTTTAAAGGTTTCTTATAACTGAAAATGATGCAATTTATTCATAAATACGGATCTCCCCGCTATTACTACCAATGGACTAAGAGTTGGCAGAAGTGGCTCACTATTATCACTGTAGTGTTACTGGTGATTGGTTTATACCAGGGCTTTTTTGTCGCACCTCCGGATTACCAGCAAGGCGAGAGTTATCGAATCATCTTTATTCATGTGCCTGCCGCGTGGATGTCCATGTTTGTTTATATGGTAATGGCATTTGCAGGAATTATGGCACTTGTTTGGCGGATTAAAGTTGCCGAAATTGTAGTCGGTGAGTGCGCCATTCTGGGTGCATCTTTTACAGCCATGGCATTAATCACTGGTATGTTGTGGGGAAAACCCATGTGGGGAACTTATTGGGTTTGGGACGCACGTTTGACGTCAGAACTTGTCTTACTATTTTTGTACTTTGGAGTTATTGCTTTGCATGGTGCATTTGATGATCCGCGTACTGGCGCCAAAGCCGCTTCGATACTTGCTATTGTGGGTGTAATTAATATCCCAATTATTAAGTACTCTGTGGAGTGGTGGAATACGCTGCACCAGCCGGCAACGGTGACAAAATTCGATAAACCTTCCATGCACATTTCAATGTTGATTCCTTTGTTAATAATGGCGGTTGCGTTTAAGACTTATTTCTTGTCGCTATTATTTATGCGTTCTCGTAGTGAAGTGTTGGCAAGGGAAAAAAATGCATCCTGGGTAAAAGAAATAATGAAGGAACAATCATGAAAGAATTTTTTGCTATGGGTGGCTACGCGTTTTTTGTATGGACATCATATGCGATAGTTGCATTCTTGATGATTGCAAATGTAGTAGCCGCACGTATGAAACGAAAACGAATTATCAGAGAAATGCAGGAACTTGCTGAAGAATCCTAACTGTATGATTTAGAATTTTTAGAGATATGACCCCGAGAAGAAAACAGCGTTTAATATTTGTTTTAGTATTGATAATTGGCTTTGGTGCCGCTATCAGTCTTTCACTTTTTGCTTTCCAAAAAAACCTTTTATATTTTTATAGTCCCTCTCAAATAGCGGCTAGTGAAGTGGAAGCAGGTCAAATGTTTCGCCTAGGTGGTTTAGTTGTTGAGGGCAGCGTGGTGCGAGAAAGTGATGGAGTTACCACCCAGTTTGATTTAACTGATACTGCGGACAGCATTACTGTTCGCTATACAGGACTATTGCCTGACTTGTTCCGTGAGGGGCAGGGCATTGTTGCGCAAGGCAAAATAAATCCACAAGGTGTTTTTGTTGCACAGGAAGTGCTGGCAAAACATGATGAAAATTATATGCCGCCAGAGCTCGCTGATGCACTGCAAGAAGTAGGTGCTAAACATCCTGAGTCAATTCCACGAAACACCGGCTATTAACCCTAACTTTGCATTAATTTAATAAATTATTATGGCAGCAGAAATCGGTCAGTTCGCATTAATTATTGCCTTGTGTTTGGCAATTACTCAATCCGTCATTCCTTTGATTGGCGCTTATAAAAATAATTTTAGCTGGATGGCGGTAGGGCGTACTACAGCAAGCGGGCAATTTTTATTTTTGATTATCTCGTTTGTTTGTTTAACTTACTGCTTTGTGACAAATGATTTCTCAGTGTTATATGTTGCTAATAATTCTAATACACTGCTTCCTGTTCATTACCAAATCTCTGCAGTATGGGGCGCACACGAAGGATCATTACTATTGTGGGTGTTATGTCTTGCGGGATGGGGGTATGCGGTCTCGATTTTTAGTCGTTCTTTACCTGAGGATGTAGTAGCCAGAGTACTGTCTGTTATGGGCATGGTCAGTATAGGCTTTTTATCATTTACATTGCTGACATCGAACCCATTTGAACGCTTATTTCCAGCTGCAATCGAAGGGCGTGACTTAAATCCATTGTTGCAAGACCCCGGCTTAGTCATCCACCCACCTATGTTATATATGGGATATGTGGGGTTCTCGGTAGCATTTGCTTTTGCAATTGCCGCATTACTTAGTGGCAAGTTGGATTCTGCCTGGGTGCGCTGGTCCAGACCTTGGGCAAACATTGCCTGGGTATTTTTGACTATAGGAATTGCATTGGGAAGCTGGTGGGCATACCACGAACTTGGTTGGGGAGGATGGTGGTTTTGGGATCCTGTAGAAAACGCTTCCTTCATGCCCTGGTTAGTTGGTACCGCGTTAATTCATTCACTAGCGGTGACAGAAAAACGTTCAACGTTTAAGAGCTGGACAGTACTGTTATCTATTCTGGCATTCTCTTTAAGTTTGTTAGGTACTTTCTTGGTGCGTTCGGGTGTGCTTGTGTCGGTCCACTCATTTGCAAGTGATCCTGAGCGTGGTGTGTACATTCTGGCCTTCTTAGCCATAGTTGTAGGTGGCTCACTGACTCTTTACGCGTGGCGTGCAACTCAGTTTAGTTCGGGTGGCCGATTTGACATGGTTTCAAAAGAAACAATGTTATTAATAAATAATGTTTTACTCGTAGTGGCTATGCTGACTATTTTAATTGGCACTTTATATCCTCTGTTCTTAGACGCCTTGGGCCTGCCAAAATTGTCAGTAGGTCCTCCATACTTCTCAGCTGTGTTTGTGCCTCTGATGTTGCCGCTTGTTGTATTAATGGGTATTGGTCCGCTTGCAAAATGGCGGCGTGTGCCAATAAAAGAACTGTTTAATAAATTAAAAATATTATTAGTTTTGGGAATTGTGCTGGGTATCGTTATGCCATTGGCTATCTATAGAGATACAACAGTGATGACCGCAGTGGGAATCGCAGCAGGTGCATGGGCAATTTTAACATCGTTTTTTGCCATTACTCGCTTGATTGCAAAACGTGATAGTTCAACTTCGGTGACTAAAGCATTATCAAAAATACCACGCGCCATGTATGGCATGGTGATCGCACATATTGGCATTGGTTTATTTATATTCGGGGTAGTGTTTACCAGTGCTTTCAGTGATCAGAAAGAAATTAGCGTCAAATTTGGTGAGCGAATTGAGCTTGCAGGTTACACGTTTAATTTAAAATCTGTTGGTCCGGTACAGGGACCAAATTATCAAGCCATGCGGGGTACGGTTGATGTGTATAAAGAAGGTGAATTTGTTACTAATTTATATCCTGAAAAGCGTGTCTACACCGTGCAGCAAAATCCAATGACAGAACCTGGAATCGATACTGGCTGGTTTAGGGATTTATATGTCTCGCTTGGCGAACCTGTCAGTCAGAATGAATGGGGCTTCAGAATTTATTATCGCCCATTTGTGCAATGGATCTGGATTGGTTGCCTGTTTATGTCCGTGGGTGGTGTATTGGGTGCTATGGATAAACGTTACCGAACACTTACAAAAACAAGTAAACAAACCACGCAAGCAGGATTGTCTACACCAGTGTCACCAACATAAAGAGCGCACAGAGATGATACGTTTTCTGATACCTGCGTTTACTTTTATTGTGTTAATGGGTTTTCTTTTTGTTGGTTTATACAAAGATCCATCGTTAGTACCATCTCCGTTAATTGGTAAACCCGTGCCTACCTTTGCGGCAAGTACGTTAAAAGATCCCGAAAAGATAATTACAAACAAAGATCTACAGGGTGAATATGCACTCGTTAATGTGTGGGCAACCTGGTGTGCTGCCTGTAAACAAGAGCATGCAGCCTTAATGTATTTGGCAGAACAACTTCAAGTACCTATCTATGGTCTTAATTACAAAGATGACCGTGGCAGTGCGATTGATTGGCTAAATCGCTATGGTGATCCATATATAGCAAATATTTTTGATGAAAATGGTCGTATCGGTATCGATTTTGGTGTGTATGGTGCGCCAGAAACATTTTTGATTGATGCCGATGGCATTATTCATCATAAATTAGTTGGTGTCATGACGCCCGCCATTTGGGAAGCTCAGTTCTTACCAAAAATCAATCAAATTATTTCTTCTCCAACTTTGAGTATGAATTAGTGAAAAGCCTGTTAGCTATAATAATTTGCTTAACGCTATCTGTAGTTGCCACAGCAGGTTTTATTACTGTTGCGCCAGAATATGAAGAGAGATACGAAAAGATATTATCTGAATTACGTTGCTTGGTATGTCAGAACCAAACAGTTGCTGAATCGCCTGCAGGTCTGGCTGATGACTTCCGTATTGAAGTCAAGGAGATGTTGGAACGCGGAGCGACTGACGAAGAGATACTAACATTTATGTCAGAACGCTATGGCGATTTTATTTTATATAATCCGCCTGTCAAAGCGAGAACTTACTTATTATGGGTTGGGCCTTTTGTGTTACTTATAGGCGGTATTTTGATAGTAATAATGTTAGTAAGAAAGAGAGCGGATAACATACCCAGTAATGAATTAACTGAGCAAGATAAACAGCGTCTGAACTCCTTGCTTGATGACGAGGATAAAAAATAACAATGGCAGCATATACTTTCTGGGTAATTACTATCTTACTGCTAATTTTAAGCTTGGCGTTCGTGCTTTATCCATTATTGAAATCACATCGTAACCAAACAACCGTATCACGTGAAGAAATAAACAAGGCGATTTATCACGGTAAGGTTGAGGATCTGCAAGCTGATTTAGACAAGGGCCTATTAGACCAGGATGAGTACGAGCATGCGCTGGCAGACTTGCAACAAACTTTGTTACAGGATGCGCAAGGTGTTGAGCAAAAACAAGATATCAAGACTGGTAATAATGTATTCATCACCGTAGCCATGACTATTTTCCTGCCGGTTTTGGCAATTGTGCTATATCAGCAGGTCAGCACAGGTGAGTTCGTCAATGACGTCGTACAACAGCAGGCATTAGCTTCTACGCCGCAAACGCTTGAAAATTCTATAGCTATGCTGGAAGAGAAATTGAAAGATAAGCCCGACAATATAGAAGGGTGGAAAATGCTTGGGCAGTCTTACTTTGTGATGCAACGTTATAGCTCTGCGAAGGAGGCTTACATAAAAGCTTTAGATCTTGTGAATCAGGCAGATCCTGAGCTGCTAGTATTAACTGCGGAAGCTTCAGCATTTTCAAATAATGAATTATTTGCAGATTATGAAAAGTCACTGTTAAGAAAAGCGTTATCAATCAACCCAAGAAATGAAAGAGCATTGTGGTATTCAGGTTACGCTGCGTATGCGTCAGCGGATTATTCCGGTGCAGTGGAGCATTGGCAATCACTTTTGCAATTAGTACCAGCGGAAAGGCCTGAAGTAAAAGAATCGTTAGTCAGGTTTTTGGATGATGCGCGTGAAAAGGCAGGGATGGCACCACAGGATAGTGTATCCACAGTAGCTGAGAGTAATGAGCTTGATCAAGCACGTGCTATTCAAGTATCTGTACAATTGAATGAGAAAGTAAATGAGCTGGCAAATTCTGCTGATACTTTATTTATTTATGCGCGGCCTGCGCAAGGACCAAAAATGCCTTTATCATTAGCGAGAATGACTGTGTCAAACTTGCCGGCAAGAATTACTCTATCTAAAGATATGGCGATGATGCCAAATATGACGATTGAAACTTTCGATAAAGTTGAAGTGCTGGCGCGTATTTCTAAAAGTGGACAAGCCACTACACAAAAAGGTGATTTAATTTCACAAGGCGTCATTGTAGATTTTAGTCAAGCCAGTACGGCCACTGTTTCTTTAGATATTGATTCGATTGTTGAATAAATAGCTGCTCGCCGTAAGTCAGAGTAATTATGACTGAGGTTAAAAAAACAAAATTGATCCCACCGTACTTGGTTATTGGCGCAATGCTGATAATGTATAGCCTGGATCATTATCTGCCAATAATTGAGTGGCAAAATACACGTTCTTTAGCTTACGTATTAATGCCAGGTGCATTCCTGTGTATTCTCTATTGTGCATATATTTTTCATAAACACGATACCGAAATTAAGCCGTTAGAAGAATCTTCATATTTAATTCTCAATTGGCCTTACACTATTAGTCGCAATCCGATTTACTTGTGTATGATTATATTTCTTATTGCTTGGTGTTTGTGGTTAGAGAGTGGCTCATGCTTGATTGTTGTAGCGCTATTTGCATTGTGGATTCACTTCCGTTTTGTTCTGCAAGAAGAGCAAATGTTAGAAGTCAGGTTCGGTGATAATTATCTGGCATATAAACAACGTATAAGGCGTTGGTTGTAGTTGTGAGTTTATGTGAGGAAATCTTTGGCAGTAACTAATGTGCCGACTGAATCCAACTGATAACCAGCTAACTGACAGATTTTTTCCGCAAAAGTGTGTGATTTGATGTTTTCAATAAGCGACTTAATGCTATCTTTTTCTATTGATTCCTGTTTGCATGCCAATACATATTGCTCAGAAATAATCGGGATAAAGTCTAAATTAAACTTTCTTGCGGCGTATTCAATGCCAAAACCAACATCTGCAGCACCACTGGCAACATGAGCGGCGACAGCAGTATGAGTGTACTCTTCATTGTTATAGCCATTAATTTTATTTTTATCAAAGCCACTTGTAGCAAGTAATTCGTCTAATAATATTCTTGTGCCGGCAGACTTTTGTCGATTAATAAATTCAACACTAGATTGAAATAAGTCTGATAGATGATAAATCCCTTTGGGGTTTCCTTTTTGAGTAATAAAACCCTGCTTACGTAGCACCATTCTAATAATAATGTAATTCGTTTGCGCCAATGCTAAATAATGTTTGCTGCCAATTTTTTGCCTAATAAGTGGGTGGGTACAGATGTGAAATCCTGCCACTTCGCATTGGTCATTCATTAAATCCTCAATGGCTTCAGCGCTGCCCATATATTTAATATCAATTGTGCTTTCGTCCTGATCTAGATTTGGAATAACATCAATCGCATAGCCATGGCTTGCATGGATACGCAATAAATTTTCATTTTCCCCAAGCAGCCCGTTGATTTCTAAGTTGATGGTTGAAGTCAGGCTGCTAATACTGGGAGTGAGATGGGCCTCGATTAAGTTTTCGGCCCAAACAAACTTTTCACCCAGTTCAGTTAACTGCGTACCTTGGCCTTTACTTTGAGTAACTAAAGGTTTGCCAAGTCTCTCATTCCACTTTTTTAGAATGTTCCATGCATGACGGTATGAGATGTCTGTATGCTCTGCCGCTTTTGTCAGCTTGTGGTCATTTTGTAAATAACGCAGTAATGCAAACAACACCGGGTCAATCGGCTCGTTATTCTCGGTAAAAAACTTCAAAGTAGGGGTGATTGTAAGCTTCATATGAACTATTGTGCATAACTTTAACGGTACAACATATCATATTGCAGTTTTAATAGCTGAAACTACAATAGTCGCGGTTGAATTTACCATTAATATAAGAACTTGTATGCATAATATGAGAAATGTATTAACACTGACTAGAGGCACGTCAATTATTGCCTTATTAACCTTAATTATTTCATTAAGTGTTCAATCAAATGCACATGCTGATACCAAACCATGGTCCTTAAATACTGTGTTAGAGACACCAGATTGGTTGAGTATTTCTGGCTCATCCCGCATACGTTACGAAACACTGGATGAACAATTTCGAGCGGGTGGAAATGGTGACGATCAAATCATGGTGTTTCGCACGAATATCCTGGCTTTAGTTACTTGGGAGCAGTGGGATTTTGCATTTGAAGTACTAGATTCTCGTCAAGCACATGCTGATGACAGCACCACAATCTCATCCGGGGATGTTAATCCACTTGATGTGCTACAGCTGCATGCAAAATGGAATTATTTTTCTGATGAAAATTCTAACGCTAGCCTGAGACTGGGACGTTTTACTATGGATGTCGGTAGCCGCCGTTTAGTTGGCAGAAATAAATTCCGTAATGCAATTAATGCCTTTACGGGTATTGATTGGCAAAAGAAATATACAAATGGACAACAAATACGAGCTTTTTATACTTTGCCTGTACAACGTTTACCCAGAGAATTTGAGCGCCGAGAACGCAATCGCACAGAAGGCGATAAACAAGATACTGAAGTTTCATTTTGGGGTACTTACTATAAATTTCCGCAATCAACTTTATTGTCATGGCAGAGTAATGCTGAAGTATTTTATTTTGGCTTAAATGAAAACGATACACATAATCGCCCGACCCGAAATCGGGATATTCACACTGTCGGTGGGCGTGTTTTCAAAAATAAAGCCAAGAGTCAATTTGATTACCAGCTTGAAGGTGCTTATCAATTTGGAGAGTCACGTGCATCAACTGCTGCAAGTGATCGCGAAGACTTAGATCATCGTGCTTTTTTTGCACGTGCTGAACTGGGTTATAGTTTTGACGCAATGTGGTCGCCCAGGTTTATTGGGCAATTTGATTATGCAAGTGGTGATGATGATCCCAATGATGGTGATAATAACCGCTTCGATACCCTGTTTGGTCTGAGACGTTTTGATTTTGGTCCGGTAGGTATTTATGGACCGTTTTCACGTGCAAATATAGTATCACCCGGCGTGCGTTTGCAATTAAAGCCTGGTTCAAGCGTATCTATGTTCATTGCGCATCGAGCTTACTGGTTAGCTTCTGATAGAGATGCCTGGGTTGTCGCAAGAGTGCGCGATCCAGAAGGTGATTCAGGTAGTTATTTAGGGCAGCAACTTGAAGGCCGCTTACGCTGGGATATCGTACCGGAGAATATACGTTGGGAGCTTGGTGCTGCCTATTATTTTAAATCTGGTTTTGCACAAGATGCCCCGAATGCAAATGATGAGGGTGATTCTAATTTTGCCTATAGCCAGTTAACTTTCTCATTTTAACTTTTTTAATTTAAGCAGAAATCATGATAATGAAGAAATTTTTCAATATTATTTTTATTAGTGCGTTATTAGTATTAAATTCATTTAGCTTGGCTGATGAAAGCCCTTATATTCTTTTGCAGTCAACTACTTCAACAAAAAATTCAGGTTTGTATGATTACTTGTTGCCCAGATTTAAAGCTGATAGTGGGATTGACGTACGTGTTGTGGCTGTGGGCACTGGCCAAGCGATAAGGAACGCAAGTAATGGAGATGCAGATGTATTGATCGTACATGCGAAATCTCGTGAAGAAAAATTTGTCGATCAAGGTTATGGCTTAGAAAGACATGAACTTATGTATAACGATTTTGTAATTGTTGGCCCGGTATCTGATCAAGCGGATGTTAAAAATACCGAGAAAGTGGTGCATGCATTAAAACGCATTGCCCAAAATAAGGCGGTATTTGTATCACGTGGTGATGACAGCGGCACCCATATTAAAGAACTATCTTTGTGGGAGCTGGCAGAGGTTGATGTTGCTGAACAAAGTGGTACCTGGTATCGGGAAGCGGGCGCAGGAATGGGCGCTACATTAAATACTGCAGTGAGTATGAATGGTTATGCTATTACTGACCGCGCGACTTGGGTGAGTTTTGGCAATAAACAACAGCATGAGATCGTATTTGAAGGAGATCCACCTCTGAATAATCAATACAGCGTTATAGCGGTCAACCCTGAAAAGCATCCACACGTAAAAATTGATTTAACCCAAACATTTATTGATTGGTTGATAAGCGACCGAGGGCAGAAAATAATCGGACAGTATCGCGTCCATAATCAACAATTATTTTTCCCAAATGCCGAAAATAAAGTTGTGATGAATGGAGAATCGTAAGGTAGAGTGAACGAAAATAGTATTAAGCATATAAAAAGACGTTTCCATGGCATTTTATTGATATCAATCTAATCAATAACAACTGAATGTAATCCATTATCCCATTTGAGGTTAAACATAAAATTATTTTCTTAATAATGAAATAACAAGAGTAAGATCATGGTCTAATTCAAATTAAACCGACCATTTTTTAAGACCATGGAATATATTCTGTTTGCTGTAGTAGGGATTACTGCATTAATTTCAATTGCATTATTACCCAGAACATGCAGTGAGCACTCTTTTTTTTCCGGGTTGTCGCCGGAAGGCCGGATTCCGAGTGTTTTAACTCTGACATTTTCGCAAGTCACCACATGGATATTTGCGAGATCGCTAATGAATGCAGCCATTCTTGGTTATTACTTTGGTCTGTGGGGAACATTAGCTTACGCTGGTTATTATCTATCATTTTTAACTGGCTGGAAAATTATTGACCACGTCCGTTTTCAGCAGGGATTTAATAGCCTGCACCAGTTCTTTGATCAGCGTTTTGGGCGAGCTGGCATTACTTGCTATAACATTGTCATTATTATTCGCTTAATTAGCGAAGTGTTCGCGAATTTATTGGTAGTTGGTATTCTATTTGGTGCGGTAGGAACGAATTTATATGCGGTTGCAATAATAGGGTTCTCAATAGTTGTACTGTCTTATTCGATGTTGGGTGGTTTACATGCCTCTTTAAAGACAGATGTGTTTCAAATGAGTATGTTCATTACAGTGCTACTGATGCTGCTTATTTCTGTATTTGATGTCGAGCAATTTGCATGGGCTGATTTGAATTTCATTAGCTTTGATATTACTCAACCAGGCCCAATTCTATTAATTGTGGCATTGTTGCAGATATGGAGTTACCCCATGCATGACCCGGTGATGATGGATAGAGGGTTTATTGCCAATCGAGAGACTACCAAGAAAAGTTTTCTGCATGCTACCTGGATAAGCATGCTTTGCATTATTGCATTTGGTTGTTTAGGTGTGTTGGCAGGAGCGCATGCGCAACAAGACGATACTATGAACTCAGTATTAATGAGAATACTAGGTGAATGGCCAATGTTACTTCTTTCAATTGCCTTGATTGTCTCAGCCATGTCTACTTTAGACAGTAGCTTATCAAGCGCGTCAAAACTAATCGTACTAGATATGAGGTTGGTTAAAGCAAATATCTTCAATGGGCGTGCTGTGATGTTTGTATTTATGTTGCTTGGTGTATTGTGCGTATTTTGGGGAAATCAGGATTTATTCAGTGCCGTCGCTGTGAGTGGAACGGCCTCTATGTTTTTGGCACCAGTGGTCTTCTTCTCTATATTTGCCAATAAAGAAAATATACCAGTATGGAGTTTTATATTTGCTTTTTGCATCGCGATAGCTGGGGCGGTTATGTATTTTCTGGAATCATCTGCGTATACACAATGGTTGGGTGAAGCACATAAATACACTAAGCTGCTTTGGATTTGTGCATTTGTATTAATTAGTGGGTGTTTAGCGTTCTGGATAGGTTTGATTCAAGCAAATAAAAAATCTGCGTTAATAAGCTGAGCTTTAATCGATCGAACGCTTGTTAAGATCAGAATACGCATCCACACGTCGGTCTCTAAAGTAAGGCCATATTAGGCGTTGTTTTTCAGTTTCAGTTAAATCAATATCAATAACCGTACTTTGATTATCGTCTGTAGGACTTTGAAAAATAATTTTACCCATTGCATCACATGCAAAGCTATTGCCCCAAAAGTTGATGCCGGACGTCTGCTGGCTTGGGTCTTGTTCATGGCCGACACGGTTAACACTAATAACGGGTAAATTGTTTGCAATCGCATGACTGCGTTGAATAGTGATCCATGCATCTAACTGGCGCGCGCGTTCCTGATCATCGTCCTGCGTATCCCAACCAATAGCGGTAGGAAAAATTAATACTTCAGCGCCGGCTAGAGCCATGAGCCGTGCAGATTCAGGGAACCATTGATCCCAGCATACCAGTACACCAAGCTTGCCAATACTAGTTTCAATAGGAGTAAAGCCGGTGTCTCCAGGAGTGAAGTAATATTTTTCATAATAGCCAGGGTCGTCTGGGATATGCATTTTTCGGTAATAACCAACCATGCTGCCATCTTTGTCCATAACAATGGCAGTGTTGTGATAAACACCATGACGCCGTTTCTCAAAAATAGAACCGACAATAACAACTTTATTTTGCTTTGCGCTATTACCTAAAGCTTGAGAAGTAGGCCCAGTTAGCGGTTCCGCCAGGTCAAAGTAATGTGCGGATTCGGTCTGACAAAAATACAAACTAGTATGCAGTTCCTGTAAAACAATAAGTTCAGCACCATCGTTTGCAAGTTGTTCGATTTTCTTTAAAGTGTAACTTAAATTATCTGCAACCCGTGCAATATTACTATGTTGAATAATGCCAACTTTCATCTAATATTTTCTCTTAATATATTTTCCGGGATATGCAAGGTAGCGCAATGTAGGCTACCGAACTGTTGTAATAATGTATCTGCATTGACGCCAATAATTTTTCGCTTGGGACAGGCTTGCGCCAGGCGATCAATTGCTATTTGGTCATGTTTGTCATGATGTAATGGTACTATGACTGCGTTATTAATAAATAAGAAATTTACGTAACTTGCGGGTAGATAGTCATCATCTTCGTTTAAAAGAATCTTTTTCGGAAGTGGGATAGGGATAAGTTTGTATGGTTTGCCATACTTGTTTCTCAAAGCGGATAACTGATTTTTCAATAACATTAAACATGCATGGTTTGGATTATGTTCATCTTCAGTGCTGCTAAATACAATGGTGTCGTCATCAGTAAAGCGAGCTAAAGTATCAATGTGTCCACCTGTATCGTCTCCTTTTAACGGTGGAACATCAATCGTCAAAACACGTTGAAGTGAAAATTCATAGCTTAACTTTTCAATAATATCTTCATTGGTGAGTGATAAATTTGGATTGTTACGTTTAATGCAGGCGATGTTGGTTAATAAATTAGCTTGCGAATCAAATTCTAAGTTGCCGCCTTCAATAACTAATGGTGTGCGATAGTATTCGCAACGCTGAGCGTCTATGTAATCATAAAACGCTTCTGCAAATAAGTTATCAAGTCGGCATGGATATTGTTCACCCCAGGCGTTAAATTCATAGTCTATGTATTGATACCCTGTGGAGCCATACAATATTTGCGGGCCATAATCACGTACCCAGGTATCGTTTGTTTCAATACCTATAAAAGTTAGCTGTTGGGTGTCACATTCATGCTCTTGGCAGAGCTTAATAATCGCGGTTTTATGTTCGGCATTAAAGTAAACCACGATAACATGCTGAAACTTGATTATGGCTTTAGTTAAAGTGACATAGGTCCGGTTAATGTCATCCAGCATGTGCGACCAGTCGGAGTAGCGGTGTGGCCACACGATGACTGTAGCACTTTGAGGGTACCATTCAGGAAGAGGGTAATAACTGTTCACAACTTAGGCGTTTGTAGCAATCGATCGCCTAACTATTATTGAGCTGCTGCGGGAAAATTCCTAGTTAAATTTGCTACTTAATTACTTGATGTGACGACAGAGTGAATTACGTAATCGTGCTCAAAAAATACCGAGTAGTCAGCATAGTCCCAGCGGTAAATCGCAGGCGTTCCTACCGGGCCTGACATAGCTCTAGGTGCACCATAGGTTGATTCAACTTGTTGTTTGCTCATACCGCGTACTGGTGCTGAATCGCTAGTGACAACTTGCGGTGGCTGTGAAGGCAGCTTCACGACATCTGCATGTGCGTTCACCGTAAAAACTAAACCGAATGCGATACAATAACGAGTAACTTGAGCGATCATGGAAATATCCTAGTGTATTATTCAGGTGAATTATCCTGGTTGATTAATGACTAAACTATATCATTCACAACAATTTGCGAGTAAACATTCCCGTGTTAAATGGGATAATTCGAGGCTTTTTCCAGACTAACGATGTGAAAATGAACCAGCCCAGTGAATATCGGCCTGCATAACTATTCTTTTTTTAATAAATCTATATAAAACAATAGAATAGTTAATATAACTAATGTAAATAATCATGTTTAAACCACTCGAATTATTTGTCGGATTGCGTTACTTGCGGGCGAAGCGGCGTAACCATTTTATTTCTTTTATTTCATTAAGCTCAGTGGTGGGCATTGCGCTCGGTATTATTGTCATCATTACTGTACTTTCAGTCATGAATGGGTTCCAGACAGAAGTGCGTGATCGCATGTTACGCATGACTGCCCACGCAAATGTACTGGAGTTGGATGGCACATTGGATAATTGGCAGCAAGCCAGTAAATCGTTAGAGCATGTTGAAGAAATTATCGGCATGGCACCTTATGTAGAAGGGCAAGCCATGATGGTAAAAAGTACTCAGGTCACGGGTGTATTGCTCAGTGGTGTCGATCCTGACAAAGAGTCGAATGTGTCTGAGATTCAAAATTTCATGCTCGATAATAGTTTGTCTGTTCTTGAGTCTGGAAAATTCAGAATTCTAATCGGCAGTGAATTGGCGAGGTTTTTGGGCACATTTATTGGCGATAAAATTACTCTAATCACTCCCGAGGCTTCGGTGACTCCGGCGGGTATTCTACCCAAACTAAGAAGGTTTACAGTTGCAGGTATCTACGAAGTAGGCATGAACCAGTTTGACCGCAATACCGCCATTATTCATATCGATGACGCCAAACGTCTGTACCGCATGAAAAATAATGAAGTTACCGGTTTGCGTTTAAAGTTATCTGATATTTTCTTAGTGCCGGAATTAACCAATAAGCTTAATAAAGACTTGCAGGGAGAATTTTGGTTAACAGATTGGACACGGCGCCATCAGAACTTTTTCCGTGCTGTCAAAATGGAAAAAACTATGATGTTTATTATTATGACATTAATTGTTGCAGTGGCAGCGTTTAATGTTGTGTCTATGCTGGTCATGGTGGTGACAGATAAACAGTCGGACATTGCGATATTAAGAACTTATGGTGTGTCGCCGAAAAGTATCCAGTGGATATTTATTATTCAAGGAAGTTTGATTGGTATTGTCGGTACCGTATTAGGTGTAATTGGCGGTTTAGCACTAGCTTCTAATCTCGATACCATAGTCGCTTCGGTTGAAAACTTGTTTGATATGAAAGTGCTTTCTCCCAGTGTGTATTACATAAGTGATCTGCCTTCTGAAGTGCACTCAAGTGATGTGATTTATGTTGCCTGTATATCTTTCTTCTTAACCGTGTTAGCGACAATTTATC
>Ga0207422_1002884_pt1 | contig 19795 bp, 22 predicted proteins | sample MarCyaLeptolynsp_FD_187757 | JGI IMG/M metagenome (GOLD analysis project Ga0207422, IMG submission 187757) | Marine cyanobacterial communities from Panama - species 1 Leptolyngbya sp. (SPAdes) | ecosystem: Environmental > Aquatic > Marine > Unclassified | place: Panama: Panama City | collected...
GATTGGAACGCGCTCAACAAAGCCGCATGCGACGCTTGGCAACAAACCTGCCTCAAGCCCGAACTGGTCAAGACGATCTGCCGAGCGCCCTACCTAGAGCCGCGCAGAATGAAAACGTGATCGGTATTACAGCGCTTTTGCTGTCGCAAAGGATGGGGCACCCAAATGGATGGTTCACCAAATGCACTCGATGGTTTGGTTTTGAGTCGAAGAGGTAGAAGTAGGCGCTACCGAACGCTGCCGGCGACGCCGCTTTGCAGGGCTTGCACGGCCATTCGCGCTTCAACAGCTTGAAAACCGAAGACGCGCATAAGTTGCTTCATCGCTTCCGACTCATCGAGGTCGGTGATCTGATAGCCCAAATCCGCGACGCGATCGGCGACGGTCGGGTCCGCCTTCAGGCTGCGGGCGACGTATCGGCTGGCGGTATTCACGCGGTCCAGCGGCACGTGCAACACGCGCGACAATTCGCGTGACGCTTCTTCCGGGCGATTGCTACTTAATAGCTTTAAGTATCGTGCAAACAAATGGTTGCCGTTAGCAGTCGCACCAAGGTCGACTGGGGCAGGAGTCGTGACGGTGTTATTCTGCGCTTCGGGTTTCGGCGGTGACGGGGGGACGGAATCTTCGACCGCATCGGCAAGGCCGGCGATGGCGTGATCGATCTCGCTTAAGTTGCGGATCATCTCGGTGAGATCGCTGTGCGACGAGATCGGGTTGTCGGAATGGTTGTGTCCGTTAAGCAACGTTTCGCGCTTGGAAACCACGACCTCCGCCAGCCGATCGAGCAATCGACGCCGCAGGATAAACAGGATTTCCAAGGCTTCTTCGTGTCGCTTCACCAAGTTGCTCCACGGAACATCGGCGCGTCTCGTAGCGGTACGGACACCTTTCTCAGGTATCGATCCACACGGCGACACCCTTCAGCACATATCGCTCGCTTTGGAGCGTGTCCGAAAATGGCGACGCCGACGCAGGTACGAGTACCGCGCGACCCAGTTCGATTGAGATCACCCAACGTGTAAAGGGGCCTGACGGGCAGGTGCGAACGTCCTGCCTCGCAGTGGTCAGTGTTCCCCTAGCACGACCTTCCCCAAATGATAATGCCGAATGCTGTGAAATACGACCATATCGCCGAATGCGCGGTCGTCGACAGCATCCACCAGCATCGCTAAGGTACTGTCGGCTTTAGAGATATCGCGTTTTTTTGTCATCCAACCGGGTAGTCGGCGTCGAAAATGGCCAAACGCACCAAATCCAAGCGAAAATCAGCCGGCCTGACATATCGGTCCTCCGGCGTCGACGTTTCTGCCAACGATCGCATGGTGGCGAAGATCAAGCATGCGCTGCGGCGGACGTATGACCCGCGTGTGCTGTCTCAGCACGGGGCGTTTGCCGGGCTGATGCGGCTCGACTTTGCCGAGAACCTGCTGCAACGCCATTTCAAGGAGCCGGTGTTGGTGGCCGGGGCCGATGGCGTGGGCTCAAAGCTGCTAATCGGTATTGAGCACGGCAAGATCGGCCAGTTGGGTGTCGATCTGGTCGCGATGAGCGTGAACGACATTCTTACGCTGGGCGCGGAGCCGCTGTTTTTTCTCGACTACGTCGCGTGCCATCATCTCGATCCGGAACACATCGCAGAGATTGTTTCGGGCGTGTCGGATGGTTGCGTGGAAGCGGGTTGCGCGCTGTTGGGCGGCGAAACGGCCGAGATGCCGGCGATGTATGCGCCGACGCACTTCGACTTGGCCGGGTTTTGCGTGGGCGTGGTCGATCGCAATCGCATCGTGGATGGTCGCGACGTGCAACCCGGCGATGCGATTATCGGCATTGCGTCGAGCGGTATTCATAGCAACGGGTATAGCCTAGTGCGTGCCGCTTTGAAGAAGATCAAGAGCAAGAAGCGTGCGGAAGAAACACTGGGCGAGCCGTTGGAAGATGCGGTGTTGCGTCCGACGCGGATTTACGTGCGCCCGATCTTGAAGCTGCTCAAGCATTACAAACGCAAGCGCGTGGTGCGAGCGATGGCACATATCACGGGCGGCGGTTTGGAGGGCAACTTGCCGCGCGTGTTGCCCGAGGGTTGCGCTGCTGAAATCCGACGGCGCAGTTGGTCGCCGCCCCCGATTTTTGACGTGATCCATCAAGCGGGCGTCGATATCGAAGAGATGTACGACGTCTTTAATATGGGCGTCGGATACGTGCTCGTGGTGCGACCGACTTTTGCCGATAGCGTGATACGACAGCTTGAGGAATTGGGCGAAACGACGTGGCGCATCGGCGTGATACGGCGCGGCAAGCGACGGCTGATTTGGAAGAAGTAGTCCGCAAACACGTCGCCACGGTTCGCAACAGCGGCGAGCGAAATTAGAATACTGCAATCAAACATCCGGTGGGGCGAAGGTAGTCGTCGATGGCTTTGATCGTGCAAAAATTTGGCGGAACGTCGTTGGCCGATGCGGACAAGATCCATCGCGCCGCGCGCCGTGCCATTCGCGCCAAGCTTGAGGGGCATCAGGTCGTGGTCGTGGTCTCGGCCATGAACAAGACCACCGACGAGTTGGTGCGGCTTGCCTATGAAGTGACCGATCGGCCGAGCCGGCGCGAGATGGATCAACTCCTGAGCACTGGCGAACAAATCTCGATCGCGCTGACGGCGATGGCGATTCATCATGCCGGGCACGACGCGGTGAGTTTGACCGGCGGGCAGATCGGTTTGCGCACCGATGCGAGCTTCGGTCGTGCACGCATTCGCGAAATCACCGAACGCAACCGCATCGTGTCGTTGTTGAACAAAGGCGCGATCGTGATTGTGGCGGGTTTTCAGGGCGTCGACGAGTCGTTGAACATCACGACGCTCGGGCGCGGCGGGTCGGATACCACGGCGGTGGCGCTGGCGGCGTCGCTCAATGCCGAGGTGTGCGAGATTTACACCGACGTGGATGGTATCTATTCGGCCGACCCGCGCTTGGTGCCCGAAGCGCGCAAGTTGCCGTTTATTTTCTACGACGAAATGCTCGAATTGGCGTCGCTCGGGGCGCAGGTGATGCACTCGCGCAGCGTCGAGTTGGGCAAGAATTACAACGTACGCATTCACGTGCGCAGCAGTTACGCCGACGCACTGGGGACGGACATCGTGACGGAATCATCCGACTTACAACAAGTGATCGTGCGCGGTGCGGCGCTGAAGAAAGATTTGGCCCGCGTGGAACTGATCAACGTGGCCAACCGACCGGGGCTTGCGAGCGACATCTTCGCGCGCGTGGCCGAGCGTGGGTTGATTGTGGACGACATCATTCAGGTGATACACAAGGGTTCGGATCATGCCGATTTGAGCTTCACGATCGAGGCGCAGGATTTGGAACCGGCCCAGCAGGTGTTGGAAGAGATGCGCCGCGATATGAGCGGCATGACGACGGAGATCAAGACGGGGCTGGCGAAGGTGTCGGTCGTCGGCGTCGGCATGCGCACGCACACGGGCGTGGCCTCGCGTATGTTCGAAGCGCTCTCGCAGGCGAATATCAATATCGAAAATATCAGCACGAGCGAAATCGTGATCAGTTGTTTGATCAACGAAGAAGAAGGTCCCGCCGCGCTACGCGCGGTGCACGCGGCGTTCGATTTGGAGAAGGAGCTGGAGTAGGTGCGAGAACGAGCTTGAGCCGTATCGGAAAATTCGAAAGCGATTGAATTTTATTCGTCATCCGGCCCTACGCTCGCTACCAACTCCAAATATTTGTCTTTTACAAATGGCGAAAGTTGATCCGCGAGCCCGGCATCCAGCTTCAACACGCGTATCAATTCCTGCACATCGGCCAAGTCTCGCAAGCGCCCTGGATTCGTTATGCCCGAGGCCAGTTTCAATTCGATCAACGTATTTAGGCGGACGTAGCGTACTCCGTCGATTTCGGTCGCGACATTAGCAGGATCGGGAAATGCTACGGGTTTGGGTTTGCCGTCGCCGGGAAATGCGCCGGTCAGGATGAACTCAAGCCGCACGCCGGTTTGCGTATCGCGCAGGTTTTTGCTGCCGGTAAATGGTGGTGTGTAGCCCAATCCGCTTAGTTGATCGTGGATCTTTTCCAAACCTTCTGGTCTGACGAGTAAGTCGACGTCGACGGTCGTGCGATTGTAGCCATGAGCAACCAAGGCCATGCCGTCGACCACGGCGTAATCTATTCCGAGTTCGGTTAGTTTGTCTGTAATCGTGCGCAGCGTTTGGTGGACCGCATCCTGCTTCATGAAGAATTGCTCCGCAGCTTGAAGGGCGGCAGCACCGCCGGTCGCGATGGATGTCTCGTAGGCTTGCATTACATCAATTTATATCGGCGCAAGTGAGGGGCGATCCAGTGTTTTGACGCAACGCTTTCAGCGTAGAAATAGGGGTGTCGTTACGTGCCCCAGGGTAGCCGCTTCGCGTCAACCCTGGGCTGGTGGATGTAACGCCTTCGGCGTATAGGTATGGCACTAAGAAAAAGTGATAGCACCTCTTGGGTCGGCCTCAAACGACTAAAGAATGGCACCAACAGAGGAATGGCAAATAGCAGTTTCGAAAATTGTCTTGGTGTTATCGATTAGTCACCGGATTTGGCGGCCTTGCCATCCACCTCCACGACTTCAACATCCACCTGCCCCAGCACCGGCAGGATGGCACCAATCTCATTCACGAAACCGCTATTGCCCAGCGGCATGGTGCAGATGGCGATGTGGGTGACGTCGCAGTCGGTCTGGCGCATGGCCGCATCGATGTCGATCCATTTGCCATCGATATAGACTTGCGTCCACATATGAAAGCCCAGTTCCATCGCGGCATTGGAATTGGTGAATCCGCGCGGCACGCCTACTAGCCCGCCGACGCCGCGCGCCGGCAGGTCGATCGCTCGCGCCATCGCCGCGAGGAAAACGCTGTGTTCGGTACAGTCGCCATGTTTTTCGCGGGCCACTTCCGAAGCCGTGGCAAAGCCGACATCCAGCCCTTTGGATGTGATGTAATCCGTGGCAAACTTTCGCAATAGATCCGCCAATTCGGCGGCGGGTTTGTCCTTGTCTTTATAGTCCTTCGCGAGGCGCACGATCTTGCGGTCGTCGCTATCGCAAACGGCGGAGCTGTTGATATAGACGGGCGGTACGCCGTCGGCGGACACCTTGGCTTTTTTGATCGCATCCCAATTGATCCGCTTGACGGTGACGTAGCCCGAACGCTCGTCGATGCGCTCGAACGATTGCATTTCGGTCTCAGGCAAGATCGGGAACTTGCCTTTGGCGTCGGGCTTGAGCGTTAGCTTGAACTTTGCGGACTGTGCGTCGGATGGGATCGCCACGTCGGCTGTGATCATCGTCGAGAGGAACATCTCCGGTGGCGCGCCCTTCTTCAGTGCGTTCTCCTTCGATGTTGCATACATTTTCATCTTCATGATGCCGAGATCGACAGTCGTAATGATCGGCGTGTGATCGTCGTCGACCCACGAAACGCTTTCGACTTCGGTTTGATTCAACGCCGCTGCCGCCATGCCGCCTGCGGCGCCGAGATTCAATACCGCGGTGACTTTGTGCAGCTTGCGCGGTGTGCCGAGAACGTCGACGGTTTCTTCATCACCGAACTTGATCGTCGATTCCAACGCCTTGTCGAGACTCATGCTCGGCTCGAAGGTTTTCAATTTGATTTCGCTGCCGGGTTTGAGGCCGTGCTTCATTTGCGCGAGCGCCTGGCCCCATGCAAGGCGACACTCCGGATCGAAATCGTGCGTCGATTCTTTGGTGGTGCCAAACTGCGTCTGGCGGATGGTGACTTCGCCGTCTTTGATGGTGCCTTCGATCGATTGCTCGACGGTCCCGAGCTTTTGCACATTGCGAAATGACAGCGGTCGACCATCGAGGGTTTCGCGTGTGGACTGTGTCATGTCCATTTCGACGCCCTGAGCGCCGCGATTGATTTCGATGTGAATCGTCGTGTCGCTGTGCACTTCATCGCCGACGGTTCGCAACACGCCTTTCATGTAGCCGCAGTGCTGATCCTGAATCATGACTTGATACCAGGTTTCGTCGTACTTGGGCGGCTTGGGCGCGTCGGCGGCAGCGGCGGGCGCGGCAAAGGCGAAAACGAATAGTAGGGCGATGCGGGTGGAGAGGTAACGAATCATGAGACGGGATACTCCTGTCGGATCAACGCCCGAGCGGTGGGCGTTTGATGATTTTCTCAAGCAGGTGGCTGGCCAGTTTGCGTCGGGCGGCCAAGACCTGCGGTCGCATGGTAAACGGAATTGCGGCGCGGGTTATTCGCACGCGAGCGGCGTCAGCGGGCCAAACCGCCGTTTTTGCGCCGCAATTGACCTTAAGCGGACTTTTCCTACGATGTAACTATCGGCGGCAACGGAATTTCCGCCGTCAGGGTCGCGTTCGCCGCCATCAGAAAAGGTGCAGTTGCATGGATCGCCTTCGTTCGCATTCGACCGGTTTTTGCTTCGTGGTGTTGGCGTTGGTAGCCACAGGTTGCCAGCAGCCGGCCGAGCCCGAAGGCCCCACGGTGCGCGACCTCCCAAAGCAAACGGCCCCGGATGCGCTGTGGGATGATGCCGTGACCGTGTTGCGCGAACACGGATTTCGAGTTCGAGTGCAGGATCGCGTGAACGGCCAGATCGTTACCGACCCAGAAACGTCGGCACAGTTTTGGGAGCCATGGCGCGACGACGTCGGCACGCAGTACGGCATTACCGAAGCATCCCTTCATACCATGCAGCGGCAGGTCACGGTGCAGTTCCAGAAGAAAAACGCGAACGACTGGGCGGTCGATGTGCGCGTCGATGTGTACCGGTTGAGCCAGCCGGAAACGCAAATCACGACGGCGTCGTCGGTGTTACACGGCTTTTCGGGCTATTTGCCCGACGAAGAGGGCGGTTCGCTTCGACGCACGGGTAGCCGCAAGCAATGGGTACTGACAGGGCGCGACGGCGAGTTGGAGCAGGAACTGATCAGGCAGATCGCGATTTAGGTTGGGCGGCGCATGCCGGATTTTGGCATGCCAATGGTCGCAACCCTCCCCTAACCCCTCCCTGCAAGGGAGGGGAACGAAGAGCTTCTGGACGAGCGGAATGAAGAGCTTTTGGACGAGGGGATAAAGAGTCTGCGGAGCCTGGAAATCCGGGACCGTTGGACACAAAGATTCGGGACTGCTCGAAGTCGCTTTGCTAGAATAGCCCAATCGTCGGCACGGACGCCTACGCCACCAACCGAGAACCCTTAACGCACCAAGGCGGTGATCGACATGGCCCCGCGCGACAAACTTACCCTAGCCAGCTTGCAGAAGATGAAGCGCGACGGCGCGCCGATATCGATGTTGACGGCGTACGATTATCCGAGCGCACAGATTCTGGAAGAGGCCGGCGTCGAATGCATTTTGGTAGGCGACTCGGCAGCGCAGGTCGTTCTCGGGCATAACTCCACGTTGCAAATCGATGTTGACTTCCTTGTCACGCTTGCGGCCGCCGTGCGGCGCGGGGCGCCGTCGGCCTATCTCGTCGGCGATATGCCGTATATGTCGTATCACGTGAACCATGAAGAGGCGATACGCAATGCGGGGCGCTTCATGCGTGATGCGGGTTGCGATTGTGTGAAGATCGAGGGGGATCGTCGGATTGCGAAGACGATCAAACGCATGTCGGCCGCGACGATTCCCGTGATGGCGCACTTGGGTTTGCGACCGCAGGCGGTGCATCAGTTGGGCGGCTATCGCGCGCAAGGGCGCGATGCGGATGGCGCGCAACGGTTGATTGACGACGCACGCCGTCTCGAAGATGCGGGGGCGTGTGCGCTCTTGTTGGAAGCCGTATCGCCGGAACCGGCGCAGGCGATTGCGGAAGCGACGGAACTGCCAGTGATCGGTTGTGGGGCCGGGCCGCATTGCGACGGTCACGTTCTGGTGTTGCACGATATGTTGGGCATCAGCGAAGGTTTGTTGCCGCGGTTTGTGAAACAATATGGCAACGTGCGGGCGGATATTCGCAACGCCGTGGACGGTTACTTGTCCGAAGTTCGGTCGGGTAAGTACCCCGCGCCGGAACACACCTATAAAAGCGCGAAGATGCAGGACGCCCGGTAACACCTACGGGTGCCCCACGCCCCTCTGGGGCTGGGGGACTTTTCTCTCTCGAAGATCACTAACGCATTTAAGGTTACTCGCGACCTGAGCCTTTAGTCCCCCAGCCCTGGAAGGGCAGGGGCACCCATGAGTGGCACCCTTGTGCTCTGCCCGTTTCGGTTATGCCCAATTCGTTTAAGATAGATGCGATATGAACGTCAGTTTAGACCGTATTCGTAACTTCTCGATCATCGCCCATATCGACCACGGCAAGAGCACGCTCGCCGATCGGTTGTTGTTGACCTGTGGTGCCATTACCGAGCGCGAGTTTCGCAATCAGATCCTCGACGATATGGATCTCGAACGCGAGATGGGCATCACGATCAAAGCCAATCGTTGTACGCTCGATTACAAATATGCCGGCGGCGCGGAGGGGAAGCCCGAAGCGGGCGGGTATCGACTGAACCTGATCGATACGCCGGGGCACGTCGATTTTCACTACGAAGTGAGCCGCGCGTTGGCCGCGTGCGAAGGCGTGTTGCTGTTGGTCGATGCGGCCCAAGGTATTGAAGCGCAAACGTTGGCCAATGCGTATAAGGCAGTCGAAGCAGGCCTAGAGATTATCCCCGTTATCAACAAGATCGACCTGCCCGCGGCGCGGCCGGAAGATATCGCGCTCGAACTCGAGTCGGTCTTAGGTTTGCCCGCTGACGAAGCGGTATTTACCTCGGCGAAGACGGGCGTCGGTGTTGATGAATTGTTGAAGGCGATCGTCGAGCGCTTCCCCGCGCCCGTGGGCGATCCGAAGAAGCCGTTGAAGGCGTTGATTTACGACGCGAAGAATGACATTCACCGTGGCGTGGTCTCGCACCTAAGAATCATCGACGGTGTGTTGACCAAGGGCGACAAGGTCAAGCTGATGGCCAAGGGGCGCACATATGTCGCCAGCGATATTGGTGTGTTTCGTCCGGGCATTACGTCGCAGAAGACACTCGAAGCCGGGCAAGTCGGTTACTTGTTCGCGGGTATCAAGACGATTCACGACGTGAACATCGGCGACACGATCACGATCGACGGCAAGCCATGCGATAAGCCGCTGCCGGGTTATCAGCCACCGCAACAGATGGTGTTTTGCGATTTCTACCCCGGACCGGGAACGACGAGCCCCGACTTGCGCGAGGCGATGGAACAGCTCTATTTAAACGATTCGAGTTTTAACTTTACGCCCGTCTCCAGCCAGGCATTGGGCGTGGGTTTTCGCTGTGGCTTTCTCGGCCTCTTGCATATGAAGATCATTCAGGAGCGGCTTGAGCGCGAAAGCGACATCGACGTGGTGCAAACAGCGCCGACGGTCGGTTTCGAAGTCGTGATGAAAGGCAGCGGCGAAACGCGCGTGATCGAATCGCCCGCCGAACTGCCGGACATGAGCGAGATCGATGCAATTCGAGAGCCGTATGTGAAGGCAGAGATCATCGTGCCGAGCCGGTTCATCGGTAACGTGATGCAGCTCAGCGAAGAGCGACGCGGCACGTATAAACGCACTGACTACCTTTCGACCGAGCGTGTGGTGCTGGTGTACGAATTCCCGATGGCCGAAGTGATCTACGATTATTTCGACCGACTGAAGAGTGCGACCAGCGGTTACGCCACGATGGATTACGAGATCATCGGCTTCCGCGAAGACGATCTGGTGAAGCTGAATATTCTGGTGAACAACGAGCCGGTCGATGCGTTGAGTGTGATCGTCCATAGAACGCGCGCGGAGATTCGCGGGCGCAAGCTCATCGGGCGCTTGCGCAAACAGATCGAACGACATTTGTTCGACGTGCCGATTCAGGCTGCTATCGGTGGCCGTATCATCGCGCGCGAAACGATCAAGGCGTTGCGAAAAGACGTGACGGCGAAGTGTTATGGCGGCGACATCAGCCGCAAGCGCAAACTGCTGGAAAAACAAAAAGAAGGCAAGAAGCGCATGAAGAACGTCGGCAACGTGAGTATTCCGCAAGCGGCGTTTATGTCGGTGCTGGATACGAATGAGTAGAAGGGGGAACCCTCCCCTAGCCCCTCCCTTCGAGGGAGGGGGCTAAGAAGATATCGAAGCGGGCCATCAAGTAATCGTCGGTCGGGTCATCAGGATATCGTAGGTCGGGTCATCGATCCGGCATTTTCGGGAGCTAACCATCATGCCCAGCAAAGCCACTACCGTCACCGAGTATTTAAAAGAGTTGCCAGAAGATCGTCGCAAGAGCGTGCAGGCGTTGCGGAGGGTCTTTAAGGCGAACGTCGGTAAGGGCATCAAGGAAGGCATGCAATACGGCATGATCGGCTACTTCGTGCCGCACAGCATCTATCCCGATGGTTACCATTGCGACCCGAAACAACCTTTGCCTTTTGCGGGTATTGGCAATCAAAAGGGCCACATCGGTTTGTATTTGTTTTGCACGTATTGCGATCCAAGTCATAAGGCGTGGTTTACCAAGGCATGGAAGGCGAGCGGTAAGAAGCTCGATATGGGCAAGGCGTGCGTGCGGGTGAAGAGTGCCGACGATGTGCCGATGGATGTGTTGGCCGAAGCGTTGCGGATGATGCCGGTCGATCGCTTTATTGACGTCTACGAGTCGAGTATTCCGGCGGCCAAGCGCAAATCAAAAGCAGCATCGAAGAAGGTGGCGACTAAGAAGAAGGTCAGTAAGAAGAAGGGTGCGAAGAAGAAAGTGACAAAGAAAAAAGTGACAAAGAAAAAATCCACATCGCGTTAAATGTAATCTTGGTAGGCTGAAGTTGTAGGGCTATCTAGAAAGAAATGAAGTTCTATTTTTGGATATTGCTTGGGTTTATCTCAATTCCTCCATTATTGACATGGCTGATGTTTCGTTTCTCGCGATGGATCGCAGAAGGGCGATTTGAATTTGACCTTTGGGGATTCCGGAGTTTGGGGTGTTCCGATCAGGTTCGATCGATCCGAACAAAGCGGGGTATCCAAGGTTGTAGCCCGACACTGAGCAGAGATCGCGAGTATGGCCATGAATTTAGTGAAACCGATGACATTGTTGCGTCCAACCGAGCGTTGGGAGTCCGTATGAAAATCGCCCTTGCAAGTTGCCGCGACCTTCCCGATTGGGAAGTCGACGATCAACCTTTGGAAGCAGCGCTGATGGCGCGCGGTGTCGATATCGTCAAACCGGCGTGGGACGATCCGCAGGTGAGTTGGTCCAAGTTCGACGCGTGCTTGATTCGCACGACGTGGGATTACATCGAGCGGCGCGACGCGTTTGTGGCGTGGGCGAAGAAAGTTGCCATCAGCACGAAACTCTTTAACCCCGCCGAGACGGTGCGGTGGAACACGGACAAGCGTTATCTCAAGGCATTGGCCGAGCGCGGCGTGCCGACGATCGAGACGGTTTGGGTCGAACCGGGTGAGCGCGTCGATGTGGCGACGCTGTTGCGCGAGCGCGGTTGGTCGCGCGGGTTTATTAAGCCGGTGGTGGGCGCGTCGTCGCGTGCGACGTTGCGGTTTGACGATTCGGCGGATGGTGTTGCGACAGCGCAGCAGCATTTAGATACGTATGCAGCGCGCGAAGCGATGATGATGCAGCCCTACTTGGCGACGGTCGAAACAGAAGGCGAGTACAGTGTGATCTTTGTTGACGGCAAACCGGCGCACGGTGTGCGCAAGGTGCCGGTGCCGGGGGATTATCGCGTGCAGGATGACTTCGGCGCGCACGATGAACCGTGGACGCCGACGGATGAAGAGTTGGCGACGGCACAACACGCCATTCGCGCCGGCGGTCACGGATTGCTCTACGGCAGGGCCGATTTTCTGCGCGACGCAGACGGCAAGCTGCTGATGAACGAGTTGGAGTTGGTGGAGCCGTCGCTATTTTTCCGGCATGGGAAACAAACGGCGGAGTTGTTGGCGGATGCGCTGTTGGCACGCGTGTATGCAAGCGCTTAAGTGATATTGAAGATTCTCTAACGAATTTTGAACGGATATTTATGGGCCGCCGCGATTGGGAGAAGGTATACATTGCGGTTCTGGTCAGCTCCTGTATCGGCATGTTCGTCTTGCCGTGGTTGGCCTCGATCTTTTATCTCGGACTATTTCTCATCTTTCTGTTCGGCTGGCGCAGCCGTCGGCGTCGACGAAGGCTCTATCGGGCGCTGCGCAGGACCTATGTGCCGCCGGAGGTTGGTTCCAATGCGTTGAATATTCGCTATCGACGCGTTAATGGTGAAGCGAGTAACGACGGAGACGTATCGTCGGAATTGATTGGTGTTTTGATGCCGATAGGCGATCGGTTGGAGGTGCGACTCATTTCTGAGTTTGATGGTTCGGAAAGCGCGATATCGTTGTATGCAGATCGAGACGTGATTGATGCACGAAGCCTTTCGAGAAAGCATGGCGGGACTGGCTGGTTGAAAGTTAGCGAGCCGGGCATTTGCGAACATCAATTTGCTTGCGAACTCGACGGCAATGGTCGCCGAAAAAGGGATAATACTCGCAAATTGGGAGACTTGCTGCAGGCCCACCTTCATATCGATCGCTGTTTGCAATGCGATTACGAATTGGTTGGCAACGCTACTGGTGTGTGTCCGGAATGCGGCACGCCGTTCTTTCGACCAAACGATCGGCCGGTGCCGAGCGGCGAATTCGATTCAGAAGATTTGTAACGATCGAGGTAGAGTTAACTTTTTTCCAGTTGCCATTCACAAGCATGCGTAGCGGTATGTGGTTATGATGGTTGCATAATCATCGTAGTATGTAACCAATCTTGAACGGACGCTGCCACCATGTTTCTCAAACCCATGCTAATCGGCGCAGTCGTCGGCGGCCTCATCGGTGCTGGGCCGGCGTTTCTAGTGGCGTGGCTGATGCTGCGTCGCCGCCGCCGTATCTATCGCAATCTGCGCGCACAGTTGCCGCCGCAGGTAACGCCCGAGCGGGTGTGCGATGTGCGGTATGCTTCGGCGCGGCGCTTAAAGTCGATGCTGAAGGTTCTCCCGTGGGAGCTAACGGGCATTCTGTTTGCCGATGAGCAAGGTCTTACGGCGTGGTTGCAGACGGGTAACGGCAAACGCAATCTGACGTTGCGATTCGACCCCGAACGCGATGTCGTCGAGTGGCGCGGTCAGGAATCGTTCATGCGTAACGGCCCGCTCAACTGGCTGGCCATCGGCACGCCCAAAACGCCCGAGCACTTCTTTACATCGGAAACGGGCCTAACGATTCTGGGTTCGAAAGATAAGACGCAGGACATCGTGCGCATGCTACAGTCGTCACTGCATATCACGCGGTGTTTGCAATGCGAGTACGAATTGTGGGGCAACACGACGGGTGTCTGCCCCGAGTGTGGTACGGCGTTTGCGCGGCCGGCTAATTCTGAGCCGAATCCGTACGGCGACGCCACTGTTGAACCGTAATGCGATGGCGTGCGTGATGAATGGTCGGGTCGAGTCGGTCTTTTAGTTCCGCGTCCGGGTCTTCGAGGTATGTGGTTTCGCCGACGCGAACGTAGTGTTGCTGCAAGAGATCGAGGGCGGCATCCCAATCGGGTAGGCTAGCGAAGCCGCTGGTTTGCAATGTTAAAATCTTATTGGGGGCTGCGCCTTGTGCGAGACGTTCAACAAACGCGGACGGCAGTAAGAGGTTGTTGGTGTCGGGGCGAGCGTGTTGTTGCCACGCGCGTAGCCACGCGTCTGCGTCGTCGCCTTGCGATAAGGCTGCGTAGTATCTTGCGGACGGATGCGATGTGACGAGTGTGGCGTCGTCCGCATTCAATAACTCGCTAATGACCTGTTGCATCGGATCGCGCCAGCGCAGGCTAGACCAGTAACTTTCGGTTACCAGATGCACGCCGCAGGTTAGCCACAGTGCAATCAAGCTTAATTGAAGTACGCGTCGCGTGCCTGCGCCGTCAGGTTGAGATTTCGATTCGTTTTCGGTATTCGAGACGTCGGGTGCCCCTGCCCCTCTGGGGCTGGGGGACCCGACGCGCGACGTGAGTCTTACGAGCAATCCCGCTAGCGCCACACAACACAACCCACTGATCGTCATAACATATTTGTCGATCAACGTGCGCGTCACGATTCCGACGAACAATAGTACCAACGGTAACCAGACCGCCGGGTGTTGCAGTCGTTGCCGGGTCAATATACGCCAAACAAGCGCCATGCCGAACGCGCCCGCGACGAACCATGTCCACCAAGCACGCGGTGACGCCAAGTTGCCCGTGAGCAAGACCATTAGCAGGCGTACCGACGTTGAAAGAACCGACCCCGACGGACTGCTGTCGCGGAATGTTTGGAGCGTGCTTACAAACGGACCACTCCACGGGATAAAGACCATGATGGCGACGATGGCTGTGATGATGGCACGCGTCCATTGCTGTTGTTGACGTATCGCAAGCAGTAGGACGATGGCGTGTAGCGCGACGACGGTAATGAGGAAGTAGTTGGTCAACATCGCGGCACCGGCGACGAGTCCCCAGCCTATTGCTTGCTTGGTCGTTATTCGTTGCGACCGCCAGACTGTCGCCGTGATCCAGTTCAGCGCCGCCACCAAACAAAACGCCAACGCATACCAGCGCGCGGCGAAGCCGAAGAATAAATGCGCCGGGTGTAGCGCCGTCACCAACAACGCGGGCACGCGCGCCGTCGGTCCCCACCAGGATTCCGCAGACCGCACGGAGTAAAGGCAGCCGATCAGAAAGAACGCGATCGATGGTAGTCGAAGCGCAATTGGTGCGACGCCGACGGCATGCACCCAGAGATTTTCGATGATGTAATACAACGGCGGATCGGGGTCGGACCCGTCGCGCAGGTGCGACAGCATCTCGCCGAGCGGCAATGTATATAGCCGGCAGCTAAAGGCTTCGTCGTCGAAAACGGTGTAATGCGACGCGGCCCAGATTTGGAATGCGCCCGCCAATAGCAACACGAGCCAGACGGCGCGCGACATGCGGGATGGTTGGGCGTCGGGTGGGGGCATCGTGGCTATTATGGGAGCGCGGACCGATCTTTGCATGCGGCAGCCGCAATCGGATTGGCATTTCGTTGGGGCGCTGCGGTCGATCCGGTATAATTCGGTCGCGTGGGGAGCAGGCGTTGCCGCGCTCCATTGGTCGGTTCGGTAAACCCTGACGGCGGGCCAGACCCGTTGCACACGAGAGGAGTGCTGTATGTTTGTATTGCTGAGTTTCGGATTTTTGGGATTGTTGGCTTGGCCGGTCGTGTTGATCGAGTACTTGCTCGTCGCATTGGGTGTGTCGTCGGGCGCGCTGTAAGGCCGACGGTCAGAGCAGAAACAGCCGTATGCGATTAAGGAGCTTCGCGCTCCTTTTTTTATGCGCACACCATTATGCGGCTTGCCTTGAGCGGATGCGTGCACGGGCATACGATAGCCGTCGATGAAACGGATTTCACTTATCCATCGACGGTATCGCAACGCGCTTGCGATGTTCACGGTCGCAGCACTCGCGGCGGCAGGTAGCGGCTGCGATCAGAGCCTTGGCGACTATTTTGTGATACCCGGGTTTCCGGGTTTCGAAGTTGGCAACGCCCGCTTTATGAATGCCAGCCCCGACCTGGGGCAGGTCGATGTGTGGAATCGGCTGTTCCCTTTTTGGCGCGATTTGTCGTTGGGCGACCTGAGCGCGTTTTCGCCGATCAATGACGGCGAGCGTAACATGCGCGTGGTCATGGCTGGGGCCGAGACCGACGAGACGATTATTGCTGAGCGCATCCTGAAGTTCCCCGAAGATACGTTTAGTTCGGTTATTCTCGCCGGCCCATCTGGTGCGCTGAACTTCATCTTGATTAAAGAGAGCGAATCGGCGGTCGAGGAAGGTTCGGCCGGGATTCGCGTCGTGCATGCATTCCACGGCGTTAGTGATGTTGAATTATTCAACAGTGTTAACGCGTTGATCGATCCGATCGGTTACCCTGCGCAGAGCGACTTGGTGCGTGTGACGGACTTCACTGCATTGACGATTCAACCTGCCGGTGGCGGCGTGCCGCATTGGACGGCAGACGCGAACGATTTTGAGTTCGGGCGCAACTATACGGTGGTGTTGTATCCGGCGGATTCCGATTCGAGTGCCGTTGCCGTGCGCGTGATTGAAGAGATGGTCGCAACGGAGGAATAACGCGGTGCGTTTACCCATCCAATGCGACTCGCTTGATACGATTGACCCCTTCGACCAATAAAGACAAAGACTCATGACAAGCTGCACACCACAAATTGAGAATTCTCACGACAAGTCCGCCGCTAAGTTCTCGTTGATGGCTGCCGTTCGGCGGCGCGGCGGGCGTTGGTTGGTGTTTACGGTCGGGCTGATGTTGGCGAGTTGTGGCTCGGAACCGGCTGCGTTTATCAACTTGTTTGTGGTGGGGCGACCGGATGACCCGGGGCCGTTTATGTCGGAAGTGCCGCTGACGTTGGAAACGTTCGTGGCAAACGCCGCATACCCGGTGGCGATGACGTTCCTGCCCGATGGCACGTTGCTTTACACCGAGAAAGATACGGGGCGTTTGCGCGCGGTTAGCTCGGAGGGGGCGCTGATGGCCGCGCCGGTCTTCGATGCGCCGGTCGCAAACCTGGGTGATTCGGGCTTGTTGGGGCTCGCGCTCGATCCTGATTTTGAAACCAACGGCTTTGTGTATCTCGGTTTTACGGCGAACGATATTCCAGTCGACAACGTCTTTTCGCGTACCGAGTTCCGCGTGATTCGGATTACACTCGACGGCCTCGCAATGGTGCCCGGTAGCGAAACGTTAATTCGCAGTCTCGACTCGACCAGCCCGTTGCCCGGTCACGAGGGCGGTAGCTTGGTCTTCGGCCCCGACGGCAAGCTGTACGTTTCGATCGGAGACAGACGTCTAAATACATTTGAAAATGAGGAGTCTCAAGACCCAGCAATTCTGGCAGGCAAGATGATTCGCATGAATAAGGATGGTTCGATTCCTGCGGACAATCCGTACGGCGCGGATAAGCTCAGTTTCGCCATCGGTCTTCGTAACACGTTCGATTTCACCTTCGACCCGATCAGCGGTTTGCTTTACGGCCCGGAGAATGGTGCCGGCCCCGATGAATTGAATCTCGTCGAAGCGGGTAAGAACTATGGATGGCCCATCGTGCAGGGTGGCGCCGATACCGAAGAGGAAATGGCATTCGCCGCCGCCACGCCGGAATACACAGAGCCGCTCGTGGGTATCAATGTCGCACCGACGGGCGTGATGTTTAACCCTGGCGAAACGTACGGCGCGGAATTCAAAGACCAGTTGTTTGTCGGCTATTTTGAAACCGGCACGATCGATCGATTTTTGCTGTCGGGCGATCGAACGTTTGTGGTGGACAAGCAGGAATTTGCGGCGGGCATACCCGGCGGGATTAACGATTTGGTCTTCGGGCCCGACGGGCTTATTTACGTGACCACCGAATTCAATATTTATCGTCTGACGCCGCAATGATCCCCGAAAGCGTCATGAATTGGCGGGGTTGACCATGCGTGCATTATTTTTCTAACATTTTGTATTTTATGGTGTTACAGGCATACTCATTTTCAATTTTGTCGAATAATTTGAAGGATCTGACTACGGTCTTTTTGGTGAAAGTGATGCCTCTCGTCGTTAACTAATCCCCGCTAATCTCATTGCCGCCCTTGTGGCGAGGCACTGGCAATGCCTCGTTTGCTGGAGCGGATTTCGATCCGGTCGGTGTATTGACATCGATTCTGGTTTCGTTCCGTCGTGTACGCGCCGGTTGGCGTTTTGAGGCGAATTTCTTAAGGAGTATTGCAATGTTGTCGACGATTGCCGTGATTTTGGTCGTGCTGTGGTTGTTAGGCATGGTGTCGGGTGTTGTGCTTTCAAACTTCATCCACCTGCTGTTGGTTATCGCCGTCATCGTGGTCCTGTTGCGCATTATCCAGGGCCGTAAGCCAATTCAATAGAGCCGTCGCCAAAGTTCCGCATGAATAAATCGCCTGTTGAGGTCTTTGTTCCTGTAGACACGCGACTCGGCATTCACAAGATTCGAAAGGAGATACGAGAATGACAACAACTACCTACGACGCTTACAAGGCGGAAGCAACTGCCAAGATTCGTCAGGCCGAAGCAAAGGTCAAGGAAATCGAAGCTAAGCTAGCCGACGCTAGCGAAGGCACCCGCAAGGATTGCGCCGAACTGTCCGCGAAGGCCAAGCATCGGCTAGTTGAAATCAATGCGCGGCTTAATGAATTGAGAGATGACTCGCGCGAAAAGGTGACAGCAGCGCGAGCTTATGCAGACGCGGGTCTCGACGAAATCAACCGCTTATACGGCGACATCAAAACCAAGATGTCGAAATAATCGGTTTTGGATGAACAATCGAAATTGCCGTCATCGACGACAGGTTGTTTGGGCAGCAAGGACGCGATGCAACATCGTTTTTTGAAACGAGGAGAACATTATGTATCGCTAAATGAAGAAATCACTCGCTTACTTCCTTACCATGTTTGTGCTGTTGACGCTGCCGTTTGGCGCGACGGGCTGCAAGCTCTCGTGCGAATCGGATACGTCCAGCGATCTGGAAGACGTTGTTGATGAAGTCGGCGACGAAGTAGAAGACGCGGTCGATAAGATCGAGGACTAAATATTGCGCGGACAAACCGTGCTGAAATATGGCGTGTAGCCTCGCCAAACCGCAGAGGAGAATTCAAGTGAAGAAAATAACCGTAACGCGACCGCTGATGGCATCGGTCCTCGCCGTGGGCCTGTTTGCATCGGCAGGTTGCGATACCGGCATCGTCAGCCTGTTGGGTAATCTGCTCGGCCCGAGTACGACGTCGGCACGATTCGTGAACAACACCGACTTCGACATCGAAGGTCGCGTCATTATCGATGACGAGCAAAACACGACGGAAGAAATAATCGAGGAACTCGGCACGGAGATCGCGTTCTCGGTGACGTCGGGTTCGACGAGTACGATCTCGCGCGATTGTGACGACTTTCAGGCATTCTTGCTAGACGATGCGAATCTGCAGTTAATCGGTAGTGCCGGCCCCGATACACGATCGGATGTGTTGCGCGACGGTAGCGATTTCAATTGTGGTGACACGATCGTGTTGACGTTTACCGCGTCGGCCATCGGCACCAACTTCGACGTGTCGATTTCGTACGAATCGAATTAATCGGTTGTGCCTATCAGGCCATCACCGTTTTTCGATTCGGTTAACGTAAACAACCACGCGGCCTTGGGGTTCGATCGTCGATCCCGAGGCCGCATGTTTTTTGGGGGAACGTCATTGCAAGCGTCACAGATGGCGATGGTGGTTGCGGTTGTTGCGTTGACGTTGATGCGAGAGGAGATGACATCGTAGGGTCCGCACCGCGGACCAAATACCGCGCGATGTGATTGAACAACGCAATTGAATTGTATTCGCGATTAACTTTTTATTCTTAAGGCTCGACGTCCTCGGAAGATGGTCCGCGATGAGCCTGGGAAATATCCCCTTCGCACTCGAATCTTTTAAGGTCGCCGTCCATTGCATAAGGAGGTTTTGTCATGGATGGCTCGCGGTTGGTTCGACCGGATCGCGATCAGCGCGGGTGCCATGCAACGCCGTTAACCAACTTTGTGGCGCAAATGCCGTTTTAGATAATAAAAACCGCTCCGTTCTGCCGATGATTGCCTGCGGTAAACATTGGCAAGCAGAACCGGAGCGGTGTTATGAGTATGGCCAT
>Ga0207422_1002885_pt1 | contig 19776 bp, 20 predicted proteins | sample MarCyaLeptolynsp_FD_187757 | JGI IMG/M metagenome (GOLD analysis project Ga0207422, IMG submission 187757) | Marine cyanobacterial communities from Panama - species 1 Leptolyngbya sp. (SPAdes) | ecosystem: Environmental > Aquatic > Marine > Unclassified | place: Panama: Panama City | collected...
AAAATACATCGTCGCAGGCGCGTCTGATCCAGGCGCTATTACGCTGTCTCGAAAGAGCGGTAGTTCGTTTCGCGTTTGTGTCAGACGCGCCTTGCCTTTCTATAACCTCAAGCGGAAACGCTGTGAGGGATTTGGTGCTGCGGCTCCCATGGACCATACATCAGGAAACAGGTAACCTCGTATCATCGACGCGACTGGCGAGAACAGGGTGGAGCACCACCGGGGAGCGTCGAGTGATTTCAACAGAGCCGTTCGCCTGGGCCATTCACTCTAAAGGAGATGGCCATGCCTGAACTTTCACCTGTATCTGTCGCGTTTCTTGTCTTTCCCAATGTCACTCAACTGGACCTGACCGGGCCGGCGCAAGTCCTGTCGCGGCTGGGCAATGTGACACTGAACCTGGTCTGGAAGGACAAGCATCCGGTGCCAACCGATGCCGGGTTCCCACTGCTGCCGACGGCGACATTCGAAGAAATAGAGTCGGCCGACATTCTCTGCCTGCCCGGCGGGTTCGGCACGATGGAGATGATGCAGGACACAGACGTGCATGACTGGCTGCGCAAGATCGCCGCTGAGGCGGAATGGGTCACCAGCGTCTGCACCGGCTCATTGGTGCTGGGGGCGGCGGGTCTGCTGAAAGGCTATCGCTCGGCCTGTCACTGGGCCTCGATCGACCAGCTCGCTTTCTTTGGCGCCACGCCGGTACGCGCGCGCATTGTCGAGGATCGCAACCGCTTTTCCGGCGGCGGCGTGACCTCCGGCATCGATTTCGCGCTGGCGCTGGCGGCGCGGATTCGCAGTGAGGATTTTGCCCGTTTCATTCAGCTTAGCATCGAATATGACCCCAACCCGCCTTTCGATGCCGGCAGCCCCGACAAGGTGCCGCCGCATATATTGGAGCGCTATCACAAGATGGTCGAACGGGCCGCTCCGGACCGGGAGGCCAAGGTCAAGGCGATTGCAGAATCACTCGGATTTTAGCCCCATTTCGCCATCAAAAGAGGGGGTTACAGGAATCACCTTGGCACTCTCTCGACATAGGCCCATACTCTAGATCATGTTCAAAGCGCTCGCCTTTTCAGGTTTTCTTCTCGTCAGCAGCCCGGATTTCGGGCCGTCTGCCGAGATGTTTGATGAGTTGAAAACCGCGCCCACCGAGGAAGAGGCGAACGACATCGCGCTCGACATCTGGGCGTCCTGGATGGAAAGCGGGTCGGCAGCCGCGGATCTGGTCATGGAACGCGGCGTCCGGGCGCAGGCCATGGGCGATCTCGAGCATGCCCGTGCGCTGTATGACCGCGTCATCGCCATTCAGCCGGATTATGCCGAAGCCTGGAACCGGCGCGCAACGGTGTTTCTGGCCCAGGAAAATTATTCGGAAGCCTTACGGGATGTGAACGAAGCCTTGCGGCTGGAGCCGCGCCATTTTGGGGCCTGGGGTGGCCTGGGTGCCGTGCTTGAGGGGCTCGGCTCAAAAGATGAGGCGATCAGCGCTTATGAAAAGGCGCTCGAAATCTATCCGCTCTTTCCGTCGGCCAAACGCGGCATAAATCGTATTCGGCGTGAACAAGAAGGCCGACCTGTTTGAAGATGCTGACAATTGCACTGGGGCTCCTGATCCTGGCCGGGCTGGGCGCGTGCGTGAACAGCGCGCTCTATGCCGGACGGATCAACAAGCAACACCCCGCTTCGGGTTCCTTGATAGAGGTGAACGGCGCTGACGTTCATGTCTTGCAGCAGGGCGATGCGGGACCCGTCATCGTCATGGTCCATGGGGCCTCCGCCAATGCGCGCGAGTTTGACTGGTCGCTCGCCCCACGCCTCGCCGGCACGCACCGGGTCCTGATGGTCGACCGGCCAGGTCATGGGCATTCCGAGCGGCTGGACGACGCCGACACATTGGCTGTGCAGGCCGCGCAGGTGGCGGGCGCGCTCAAGGCGCTGGCACCTGGCGAAAAAGCCGTGCTTGTCGGGCACAGCTTTGGCGGCGCCGTGTCGCTGCGCGTGGCGCTGGACCATCCCGAGCTGGTCGATGGCCTGGTCCTGCTGGCCCCCGTCTCTCACGATTGGGGCGGCGGCGGCGAAGCCTGGTACAATAAGTACGCTTCACACCCCTTGATGGGTCCCGCCTTCACCCAATTGGTGCCGATTGTCGGTCCAAGCCAGGTGCGCGGCGGCGTCAACAATGTGTTCTCGCCGAAACCGGCCCCGGACGGTTATTTCAACAAGTCTGGCATTGGTCTCCTGTTTCGTCCGTCAAATTTTGCTGCCAATGCCAGAGACGTGAATCGGCTGCGCTCTGAACTCGCTGCGCAGCAGGCGCGATATGATCAGATCAAGGTGCCCACGGTCGTCTTCTCCGGCGCCCTCGACACCGTGATCAGCCCGCAGCTGCATGTCGGACGGCTGAAACATCAGATCGACGGGCTGGAGCTGGTAAAGCTCGCGGATGGCGGGCACATGCCGCATCATGCCTTTGGCGAAGATGTGGCCGAGACGATCCGGCGGCTGACCGCGGCGAATGTGGAGACGACCGGCTAAGCTCGCGCGAGGCCGAGACGGTCATTGGTGTCGTTCAGATCAGCGGGCAATGAATCCAAGTACCAGCGCACGGTTTCTTTCAAGGCATCTTCGAAACCGAGCTGCGGCGCCCAGCCAATTGAGCGCTCAGCGCTGACCGGATCGAGCCCATAGCGACGATCATGGCCTTTGCGGTCAGTAACGAACTCAATCTGGTCGGCATAGGTCCCGGCTTTTGGACGTAGCTGATCGAGCAGCGCGCAAATCGTCTGGACCAGATCCAGATTGCTGCGCTCTGCCCGTGCACCAAATAGGAGCGTGGCGCCGAGGTCTGCCTGGCAAGCCGCGATCAGGCCGCGGGCATGGTCTTCGACATAGAGCCAGTCGCGCACATTCTGGCCATCGCCATAGATCGGGATTGGCGCGCCGAGTACGGCCTTGCGGATCACGGTCGGGATCAGTTTCTCGCCATTCTGCCAGGGTCCGAAATTATTCGTGCAATTGGTGATCACCGTCGGCAGGCCATACGTCCGCTGCCAGGCACGGGCCAGATGATCACTCGCCGCCTTGCTGGCCGAATAGGGCGAGGATGGCTTGTACGGCGTGGTCTCATTGAACGGCGGATCGTCGGGGCCGAGATCGCCAAACACTTCATCAGTTGAGACATGCACGAAGCGGAAGCCCTCCGGTTGACCAGCGGCCTGCCAGTGCGTCAGCGCCGCTTCGAGCAGACTGAATGTGCCATCAACATTGGTGGTCATAAAAGCGCTGGGGCCATCAATGGAGCGATCAACATGGGTTTCGGCTGCAAGATGAATGACGGCGTCCGGACGCGCAGCCTTGAACAGCGCCGCGACGGCCTGGTGATCGGTGATACAGGCATGCACGTTCTGGACATCGCAACCGGCGACAGAATCGGGATTGGCGGCGTAGGTCTTGCTGTCCAGATTGAACACTTCATGCCCGGCCGCACAGAGCTGGCGGATGACAGCCGAGCCGATAAAGCCATAGCCTCCGGTCACGATATAGCGCATCGAAACTCCTGTTTCTTCCGTCCCCGAGCCTTAGTCAGGCTTGAATACATGCGATAGCGCAATCGCGCCAGCGGTGGCGACATTAACACTGTCGAAGCCGGTCTGCATTGGGATACGCACAGGTCTGCACGCGTCAATGAGTTGGTCTGGTAGCCCGGGGCCTTCAGCGCCGAGCAGGATGGCGAGCTTGTCTGGCGGTTGCAGCGCGTGAAGCGACGCAGCATCTGAGCGCGGGGTCATCGCCCAGATGGTGAAACCAGCTTTCTTCAAGCCCTCGACATGCTCGGCGCCGGTGCCGCCATGATGATAAGGCAGCCACAGGCTGGCGCCAGAAGAGACGCGGATAGATTTGCGGTATAGCGGATCGCAGCTACCGCCATCAAGGATCACACCATCGGCGCCAAACGCAGCCGCATTGCGGAAGGCCGCACCAACATTGTCGTGATTGGAAATCTGGTTGAGTACGAGAATTCGGTCACCTGTCAGCAGGGATGTCAGCGCGGTTGGGTTTCCTTTCCGCGCGCACGCGAGAACGCCTCTGTGAATGGGGAACCCGACGACTTGGTCCATCAGACTCTGCGGCGCCGTATAGACCGGAACATCTACGGGCAGGTCGGCGAGAATCTCCGCCAGCGGCTCCAACCGGGATTCACCAAGAAACAGGCTCTCCACCTCAAACCGCGATCGGGTCAGCAGGATTTGCAGCGGCACCTTGCCTTCGACGATGAACCGCCCATCGGCGCCGCCGGTCAGGTCACGCTCACGCACGCCAATAAAAGGGGCGATCCGTGGATCGCCCCTGTCTGAAATCGGAATGAGATTTAGGTGGCGCACCAGGCTTAAGCCCCCATCGGCAAGCCTTGCTCCTTGGCCATTTTCTGCATGGCCTTTTGTAGCTTCTCGAATGCCCGCACTTCGATCTGGCGGATGCGTTCGCGACTGACATTGTAGACCTCGGACAACTCTTCGAGCGTCTTCGGTTCATCGGTCAGGCGGCGTTCCTGCAGGATATGCTGTTCGCGCTCTGACAGGTCTGCCATGGCGGTCTGGAGCAATTCCATCCGGGCGTCGAATTCCTGCGTGCGAGCAAACTCTTCGGCCTGGTTCGGCTCATCATCTTCGAGCCAGTCCTGCCACTCCATATCGCCTTCAGCGCCCATTGGGGCGTTGAGTGAGGCGTCAGAGCCGCTCATCCGGCCATTCATCGAGATGACGTCCTTCTCCGAGACGTTGAGCTTGTCAGCAATGTGTTTGACCTGATCCGGCTTGAGCTGCGCATTGTCCAGCGCATCAATTTCGCCTTTCATCCGGCGCAGGTTGAAGAACAGCTTTTTCTGCGCTGCGGTGGTGCCGAGTTTCACCAGGCTCCACGAGCGCAGGATGTATTCCTGAATGCTGGCGCGGATCCACCACATCGCATAGGTGGCGAGTCGGAATCCCTTGTCCGGGTCAAATTTCTTCACCGATTGCATCAGGCCGACATTGCCTTCCGAGATCACCTCAGCCATTGGCAAGCCATAGCCGCGATAGCCCATCGCGATCTTGGCGACGAGGCGCAGGTGAGAGGTCACCATCTTTTCGGCGGCTTCGGAATCCTCATGCTCCTGCCAGCGTTTGGCGAGCATGAACTCCTCGTCCTTTGCCAGCATCGGGAATTTTCTGATTTCTGAGAGGTAACGGCTAAGACCCTGTTCGGGGCTCAGCGTGAGCGCACGGCTCGCAGTTGTGTTGGCCATCATGGTCCTCCTTATCCCCTTCACAGACCCTCTACGTTGAGGCACCCGGTCCGGTTCTATCGTTGGTGAGGGTCATAGCCCCGATCATCGGCAGCGTCTTTCCCTCAATCGCGAATAGTCCCTATCGCGAATTTGCATAGATGGGGATGACAATGCCGTTATTGAAGGCGTTAGCGGCACTTAAAGTGTCGGGACGTTTTAGTCGGTTTCCATGGTCATACGGAAAGTGACCGAGCCGACGCCGGATTGGCTGAACTTGACTTCCGGGTGCGGCCCCGAACCGTCATCGAACTTGAGTTTGGTCCACTCGCCGCCTGTCGCGCCTTTTTGCGATTCGACTGTGAGACCGCGTTCACCGCCAAAACATGCTTCAAGATCGGCAATCGAATTTTGATAGAACGTGTTCCCGACTTGCGACCAGCGGCACTTGAACTGGACTTCGTCGCGTTGGGCGTATTCCGTGATGTCACAAGCAGACGCGTTCGGAATCTCGTAGGTTGAATGGTATACGGTCGAGAAGTCGGACTGCTCTTTCACCGCGCCGCGAATGGACGTGAATTCCTGATACGCCAATTCGTATAGCGACATGTATCCATCGCACTGATTGTCTGCTGCTGCGGGCAAAGCGCCTAGAGTCAGCGCGGCGCTGGCTGCCGCCAGTGTGAACAAATTCTTCTGCACGATTTTCGTCCCCGTTATCAACTGTTTAGCACGCCTATCACATTGCGGCGGGAGACCAAAGCCGGGGCGTTAATCGTCGCTCGGCACATAATCGAGCGGCGGCGTGACCACCTCCGTTCGCGGTGTTTTTGGTTCGGACGGGCTGGACCCCGGTGCGGGCAGGGCGATCGGACGGCTCGCATCCAGCTCGCGCTCTGAAGACTCATACCGCGGATGAACCAGGTTTCCCGCATCCCCAAATGCATAGACGAGGCGCGACCAGTCGCGTTGGGCATATTGGAATGCGCCGCCACGTGGATCGATGTCCGACCATTCGGGCTCGCGCGCTGCGGTGACTGCCATCCGGCCCCAACGCTCGGCCTCAGTCAGGTCGCCATAGCCGCGTAGCGCTTTTTCCAGGAGCAAGCAGAGCCGGGCCGTTGGTTTCTCCTCGACCAGCAGCGCCAGTGTTTTCACCGCATTCAGCCAATCGCGATCCTGCATGGCGAGTTCGGCCGTCAAGATGCGGCTTTCGCGGTGGTCGGGATTGGCTTCGGCCAGGGCTTTCAGGCGGCCGGCAATGGTGGCGGGCGTCGCACTCGTATCGAGGCGGCGTGTAAGCTGCGCCAGCGCCGGGTGAGGTCGCGCCTTCCAGCCCAGCTCAAGCACGCCTTGAGCCGCCTTGATCTTGTTATCGATCATGAGCTGCCGGGCGCCGTGCCATGCCGCGGGCGGGAAAGACGGCGCAGATCGGATCGCTTCGGCCAGGAGACGCTGAGATTCCTTGCGTTCATTGTGCTGCAGCGCGGCGGCGCGGGCGGTGTACAGAACGGCGCGGCGGCGGCGCAGACTTTCGCCGCTGATCTGGCCACGTTTTTCCCCAACAGACAGCGTGGTGAGGGCTTCGTTCCAGTTTCCGGCCGCGACCTGGCTGTCAAACAAAGTGTTGAACGGCCAGTCGGCGCCAGACTTCAATTCCAGGGCTTCTCGTGTGCGCGTTTCGGCAGACAGGCTGTCACCACGGGCGCTGGCCGCCGAGGCTGCGCCGCGCAGGCCAGCCAGTTGACCACCCGGCAGACGGGCAAGCTGACCCCAAGCCCGTTCGGCGCTCGACCAATCGTCTGAGATTTCAGCAGCGCGCGCTTCCAGCAAGAGTTTCAAACGGTCGTCGTCGGCGTGTTGAGCGGCCTTCTTGGAGAGTTTCTTGGCCATAGCCGCATCACCTGCTTCCGCGGCGAGCAGGCCGTCTGCCAGCGCTCTGTTCGCGGCTTTCACCTTTGAGGCTTTGCGCGAGCGGCTGAATCGGCTCGGCAGCGTCACAAGGCCCGTCAACAATGACCAGACAAGCGCCATCGCGGCGCCGACCAATAGAATAGCCAATATTGCCCAGACCAGTTCAAATTCATAAACCGCGCCGCCGCCCAGATCGAGCGACAGACCGCCGGGCAGGCGCGAGGCCCACATCACGAAGATGCCGGCCAGCACAATCAGCAAGATGATCAGAAAAAGGATGATCATTGGCGCTCTTCCGCAATCATGGTGAGGCGCAAGGCCTCAAGGGTCTCTTCCAACAGGTGTCGATCCTCAGCATTTTGCAGCCAATCTGTGAAGACAGGCTGAAGATCGGCATCAATCGCGCGAATATGTTCAATTGTTTCAGCGAGTTCGCCAGCCTCCAGTGCGGTTGAGGCGAGGGTCAGATGATCGCGCGCCGTAACAGCGTCCTTGCGCCGGACCTGAATCCCGTCGCCGAACAAGCTGCGCATCCAGCCCGAGCTACCAGGCGTCGCATCCGCTTCACGGTCGAGCGCCTCGTCCTTCAATGCTGGAAAGGCGGCGATGAGGTCCGTACGGGTCGGCACCGCCTTGGACGCGACCGAGGATAGGCTTCGCACAGCGCCATTGCCTGGCATGGCAGAGTCGAGGCGTTGATAGGCCGAGAGGAATGGGCGGCCGCGCCGCGCCGCGGCTTCGATGGCAGACAAAGCAAGGGCGGCTTCCGTGCGATTATTGATCGTCGTGGTCGCCGTCAGTGTTTCAGATCCGGCTTTTTCCTCCAGCGTATCGAGCCGGGTCTTGAGCAGATCCAGCGCAAGGTTGTAGCCATCGAGCTGCGATACGAGCGCATCTTCCAGAGCTGAGATTCGCGCATCCAGAGCGGCAAGGTCCGCAGATGCTGGCGCTCCGTTCTCGTCATTGCCATCATCTGCCAATGACGCCACGCGGGCCCGCTGCAAAGCCGAGATATCAGATTGAATGGCATCGATTTCGTCGCGCAATGCGCGCATGTCCGTTACGGTTCGAGTGCGATCGGCGCGCAAGCTGTCGGCCCGGCCTTTGAGGGCAGCGATTTCCGCGGCCTGGTTGGTCGCCTGTTCTGCATTGCCTGTTTGCGCCGCCGAAATGTTTGCGAGGTCTGACTCAAGCGCAGAAATCTTGCCTGCTCCCGGCTTGAATCCCGGCACATAGCTCGCCCCTGCGACTGCCAGGCTGATGATTGAGATGGCGCCAAGGCCGAGAAAGGCTGCCCATCCCGGTCCCGTGGCAGAAGCCTTGTCAGAAGCTGGTTTCGGCGCTGCTGGTTCGAATTCCGCATCAATCGGCAAATCATCCCCCGCTTCAGGTGGTTGGGATGATGTCGTCATGAGCCGGTCTCCATTCTCGCTGATGCGCGCAGTCTATATCGTGTCGCTTCAGGCCGAAAGTGTGGCAAGGGCGGCCTCCATGGCATGAAACAAACCATCCTCATTCGGCGAGGGTGCAATCTCTATCGTCTTGAGATCTAACCTGTTTAGCGGTGCAGCCGCCGACTCAGAAATCGCAATGGTGATGAGATGGTTCAAGCGTCGGTCCTGGCACAACTCGGCGAAGCGCTGAGCGCCCTTTGCCGAGTGGATGAGAAGGACGCAAGGCGCATCCTGGCTGAGCACTTCGTAAGCCGCGTCAGAGAGCGATGCGGCCGGGCGCATGTCATAGAGCGGCGCAAACTTGGTTTCAAAGCCGTGGACCGCTAGCCGCTGTTTCAAGTCGCCTTTTGCCGCTGCGTTGGCAATGTGAAGCAGCGGCTTATGGGTCGGCGCCGTCTTGCGGGCGATGAAATCGGCGAGATCCAAAGCATTGCCTGCCGACTCGTGCACGTCTGAAAACCCTGCCGCGCGCGCCGCTGTGGCCGTGGCCGGGCCGACACCCCAGGCCGGAAGGAACCGGTCATGACGCAATCCTGCATAGGCGCGCACAGCATTGGCGCTGGTGAAGACGAGACCTGAAAGCGTCTCAGCGGATGGCAACACTGCGTCTGAGCGTTCTTCCATAATCAAAACCGGTGAGAGAATTGCCGTGTGTCCTATCTGTTCCACGCGCCGCGCCGTTTCGTCTGCGCCCGGTTGGGCACGCGTGATGAGAACAGGGAAAGTCGGTCGGGTCATCGGGCGCGTTCAGTCTGTAAAGACCGGCAAATCTCCCCCAGCTTGTTCGCGAATGTCCATCGCGATGCTGCGGCCGAGTTTCGCGAGATCATTGAGGCTGGCCGACAATAAGGCTTCGCCATAGGCGTTCCATTTGGTCTGCCCGTCGGGGGTGAGCACCTCGCCACGCAAGTACCAGGTGCCATCAAGGTTCTGAAGCTGCGCCGCCATTGCGGTGCGGCAGGAGCCATCAAGCTCTGCCAGAAAGGCCCGCTCTGCTGTCGCCATTGCTCGGGTTGCTGGATGATCGATCAGCGCCAGGGCACTTGAAACGTCCTCTGACAAATCAGCGGCGCGAGCGGCGACGGCAATGATACCTTGGCCCGCGGCAGGAAGCATATCGCCCATCGCAACCGGGTGGGCGAGGTGGTCGAGGCCCAGTCGTTTCAGGCCCGCCATGGCGAGGAACGTTGCGTCGGCCTCGCCGCGCTCGAGTTTCTCTATTCGCGTTTCAACCCGGCCTCTGAATGGAACGACCTTGAGATCGGGGCGAAGCGAGAGGGCCTGGGATTCACGGCGTAGACTGGCTGTGCCGAGGACAGCGCCTTCGGGCAGGTCCTGCAAGCGGGAGATCCCATTCGTCGTCAGAAATCCGTCGCGCGGATCGGCGCGTTCCGGGTAGGCGACAAGGCTTTGACCGTCGGGAAGCAAGCTCGGAACATCTTTAAGGCTGTGTACACCAATATGCACTTCACCAGCATCGACGGCGCGATCTATCTCACGCGTAAATAGACCTTTTCCGCCTGAGTTGATGAGGCGTTCCGAGGTGAGCTGGTCGCCCTTGGTCGAGAAGGTCACGATCTCGCAGTCGAGCGCAGCATCGCTGACGCGTTTCAGTTCTGACGCGATCAGTTCTGCCTGATACAGCGCCAGCGGAGACCCCCGTGTGCCGATTCTGACGGTGCGTGCACTTGACATCCGAGCTCCGATTCTGCGTTGATTTCAGCTAAGGTTGAACTGATCCCGGCGCAAGCCGGTGCGGGCAGGAGGGACATCATGCGTAGATTGCTGCTCGTAATGAGTTTGCTCTTAGGCAGTTGCATTCAGGTCGACGATCGCATTTCCACCGTGGAACCGCGTCCGCCATTGCAAGCGTCTCCAATCTCGCGGTGCATGAACCTCGGCAGTGCGCTTGAAGCGCCGACTGAAGGGCAATGGGGCTATACCGTCCGGCGCGAAGACCTGGCATTGTTGAAATCGGCTGGGTTCGACACGATCCGTTTGCCGGTGCGTTGGTCAATCTACACCTCTAAGACGGCTCCGTATGACATCGAGCCTGAAATTTTTAGTCGTGTGGATGAGATCGTCGGTTGGGCTGACCAGCTTGGACTCAACATTATCGTGAATGTCCATCATTTTAGCGGGCTGAATCAAAACCCTGACGATAATGAGCCCCGGCTGGAAGCGATTTGGGATCAGCTTGCCTCCCATTATGCAGGCGCGCCGAACACTTTGATTTTTGAAACGATCAATGAGCCGAATGACAAGATGTCTGTGGCTCGAACTGATGCGCTAAACGTCCGTTTGCTGGAGCGGATACGGCGCGATCACCCAGACCGCTGGGTGATTTTAGGAACTGCTGATTGGGGCAGTTTGAATGGGCTACAAGAATCCGATCCGACATATGCCCGCAATGTGATCCTGACGTATCATGAATATCACCCGTTCGATTTTACCCATCAGGGTGCGCCCTGGACCCACGTCGATGAAACCGGACGCAGATGGGGAAACCGGTCGGAGAAGCGAACGATGAGAAATCGTTTAGACGCTGCGCAAATGGTCCAGTCCGAGTCTGGTATGCCCGTTTTCCTTGGAGAGTTCGGAGTGTTTCAGGATGTTCCCGTAAGACAACGCGCGAAGTGGACGAAGACGGTGCGGACAGGGATTGAGACTCGCGGCATGTCCTGGTGCTATTGGGACTTCGCCGGTGAATTAAACGTATACGATATCGAGTCGGAATCCTGGATTCCGCAGATCAAGAGTGCCTTGCTGGACTAAGCCGGTTTCAACAATCGCGTGAACCGCCTATATCCGCGCCATGTCGGACTCCGTTACTATTCTTGGGATCGAAACCAGCTGCGATGAAACCGCAGCCGCTGTGCTGCGTCGAACCCGGCAAGGTGAGGTCGAGATCCTGGCAGAAATCGTACACAGCCAGATTGATGAACACGCGCCTTATGGCGGCGTGGTGCCCGAGATCGCGGCCCGCGCGCATGCGGATATCGCTGACACAGTGGTGGCCCGAACACTGGATGAAAGTGGTTTGGCGCTGGCGCAGCTTGATGCAATCGCCGCGACCTCGGGCCCGGGTCTGATCGGCGGTGTCATGGTCGGCATGATGACCGGCAAGGCGCTCGCTCTGGCGACTGGCAAACCATTCATTCCGATCAATCACCTGGAAGGCCACGCGCTTTCTCCAAGGCTCGCGGATAACTGCCCATTCCCGTATCTACTACTCTTGGTTAGCGGTGGGCATTGCCAGTTTATTGAGGTGACCGGGCTGGGGGCCTATCGCCGCCTCGGCTCAACCATTGACGATGCGGCGGGCGAGGCATTTGACAAGCTCGCCAAGACGCTTGGCATCGGTTTCCCGGGCGGGCCTGCCGTCGAGCGGTTGGCTGAGCGTGGCGACGCTGAACGGTTTTCGTTGCCACGGCCATTGATGAACCGCCCTGGGCTCGATCTCAGTTTTGCGGGACTGAAAACGGCGGCGGCGCGAGTCGTAGAGCAGCGGGAACTGGACGATCAAGGTCGTGCGGATTTGTGTGCATGTTTTCAGCGGGCTGTCTCAGATTGTCTGGCGGGGAAAACGGAGCGGGCGCTGGCTGATTTCAAAACCAGGCACGCAGGTTCGCTTCGGCTGGTTGTGGCCGGCGGCGTCGCAGCCAATCAAACGATCCGCGCTGCGCTTGGTCATGTCGCGCAGCAAGCCGGCGCAAGTCTGATCGCGCCGCCACTCCAGCACTGCACCGATAATGCCGCCATGATCGCTCTGGCAGGTGCGGAGCATTTGGCTGCGGGAACGGTCGATGGATCAGGTCTGGCGTTCGCGGCACGTCCACGTTGGCCGCTGGATGAGGCATCAGCGCAATCTGATCCGGCTTATGGTGGTGGCAAGAAAGGTGCGAAAGCTTAGAACTTGAAGGCGGAGCGAAGACGGATACCGGCTTCGATTTCCTGGTCTTCCCATTGAGCCGTGTCGTCCAGCTCTTCTGCGCCGATGGTCAGTTCACCGCCCACAGAAATCCGAGGGGTGATCCGGAATTCGGCTTCTGCCAGCATTTCTTCCCGCGGCAGAGGTGAGTCTTCGCCACGAGAGGTCAGGTCGAGGCTGAGGCTCCAGCGATCGCCTTTGATCCAGGCCAGGTTAAACGTCTGCGAAGGACTGGATTGCCAGGCCGGAGATTCCAGGTTGGCGCCGCTAAGGCTGAATTTCTGGAACCAGTCCGGTTCAGCCTGATCGGTTTCGGAGATGCTTGGCGCAGGCATTTCGGGCACATCTTGCTGGGCCATCGCCGGAAGGGCGCAGCCACCAAAAAACAAAAGAGATGCCGCAAGAATGCGCATGTCAGATACTCCTGCCCAATAGATAGCAGGCACAGTCGTTAATAGAACCTTAATTTCCAGTTAGCCGGACAATTTTCTGTGACAGTGTGATTTCAACAACAACACCTTGTGAGCGTCGCAATTGCAGCGGCGATTCGACTTCGTCCTGAACATAAGCGATGGCGAAGCGTGTTTCTGGTGAAAAACGCCGCGCCGCGCCGATCCGCCAACTGTGCGACTCAAGGCTCGCACCATCATCCGTGGACTCACCATATTCTGCTGAAAATTCAGTGCTGTACGCCTCTCGGTGCAGGCCCGCGCTCCAGGCCGAGTAGTCACCGTCGGCAAGGCCATTGTCGGACGACACCCAAGACGTACCGAACGTCCATTCATCCTTTTCGATCCGCGTTCCCGCGGACCAGGATTCGACCTGGTCAGAGAATGCCGTCAAGCCGCCTGATGAGATGTCTGCGTTGGACCAACCAAGGCCAACATCCACCCGCCATCCCGAATCGCGAAACCGACGACTCGCGTTCAAGGCGAGCTCCACAGCATTTTCCGCGTCAGGGGCGAGCTGTCCGGCGGCCGCGGTGGGGCGGCGGTCGAGGCCATCAGCGTCTGCGGCCGGGGTGAAACTGGCGCCCGCGCGGATGCCGATCAGGCGCGGACTGGCATAAGAGATCTTGGCACTCGGACCGGTCAAATTATGGCGCGTCTGGATTGTGGACAGTCCGGTCGGGTCCAATAACGTATTATCGAGGCGCGCATGCGAGAGCACTGATTTTGCGCCCTCCTGAAACCGGCTGGCGACGCCGCTATCCTTACCGATCCGGACTTCCCCATATCCGCCGTCGATTTGCAGGTATGCCGTTTCAAACCGCGCCCGCAAATCGCCACCCTCGGCCGGCGCGGTGGCCGAAAATCCCGAATAGGCCCCTGTTGCGGCGAGCGGGGACGCCCCGAAGCCGCCAATCCCGCCGGGCCGCGTAGGGTGGTCGCGCTGCAGTCGCAATGCGCCGCGCGCCCTAACACGTACGCCGTTTTCCAGGACTTTCTCTGTCTGCCCGGCAAGGGATATTTCGCCCAGAATTGTCTCAATGTCCGGCGTTGAATCGCTGTCAGCGATCGGGGTAATCACCGTTACTGACTCGAAATCCAGTTCCGTCTCCAGCGGTGCGCCGGCTTGTGCGAGTCCCGGCATTCCCGTCAGCAGGCCCAGCGAAGGACACAGGGTCAAAAGGCGGATCTGTCTCATATTGTGTGACTTCCTTTGGCGACAGCAGACCCGATAGCATATCGGCACTGGCAGGCTGAGTTTCAGGTGCTATAGAGACTGTTATTCAACAAGACCTTGCCAACGGGAAATGACAATATGAAGGCAGTATCAACCCTGATCACAGCAGCATTTGGCGCGGTAGCGCTTTCAGGCTGTGTCTTCGGTGGTGGCGACAATGTCGAGCGCCGAGTGGTTGAGGAAATTACCGGCGGCGCAAACCCGTACCTATGGCGGGCCAGCCTCGATACGCTGGATTCGCTGCCTTTGGTGACGGCGAACCCATATGGCGGCACGATCATCTATGACTGGCACTCGTTTGAGAGTGCGCCGGGCGAACGAATCAAGGCGACCGTCTACATTCTCGATTCCCGCTTGCGCGCTGATGGTGTCAAAGTCTCGGTCTTCCGGCAGGTCAATCAGGATGGCACCTGGGTCGATGCGGATGCCGATCCCGAGACAGGAGTTCAGCTAGAGAACGCGATCCTATCCCGCGCGCGCAATCTCAAGGCATCAGAACTCGACTAGTTATTGAAAATTATGGGGGAGGCCATGGCCTCAAGATACAATCCGCAAGATGCGGAACCCAAATGGCGTGAAGCCTGGGCTCGGGCTGAGCTGTTTAGAGCCAAATCGCCGGCCGAGGCGGGCGATATGCCGAAAGCTTACGTGCTCGAGATGTTTCCATATCCGTCCGGGCGCCTGCACATGGGGCATGTTCGCAATTATGCCATGGGTGATGTCGTGGCGCGGCACAAAAAAGCCAAGGGCTACAATGTACTGCACCCGATGGGTTGGGATGCGTTCGGGATGCCGGCTGAAAACGCCGCGATGGAAAAGAACGTCCATCCGGGCGACTGGACGTATCAGAATATCGCAGCCATGAAGGCGCAATTCGAGAAGCTCGGCCTGTCGCTGGACTGGTCGCGCGAGTTCGCCACCTGCGACCCGGATTATTATGGCGAGCAACAACGTCTGTTCCTGAAATTCATGGAAAAGGGCCTCGTCTATCAGAAGAAGGCTAAGGTGAACTGGGACCCGGTCGACAATACCGTGCTTGCGAACGAGCAGGTCATAGACGGTAAGGGTTGGCGCTCGGGCGCGGAGGTGGAGCAGCGTGAATTGGTGCAGTGGTTCTTCCGCATTACCGATTATGCCGAGGATCTGCTGGAGCAAGTTCAGAAACTCGAACGATGGCCAGAAAAGGTCCGCACCATGCAGGCCAACTGGATTGGTCGGTCTGAAGGTTTGCAAATGCGGTTCGAGTGGGTCGCAGATGCGCCAGCAGGCCACGAGGCCGGCATAGAGATCTTTACGACCCGCCCGGACACATTGTTCGGTGCGAGCTTTGTGGCCTTGTCGCCAGACCACCCCTTAACCATCGCCATGGCCGATGCGAATGGCGATCTCGCAGATTTTCGGACCGAGTGCGCGAAGGTGGGAACCTCCGAAGCCGATATCGAGAAAGCCCCGAAAATGGGCTTCGATACCGGGCTGCGCGTGAAGCACCCATTCGTCGACGGTCAAACGCTTCCAGTCTATGTCGCGAACTTCGTCTTGATGGGTTACGGCACCGGCGCAATCTTTGCCTGCCCCGGCCATGATCAGCGCGATTTCGACTTTGCGCGCAAATATGACCTGCCCATCCTTCCTGTCGTGAAGCCGTCAGACAAAGAGACGGTCTCAAGCACGTGGGTGAGTTCAGGCCAGGGCGCGGACATGGACGCGGCATATACCGGGCCGGGCACACTCATGAATTCCGGGTTTTTGAATGACAAACCTGTAGAAGAGGCGATCTCTTTGGCGATCGCCAAGATCGCGGACATGGGGCTTGGCCAGGGAACGGTGAACTATCGTCTGCGTGACTGGGGCGTCTCTCGTCAGCGCTACTGGGGCTGCCCGATCCCGGTGATCCATTGCGGCGATTGCGGCATCGTGCCGGTGCCGGAAAACGATCTTCCTGTAAAACTCCCTGACGATGTCAGTTTCGACAAGCCCGGGAACCCGCTTGTACACCATCCAACCTGGAAGAACGTCGCCTGCCCAAAATGCGCAAAGCCGGCGCAGCGCGAGACCGATACGCTCGACACGTTCAATGATTCCAGCTGGTACTTTGCCCGCTTTGCCAGCGTCGATGACCCGGTCGAGCGAGCCTACTGGTTGCCGGTGGATCAATATGTCGGCGGCGTCGAACATGCGGTGCTGCACCTGCTCTATGCGCGCTTTTTCATGCGCGCGATGCGAGATGTCGGCGAGGTGGACTTACCGAGCGGCGAGCCGTTCGACGGCCTGTTCACACAAGGCATGGTGACCCACGAGACGTACAAATCAGAAGACGGTCGCTGGCTTCAACCTTCCGAAATTGAACAAAAAGGCGAGGCCTGGTTCGAACTCGGCACCGGAACGCCGGTTACGGTTGGCGCAATCGAAAAAATGTCCAAGTCGAAGAAGAACACTGTCGACCCGGACAATATCATTGCCATGTTCGGGGCGGACACGGCTCGCTGGTTTGTCCTCTCCGACAGTCCGCCCGAACGCGATGTGGAGTGGACGCAGTCCGGGGCGGAAGGTGCCGGACGGTTTGTGCAACGTGTTTGGGGCGTCTTCAATGTGCTCAGCGATGCCGCACGCGACGCTCAAGCCGCCGGTTCGGATGAGGCAACCGCACTGCGCCGTGCATCCCATAAAGCCGTGCATGCCATCGACAGGGCAATTGAAGAGTTCCGGTTCAATTCAGCGATTGCGACCGTGCATGAATGGGTAAGTTCCTTGAAGAAAGCAGAGCAAGGCGGCGGCGACCTGCTCGCAGCGCGCCTTGAAGGCGCATCCATGCTTGCCCGCTGTCTGGTCCCTTTCATGCCGCATCTGGCTGAAGAATGCTGGACCATGATCGGTGGCGAAGGCTTGTGTTCGGCCGCGACCTGGCCAGAGATCGATGAATCTCTTCTGGTCGAAGACAGCGTCACGCTGCCGATTCAGGTCAATGGCAAACGCCGGGCGGAAATCTCGGTCGCCAAGACGGCGAGCAAGGATGAAGTCGAGGCCGCCGCCTTGGCGCTCCCGGCCTTGCAGAACTTCATTGCTGACAAAGACATCAAGAAAGTGATTGTGGTTCCCGGCCGGATCGTGAATATCGTGGTGTGATGAGACAGCTTGCAATCGCTCTTCTGGTTTTAACGCTCTCGGCCTGCGGGTTCACGCCGCTGTACGCCTCGGATGTGACGGCCGGTAACATTCAGATCGGCAAAATTGATGGGCGCGCCGGCCACGCACTGCGCAAGGCGCTGCTGCAGGAGCTTGCGCCTGGATTGCCGGGGGTCGATACGCCGGGCCGACTGGAAATCGAGCTGAACGAATCGATTGGGCGCCTTGCCTTGCAACCGGACGAAGCGGCGACACGGACCGACATCATCGTTCGAGCGAACTATGTCTTCGCCTACGCCGACACAGCAATCTCTGGCCGCTCCTCGGCGGAAACCAGCTTCCTGGTGCCGGATGCGCCCTTCTCCGATATTGCCGCGCAGATCGATGCCACGGACCGCGCGATGCTACTGCTGGCGCGCCGAATTGCGGACGATCTTCGTATCAAGACGGCGAGCGCCGAATGAAGCTGCAAGGCAATAGCGCTGAACGCTTTGCCAAAAAGCCCGATCCCGCCTGCCAGTTCGCTCTGATTTTTGGGGAGGATGAAGGCGTTGTTGCTGATGCTGCGAATACATTGATCCGGGCCTGGACCAAGAATGATCCGGCCACGGTTCTCACGCTCGACGAAGATGAGGTGAAGCGTGACCCTTCAAAACTGTTCGATTCGCTGGAGGCGGTATCTTTGCTCGGCGAGGGCACGATCATCCGCATCCGGACCAAGGGCGAGAAACTGTTCACTCTGATGAAGGACGTGCTGGCGCTACCGACAGAACGCGTCGCTGCGAAGCTGGTGCTGCAGAATGGGAGCTTGAACACACGCTCGAAATTGCGCACCGCATTTGAAGCGGCATCAAACGCGGCTGCCTTGCATCTCTTCGCAGACAGCGACGCAGATATGTCTGATCTGGTGCGCGCCTTCCTGAAAGATCGCGGCGTTGAGATTGATGATGAAGCGCTGTCGGATTTTGTCGGCGGCCTGCCGGGCCATCGCAGCCTCGCCAATGCTGAGATGGAAAAGTTGGCTGTATTTGCGCACAATCTTGGCCGCGCAGTCTCAGCTGCCGATGTTGGCGCGCTGTGCGAAACCAATGCTGACGAGAACGCACGGCGAGCGGTATTGCTGGCTCTGAACGGCGACCCGGGCCCCGCACAAGCAGAGATGGACCGAGTGCTAGATGCGGGCCTGTCGCCGATCAGCCTCATCCGTATGTTCGAAATGGAAGCGAGCCGCATGCTCGACGCCCAGGCCTTGCAAGGCGAGGGCGGGGCAGCAAATGTCGGGATGAAGCTGAAGCCTCCGGTCTGGAAATCAGATTGGCCAGCTTTCCAGGCACGATTGCGCAAATGGCCGACACCTCGCCTGACGCGCCTGGTCGAACGTCTGCACGATCTCGAATTGATGGCAAAATCGCCTGGCGGGGCAGGTCTTGCCGAACCGGCGACGCGGGCGCTGTTCATAAATTTGTACCAGGCGGCGTCGAAAGCTGCGTGAGACGATCACGAATCGATGACTGGAAGTTTTATCCAAGCTTTGCCATGGAGGGGGTAGAGGCTATTCGATGACCGGTTTGAACAGATTCATGCTGCTATTCGCAGCGCTAGCGCAATTCTCAGCGCCCTTGCTGCCATTGATGGGTGCGGGTGAAACGATTGGTGCGCGGGCCGTCGCGGAAGGCATTCCGCCCGAGCTGCCTACTGGCGTCTTCTTTTCCATTTGGAGCGTGATATTCATCGGCTATTTGGTCATGGCAATCCTGCATGTGCGAGCGCCGGATCACGTCACCAGACAGCTCGTCGGGCCGCTGACACTTGCAGGATTGGGCAACGCGATCTGGATGGTGTCGGCGCAGAGCATTGGCTTGATCTGGCTAGATTTTCTGCTGTTGCTTCCGATTGGATTTTTCGCCTGGGAGGCTGCTTATCGCCTCGACCGAACCGAAACCTATAATGGCACCTTGCGGAGCATCCTTTACGGCGTGACCACCGGCCTGTTGGCGGGATGGCTCACGGTTGCTGTATCTATAAGTGTACCGGATGTCGGGCGCTGGCTGTTGGATCGCGGTCCGAGTGACGCAGTGTGGCAGTCACTCTGGATGACGCTTGTTCCAGCGGTTGTTCTGGCGACCGTGTTTGCCAACCATGTTAGCCGCAATGGCTGGTACTTCGTTGCGCTAGGGTGGGGATTGCTCGGCATCGTCGTCAACAACTGGGCGCGACTAGGTACACATGCGCTCGCCATCGCGGCGGCGATTGTCGGAGCCTATATCCTGTTCCGGCGTATTCGCTTCGGCGCCAGCGGTAGTTATCCGGCCAAGCCTTGAGTTTGGCGATTCAGCGTTTCGATCAGCAATTCATCTATGACCCCGGTCGCCTCAAGACCATTGTCGGTCTGATAGGCT
>Ga0207422_1002887_pt1 | contig 19765 bp, 17 predicted proteins | sample MarCyaLeptolynsp_FD_187757 | JGI IMG/M metagenome (GOLD analysis project Ga0207422, IMG submission 187757) | Marine cyanobacterial communities from Panama - species 1 Leptolyngbya sp. (SPAdes) | ecosystem: Environmental > Aquatic > Marine > Unclassified | place: Panama: Panama City | collected...
CCCACGCCACGTCCCCCCGGTCCATGAACTTGCGCCTTTGTCTGATATGCACCCATTTGCCCCACCAAGGATTGTCAGTCTGTGTCCGGATAAACCGCCCAGCCTGCGCTTCTCCCCTGACGCGCACCACACGATTGACGCGCGTTGCCACAGTTTTTCTATACACCCACTGATTGCTACCTTGAGTGTAGTCAACTTGAAAGTCCTAACAAGTTCCCTCATGCGACTTTCCTCGGTAAAATTGCTGAAACTGCTGCGTCCAACTCATGCGCGAGAAGGACAGCTAACGTGATCGTCGGGGCTCGCGAATTGATGTCCTTCGCTCGCTGCAACAACGCGTTGAGATTCAGCAGGTCGAATTTGGAGACGAAGTCCGGATGTTCGACGAGATCCGGCTTGTTCAAGACCAGCCACGAAACTGCAGAAAGAACCTGGGACGACCAGTTTCCGCGGTTGACCGGCGTATTGATCAGGCCGAAGACCAACCGCAGATGTCCCGGCCCGTGCTTCTTGAGAAGCGCTTGGCAGGTACGGCGGGCCTTGCACTGGTTGCGTCCCTCTATGCGTCTGGCCGGAGCCACGAAATGGATGCCGTACTCGGCTGCGAGCTTGTCCAGGTGACCTCCTGACGCCATCAACGCTCCTCCCGGGTTTCAGTTGCTTTCTTGAGCGCGGCGAAGGATGCCTCCGCCCTTTCCCGCGCGCTTAAACTCAAATGTTTATGTTTTGTTCTCATATTTTTGCGAATATCGCTATCGGCGCGAGAGTGATCGACATGCTCCGAAATGCGCCTCCGGTCGCGCGTCCCGGAAGCCTCCTTGGTATTCAATTGCGATTTCAGGTTTTTCAACTCAAGCGTCAACAATCGGGTCCGCGCCTTTTCAAGCGCATACTCATCTTCCAGACGCGCGCACGGTCTTTCGGCGCGCAGGCGAAAGTGCGCCACCCGATCTCTTGCCTCTTCAATTTGATCCTTAAGTCCGTCCACCAAACCTACCCTTTCCAGTTCTCAACTGCCTGACTTCAGCGCTGTCGACGCGCAAATATGTTTGTACGCATATTGCGTATACTTGTCAACGCAGTTTTCATACGCTAAAAGAAAAGCCAATCTGGCAGTCACACGGCAACGGCACCATGGATCAACCGCAAGCAACCCTCCGCGACAAACTCCAGCATCTGAAGGAAAGGTCCGGCCTTTCCCTTCGCGCAATCGCAAGAGAGATGGGATATTCGCAGGCCTCCTCCATCCAGCGCTACTTCTCCGCCGACTACCCGGAAACAGGCCTTCCAGCAAATTTCATCAGCAAGCTTCTGGCAGCACTCCCCGGAAAGGGCGACCCCGCCATCACACGCGAGGAAATCCTTGCTCTGGCCGACGGCTCAGTCGCCGAAATCCAGAAGAAGCTTCCCGATCTGCCGAAATCCGGCGTGCCGATTGTTGGCGAAGTAGCGGCCGGGCTTTGGATGGAAGCCGCACTTTTTGAAACAGAAAACTCATTGGAATCAACAATATCATACGATGTACGCTTCCCAGCGCAAGCTCAATATGTCGTTCGGGTGCGCGGCGAGTCGCTCAACCGAATTGCCGGAAACGGCGACCTGCTTTTGTGTGTTGATTATCTCGCCGCCGGCATAGAGCTGAAAGAAAATGACCTGGTCCTTGTCGAACGCTCAAGGGACGAAGGCATGACGATCGAACGCACCGCCAAGCGCCTCATCAACCTGAACGGCCAGTCCGAACTCATGCCTGAGTCGGATGACCCGAGGTTTCAGGAAACCATTGTCTATCGCGAAGGCGACGCCGACCACACCGAAGTCAAGATCAAGGCAAAAATCGTGATGGTCTTCAAGCCGCTTTGACGGAAAACTTCCCGGCACTTCGAGTCTCGCATCATCTGCCCGGACTTCCCAATCAACCTCAATTCTGTACGCTTTAACGTACGATAGCAGAATTTTTTCTTGATTTGTACGCAGATTGCGTATATTTATTAGTGAATTTTGAAGGAGGAGATTGATGAAACCAAATCTGGACACGTCCATTTTCTCGGTCATCTGCGAACTTGGGGATTGTCTCTACACACCAGAGTTCGAATTGGCTGACATGCGCAAACACAGGCTGATTGACGACATCAGGACTGGGCAACTGGAAAAAGTCAGGGCCGTTCTGGAATTCAACCCTGTCGAAGGCTGGTGCAACGACATTACCGAGGACGTGTTAAGCGAGGCCTTTCCTGACTGGCAAGACTTGAACGAAGCGGCGCTTGAAGACTGGTCCGACTATGGAACCGAACGTATCGACAACCGCCGCGCAGGCATACAAGCACGCGTCGCCGCATAGGCCGGAAGGTAAGCACGCGTTGCCGGTGAAGTTTTCAGGTCTTCAGACCAGCTTGAGCACAGCTGTTCGCGCCTCAGCAAGCTGTTCCGCAAGGCGCTCTTTCTGAGCACTGAATCTGTGCGAGGGCACCGGCACCGAGATCGCATAGGTCAGCCCGACCGGGTCCTGAAATGCAAATCCAGCCGCTGAAATGCCCTGTGTGTGCTCATCAAGATCCCACGCGATTCCCGTTTTTCTGATGTCTTCGATCTCTCTGAGGAAATCAGACAGCGGCCGCTGGCTTTCTCCGCCAAACTTCAACTCCCGGCTTGCGATCGCGGCAACGCGGTCGTCTTCAAACAGTGAGAGGGCAGCCTTGCCGTTGGCCGTGTCCGTCATCGGAAAGACCTCGCCGACCGCAGAAACCGTCCGCAGCCGATGTGTGCCGACGACCTGGTCGAGAAACACCATGTGCTCGTCACGAAACACCGCTAAATCCACCGTCTCCTTCGTGCGCTTGGCAAGATCGGTCAGAACCGGATGAACGAGCTCCGTCATGTTCACGCGCCCCGCGGCGGCCAGGGACTGGATCTCCGAGCCAAGACGAAGCCCGCCCTCGGCAGATGAGGACATGACAAGCCGTTCGGAAAGCAACGCGTTGACGATCCGCTGTACCGTAGAACGGGGCAGCTGTACGCGTTCCGCGATCTGCCCCAGACTGAGACCGCTATTATCGTTTTTCAAAACACGCAGAATTTCAGCTGCGCGCGATATCACTTGCACACCCTGGCTGGATTGGGCCTTTTTCTCAGATTCCATCGCCAAAACCATTACTTGCCCTCTTTGACCCGACGCTGGATTCGCTTTTTTCGCACAGCGTTGATTGCAGCATATAGGTCAAAATTTCAGTTATGTCGAGATTCTCACTTGACCACATTACGATGCATCTGTACCGTTTAGCAATACAGTGATACACTGACTGACGGGAGGAACACATATGTCAGTGACTATTCGCGGCATCGAGTTTCAGGACAATCTGAACAATGATATGGGCGTGGAGTTCTACAACCTGTCCCACCGCTACGGCTTCCAGTGCCCGAACTGGCCCTATTTCCAGGACGTTCAGATCGACCGGAAGCACTACATGGCAAAATCCGGTGTGCTCTCGCAGACGATCACGACGACCATGCACGTCACCACGCATATCGATGCGCCGGCGCATGTGGTCCAGGGAACACCCTTCATCGACGAGGTGCCCCTGCCCCATTTCTTTGGCTCCGGTCTGGTGGTCTCCGTTCCGAAGCAGAAATGGGAACAGATCACGGCTGACGATCTCGAAAAGGCCTGCGGCCACGCCATTCGCAAGAATGATGTCCTGATCATCAACACCGGCTGGCACAAGCAGTATGAAGATGGCGATTATTTTGCCTACTGCCCGGGCCTGGTGCCGTCAGCGGCCGACTGGATGGTTGAAAAAGGGGTCAAGGTCGTCGGTCACGACACCCAGGCCAACGATCACCCGCTGGCGACTGCGATTGGCCCGCAGCGCAACGGCCCGATCCTGCCGCATCTGGAAGCGGAATACTTGGAATGGTCCGGCGGGCGCGATTGGAAGGACGATTTCCCCGAGTGGGAACCGGTTCACAACACGCTCTTTTCCAACGGCATCCTCGGGATTGAAAACGTCGGCGGAGACCTTGATGCGGTCACCGGCAAGCGCTGTACCTTCGCGTTCTTCCCCTGGAACTGGGACCGCGGCGATGGCTGCATCATCCGTCTCGTTGCCATGATCGACCGCGGGCAGCAGTACCGCATCGAACCTGGCGAGAACTTCTGATCGCCCGAAATTGAGGACCGTCGACGTGCGGCGGTCCGGTATGCCGCGTCTGGGAGGAAGCGATGCATGTGAAGCGTTTTGAAGACGCAAAGCCCTACGAGGCTCCCAACCACCACGGTGTTGTCGGTTTGCGCTTGCAAGGTTTTGAAGAAGGCGGACCTGAGAACCAGTGGCTCGGCCTGAGCCAGTTTCTCCCCGGAGGCGGCGCGGGACCGGATTCGACCCCCTTCGAGAAGGTCTATGTCGTTCTGGATGGCGAAATGACCGTTCAGTCCGACGGGGCAACCACCGTTTTGAAAAAATATGACAGCTGCACGATTGCGCCTGACGAAGTACGCACAATCGAAAACCGGTCAAATCACGTCTGTACCATGCTCGTCGTCATTCCCTATCCGCCGGAGAAAAACTGATGTCCGACGTCTGGACCCATCCGCTCGAACTGTTCGACATTAAGGGCAAGGTTGCGCTCGTCACCGGGGCAACGGGCGCATTCGGCGCTGTGGCTGCGAACGCGCTGGCCGGCGCAGGTTGCGATCTCATCCTGGCCGCCGGAAACAGTGAAGCTCTTGAAAAAGTGGCCGAGGAATGCCGCGCAAAGGGAGCCGCCGTTGAAACGGTCAACAAGCGTCCCTCCGATGCGGCAACCTGCGAAGAGATGGTTGAAAACTGCGTCAGGCATCACGGCTCACTCGACATTCTGGTCGTCGCCTCCGGCATGAACAAGGTCGCAAAGATCAATGACCTTGCGCCGGAGGATTTCTCCAATGTGATGGAAGCCAATGTTACCCAGTCCTGGCTGCTCGCCCGCGCTGCGACCGCACAGATGATGACGCAGCCACAGGGTGGCAAGATCGTGTTGGTCTCCTCGGCCCGTGGTCTCCTCGGACATCCGGCAGGATACACGGCTTATTGCGCGTCCAAGGCGGCAGTGGATGGCATTACCAAAGCGCTCGGATGTGAGCTGGGAGCTGACAACATCACTGTGAATGCGATTGCGCCCACGGTTTTCCGGTCACCCCTGACTTCCTGGATGTTCGAAGACGACGAACTTGCGAAAGGTTTCAGGGACGGCTTTTTGGCGCGTGTCCCGAAGGGACGGCTTGGCGAGCCGGAAGACCTGATCGGTCCGCTCCTGTTTCTGTCCTCGAAAGCATCCGACTTCTACACCGGACACATTCTTTATGCCGATGGCGGCTACACGGCAGGTTAGGTGATGAGCGAACGCAGCAACATCGCGGTCCTTGGTGCCGGCCTGATGGGCCACGGCATCGCTCTGACCTGCGCGCGCGCAGGTCATGAGGTTCGGGTTTACGATGCTTTCCAGAACTCTCTCGACACGTTGCACGGACGCGTGCGCGCGAGCCTGACCGCGCTTGGTGCCGAAGATGCAGAAACCGCAGATACGGTTGCCCGGATCGCGCCGGTCTCTGACCTGGCCGGCTGCGTACGCGAGGCCGATTTCGTCTTTGAGGCAGCCCCTGAAAAACCGGAGCTGAAACGCGCGCTTTTTGCCGACGCCGAACGCCATGCACCGGCTGACTGCATCTTTGCGTCCAACACATCGGTCATCCCGATCACGACAATCATGCAAGACCTTGACGAGCGCGGCAGAGCACTCGGAACCCATTGGTGGAACCCGCCGCACATGATCCCGCTGGTCGAGGTCATAAGGACCGAATGGACCTCTGAAGCGGCCGTGAATGCGACGATGGAACTCCTGGCCTCGGTCGGCAAGACACCCGTCCGCGTCGAGAAGGACGTTGCCGGTTTCATCGGCAATCGTTTGCAGCACGCGATGTGGCGCGAGGCGATCAACCTCGTTGAAAAGGGCGTGTGCACCGCCGCCGATGTCGACACCGTGGTCAACTCGAGCTTCGGCAGACGCCTGTCCGTGCTGGGTCCGCTCGCCAACGCGGATCTGGTCGGCACCGATCTGACACTTGATATTCATGACAATGTTTTGGCCGATCTCGACAATCGGCCGGCACCTTCTCCTTATCTGCGCGGTCTTGTGGAGGCAGGAAAGCTCGGAATGAAGTCGGGTGAAGGTTTTCGGAGTTGGACGCCGGAGGAAGCGGACCAGCTCCGTCAGCGTGTTTCAACTCACTTGCGCAAGCTGGACACCATTTTGGAGTGAACCGGCATGCGACCGTGAAAAGCGCATCTGGGAGGATAGATGATGACGCTCATTGGAAAGAATTTCGGCATTTCACGCCGCGGCTTCATTGCCGGGGCGACGGCAGGACTGGCAGCACCTGCCATCCTGACCAGGACCAGGGCATATGCAGCCGACCCGGTCATCAAGATCGGTCATGTCAGCCCGCGCACCGGGCCCCTCGCCGGGTTTGCCGAAGCAGACGACTACGTCCTCGCCGGTATTCAAAAGGCGCTTGCAGGCGGTGTTGAGAACAACAACAAATCCTACAAGGTCGAGATCATTTCCAAGGACAGCCAGTCCAATCCGAACCGGGCTGCGGAAGTCGCATCGGAACTGATCCTGAGCGACGAGGTCGACATACTGGTCGGTGCATCGACACCCGATACAACCAACCCGATCTCCGACCAGGCGGAACTCAACGAGGTCCCGTGCATCACGACCGATTGCCCGTGGCAGCCGTATTTCTTTGGCCGCAACGGCGATCCGGCCCAGGGTTTCGACTACACCTATCATTTCTTCTGGGGGCTGGAGGACGTCATCAAGGCCTTCCTGGCGCTCTGGGAAGAAGCCGGTGTTGAGCGTAAAGTTGGCGGACTGTTTCCCAACGATGCGGATGGCAACGCCTGGGGCGACGACAAGGTCGGCTTCCCGCCTGCCCTTATCGGCAGCGGTTTCGAACTCACCGATCCGGGCCGCTACCAGCCCTTGACCGATGACTTTTCAACGCAGATCTCGGCTTTCAAGGAAGCCGGATGCGAGATCGTCACGGGCAACATGATCCCGCCCGACTTTGCGACCTTCTGGTCCCAGTCGGCGCAGCAGGGTTTTCAACCCAAGGTGGTCACCATCGGCAAAGCGCTTCTGTTCCCCTCGGTAATTGAATCCCTTGGCGAGCGCGGCGATGGCCTGACCTCGGAAATCTGGTGGACCCCGGAACATCCGTTCTCTTCATCGCTGACTGGGGAAAGTGCCAAACAGCTGGCCGATGGTTACGTCGCCGCCTCAGGGCGCCCCTGGACCCAGCCAATCGGCTTCAAGCACGCGCTTTTCGAAGTCACGACGGATGTTATCAAACGCACCGCCGATCTCGAGGATCCGAACGCGATCCTGGAGGCTATTCAGGCAACGGATCTGCCGACGGTGGTCGGACACGTTAACTGGGGCTTCGGCCCGGTAAAGAACGTCTCCAAGACGCCCCTCGTAGCAGGCCAGTGGCAGAAAGGTGCCAATGGCATGGAACTGGTCATTACGTCCAATCACAGCGCGCCGGAGATCCCCACAACCGGCAAGCTGAAACTGTTGGCGTAATGCCCAATCGGCGCACGGCTTCACCGCCGTGCGCCCAGGTTTTCTCTCCCTGTTAGAGGTGCCGATGGCCCCAGTTCTCGAACTCAAGGATGTGTCCAAATCCTACGGTGCAATCACCGTGGCCGACCAGTTGTCCTACCAGCTCGATCAAGGCGAAGCCCTTGGGGTCATTGGGCCGAATGGCGCGGGAAAGACTTCCATGTTCAACCTGATCACGGGAACGGTCCGGGCGGACAGCGGACAGATCGTTTTCAGCGGCGAGGACATCACGCGGCACTCGGCCGCGCGGCGGTGCAGGCTCGGTGTCGCCCGCTCGTTTCAGATCCCACAGCCCTTTTCAGGCATGACCGTTTTCGAAAATGTTCTGGTCGCTGCAACACACGGAGCGAACCTCCCCGCGCAGAAGGCCAATCGGCACTGTCTGGAGATGCTTCAGCTCACGGGTTTGATCGACAAGGCGAATGATGTTTCCGGCTCTCTTACGCTGCTTGGCCGCAAAAGGCTGGAACTGGCGCGTGCGCTCTGCGCACAGCCGAAGCTGTTGCTTCTGGACGAGATCGCCGGCGGTTTGACCGAGAACGAATGTCATTCGCTGGTCGACACGATCAACACGATCCGGGCAACCGGCATTTCGATTATCTGGATCGAGCACATCGTGCACGCCCTGCTATCGGTCGTGGACCGTCTGATCGTGATCGATTTCGGCCGGAAGATCGCCGAGGGCGACCCGAAGGAGACGATGGCAAGCCGGGAGGTACAGGAGATCTACATGGGAGTGGATGCCGATGCCTGACGCTCTATTGGCCACGAATGCGCTTACGGCTCACTACGGCGACTTCCAGGCTCTGTTCGACGTTGATGTCAACGTGCAGCCCGGCGAAGTCGTCGCCATCATCGGTGCAAACGGTGCCGGCAAGACGACACTCATGCGGTCGATCACCGGTCTTTTGACCAATCAGCCGGGCATGGTCACGTTCAATGGCGCTCAGATCGGGGCGATGCGTGCCGATCAGGTTGCCAAAACCGGCATCGCCATGGTTCCGGAGGGCCGCCAGCTTTTTCAGTCGCTCTCCGTGGAAGAAAACCTTGTCATCGGCGGACAGATGGGCCGCAAGGGCGCCTGGAATCTGGAAAAGGTCTACGCGCTCTTTCCGGTCCTGAAGGAAAGACGTCTGGTTCAGGCGACCTCGCTGTCCGGCGGTCAGCAACAGATGGTCGCCATCGGGCGCGCCCTCATGTCCAACCCGGAGCTCATCCTGTTCGACGAGATCAGCCTGGGCCTTGCCCCGATCATTATCAAGTCGATCTATGACGCCCTGCCCGGGATCATTGGCGAAGGCATGAGTGCCGTCATCGTAGAACAGGACATCGCCAAGGCGCTGAGTGTCGCCGGTCGGGTCTATTGCATGCAGGAAGGCAGGATCTCGCTCGAGGGGCGATCCGACGAACTGACCCGCGAGCAGATCAGCGCTGCCTATTTCGGGGTGTAGAGGATGAACGGCCGAACCAGACAGCCGCGCTGGAGGCGCGCACGCACAAAACACCGGACAGACGGTATCGCAAACCGCAGAAAGGCATTTTGATGGAATGGATCAACGCCATCGTACAGGGCGTGCTTCTCGGCGGTCTCTATGCGCTCTTCGCAGCCGGCCTTTCGCTGATTTTCGGCGTCATGCGCCTGGTCAACATAGCGCACGGCGACTTCATTGTCCTCGCGGCCTTCCTTGCGCTCACAACCACCAGCACACTGGGTGTCAGCCCCTTGCTTGCGCTCATTTTCGTGGTGCCGCTCATGGCCCTTCTTGGCTACGTGCTCCAGCGCGGGATCCTCAATCAGACGCTGGGCGACGATATCCTGCCGCCTCTTCTGGTCACATTCGGTCTGTCCGTGATCATCCAGAACGGGCTCCTTGAGATCTACAGCGCCGATCCGCAGAAGATGAACGCCGGTGCGATTGAAACCGCAAGTCTCGCGTTGCCGGGCGATCTCAACATCGGCGTGCTGCCGCTGCTCATGTTCCTTGTCGCCGTTGCCGTCATCGCGGCGCTGCAGTGGATATTCTACCGCTCCGCACTGGGCCGCGCCTTCCGGGCGGTATCGGACAAACAGGATATTGCCCAGCTGATGGGGCTCAACAAGGCCCATGTCTTTGGTCTCGCCATGGCACTGTCCCTTGCCGTCGTCGGCATAGCGGGCGTCTTTCTCGGCATCCGCACCAGTTTCGATCCGTCGATCGGACCCGGCCGCCTGATTTTCGGATTCGAGGCCGTCATCATCGGCGGACTAGGCAATCTCTGGGGCACCCTGATCGGCGGCATCATTCTCGGCGTCAGCCAGAATATCGGCGCGCAGATCAATCCTGGCTGGCAGCTTCTGGCCGGTCACATCGCCTTCCTGATCGTTCTCGCGGTGAAGCCGCGCGGCCTGTTTCCCCGGATTGACTGATGACAACAGCAACCTACTCAATCTCAAGATCTTCGCCTGCGACCCGCATTGCGGCGCTTGCCGGTCTGCTTGTGCTTGCCGCCCTGGTGGCCGCACCCTGGTGGGCCGGCCGTGCGGACATGCGGCTCTTGAGCGAGATCTTCCTTTACCTCTCGCTCGCCTGCCTCTGGAACCTGCTTGCCGGGTATGCCGGTCTGGTCTCGGTCGGCCAGCAGGCCTTTGTCGGCTTCGGCGGCTACATGCTGTTCGCGCTGGCCATCTTTGCAGGCCTGTCACCGCTGGCAGCAATCCCGATTGCCGGGCTTCTCGGCGCGATCGTCGCCGTCCCCGTCGCCTTTTTGATCTTCCGGCTGCGCGGGGCGTATTTCGCCATCGGCACATGGGTGATTGCAGAGGTGTTCCGGCTCAGCTTTGCCCAGATTTCCGCCCTCGGCGGTGGCTCCGGCACCAGTCTACCGGTCGCGATCGTCCGCTCCATGGCCTCCAGCCGGTCGATGCGCGAGGCAACAACCTATTGGCTTGCCCTCGGTATGGCCGTTCTCGTTCTGGCCGTGATCTACCTTCTTCTCAGGTCGCGGAACGGTCTTGCGCTCACCGCCATCCGGGACAGCGAAGTCGCCTCCAACAGCTTCGGCATCGACATCTGGCGCCATAAGTTCATCGTCTATGTCGTAACCGCGGGGCTGACGGCATCGACAGGTGCCCTGATCTTCCTGCAGAAACTTCGAATTTCGCCAGACGCTGCCTTCAGCGTGAACGACTGGACCGCCTTCGTGATCTTCATTGTCGTCATCGGCGGCATCGGCACGCTCGAGGGTCCGATCATCGGCGTTATCGTTTTCTTCCTGCTGCGCGAGACGCTCGCAGACCTCGGCACGACCTACCTCTTGTTGCTCGGCCTCGTCGCCATCGTGGTCATGTTGAAAGCGCCAAGGGGGATCTGGGGCTTCGTCAAGGACAGAACCGGTCTGGAACTTTTCCCGCTGTCACGGCGGGTCGTGGATGAAAATCAGAAAAACGGAAAGTAGAGATGGCTCGCAAACGAAAAAAGACAATCATCACTTGCGCCGTGACGGGTGCCATCCACACCCCGACCATGTCGGATGCACTCCCCTTTACCGCCGAGGACATTGCCGATCAGGCAATCGAGGCTGCCAGGGCGGGCGCGTCCATCCTCCACCTTCATGCACGCAACCCAGAAAACGGTTCCGTCTCGATCGCACCCGATCACTTCAAGGCGTTCCTTCCGGTGATCAAGCAGGCAACGGACGCGGTTGTAAACGTCTCGACCGGCGGCAGCCTCGTTAACACCATGGAAGAACGGATTGCACCGGCCAAATGGGCGTCCCCTGAAATGTGTTCGCTCAACATGGGATCGATGAACTTTTCGTTCCATCCTATCGCAGACCGGATCAAGGACTTCAAATACGACTGGGAAGAAGACTATATCCGCAACTCGGAAGGTTACATTTTCAGGAACACATTTGCCGATATCCGCTATGTGGCAAACGAGCTTGGCGGATCACATGGCGTCAAGTTCGAGCATGAATGCTATGATGTCGGCCATCTCTACAATCTGAAATTCTGCATGGACGCAGGCCTCTTCAAGGCGCCCGTCTTCATTCAGTTCATTTTCGGCATCCTGGGCGGCATCGGGCCGGACATCGACAATCTCGTTTTCATGAAACGAACGGCGGACCGCCTGTTCGGTGACGACTATCAATGGTCCGTTCTGGGAGCCGGCGGCGCTCAGATGCCCTTCGCCACGACGGCCAGCCAGATGGGCGGAAACCTCCGCGTCGGGCTGGAAGACAGCCTCATGATTGCCCGCGGCCAGCTGGCCAAATCCAATGCGGAACAGGTCGCCAAAATCCGGCGCATTGTCGAGGATCTGGGCTGCGAAGTGGCGACCCCGGACGAGGCTCGCGAAATGCTGGACCTCAAGGGCGGAGATCGCGTCGCGTTCTAGCCAATGGACGCAAAGCGGCCGTTTGCGGCTCGTTACGCGGCAAGCGCCTGGCGGGCCCGCGAAAGTCGGCTCTTCACGGTGCCGATGGCAACACCCATCTGGCTGGCAATCTGATCATGTGACAGACCTGAAAAAACGCAGAGTTCGAGGACATCGCGTTCTTCCGGCCGAAGGTTTTCCAGGCTCTTGGCCACATCGCCGAGCTCGACATGCTTTTCCTGCGCGGGGGCAGCGGTTACCTGCTCGTACCATTCCTCGATCGGAACATGGTGCCCCCGGCGTTCCACCTTTCGGAATTCATCCAGCTGCGCATTTCGCGCGATCGCAAACAGCCAGCTTCTGAGCTTCGTGCCTTCCGCATATTGAGCCCGGTTGCGCAAGGCGCGCTCCAGTGCGGTCTGCATCAGATCGTCGGCTGCTTCGGACGAACTCGAGATGGATCGGGCGAAACGCCACAAATGCGGGATTTCAGATTGCAGGTCTGCTGAGAAGCGATCTTGTAAGCGGGTCATTTAGCCCTCCCTGGCGGCTGTTGCGATGACCAGCATCTAATGTTGAAAACGATCTTGTTTTAGATCTTTCAAAGGAAGTTCATGACGAGTTGATAGTCCGTGCGCAAAGGAGGCTCAATTCTTTGAACCACGTAAAAGTTACTTGTAGTGATCTGAAAAAATCCAAGATGTCTAACATGCGGAAAAGAAAACGGAACTTTTGCTGACAAGACGCCTTGGAATCGCGAGCAAGCAAAAACACACACTTTCAGGCCACCCCACTCAAGTAACTATTAAGTTGATTAGTGATATACATCACTAGATGAGAAATCATATTTCAGATTTTTTTTGAGAAGATTTTCAAAAAATTCCCGTATATTATAATGAGTGAATTTTTTTAAATATTTTTTGGAACCTTTACATGCTCTGAGCGTTCATATGCTGTAACCGAGGCGCAGACACAGGCAAATCGCCAGGCACCTCTGACAGACAAGAGCATACGAATAGGAGCATACCAATGCGTACCAGCAAGAAAATCGTTTCCTCCGTCATCGCAGCAGTTTTTGTTTCCGGCGCATTCGTCGGCACGGCAAGCGCAATCGACTTTGGCGGTCTCTATGGCGACTCCAACGGTTCCGAGCCGGTGTTTTTCACCAGCAACCAGCAGAACATCAACAACAGCCAGCTGAACCGCTCCACGAACCGCGCCAAGCAGCCTGACGCCCGCATTTTTGCCGACTACGCCGACCAGGCTTATGGTGATCTGAATGGCAACCAGCCGGTTTCCGTCCGTCGCCTTCAGGCTGACAATGCACGGGCTCTACGCTGATCCCAAGGATAGTGCGAACGGTCTGACTGTTCGTATCAGTTAAGATCAGCAAAACACCAATAGACGGTCCCGCAACCGGGAACCCGTCTACAAGAAAGGGCCACGCATCGCGCGTGGCCTTTCTGTTTGAGGCGTCCGCTCCGGCATCTCGGCTCAGCGGCAAAACGCCGGCCCTTCGAAATTCGCTTCATCAGTGTCTGATCTGCCATCCGCAGCCGCTCGACGATACCAGGAGCCATATGTTTTCCAGCTCCGCTGACTCCGTGGCGTGGAGCTTTCTGGAATCGCCTTTCCACAACGCCCAAGAACGGCGCCTAAACCGGACAAATATCTGAGTTTACAGGGCACAGTAATTCGCTGACTAATTTTTACAACAGGCAGCTCTTCATACGTCATTAACCATTCATTAACTTGTCAAAAAAGGCTGGTACGACCCGAACTCTACGAAATTGCTGGGCACTTATCGAATTTTTTCGATGAAGTTTTTGGTTATATTTCTAATTTTACTTAGAGATTACTAAAAATACGTCCAACAAAGGTGAATTTTTCAAACATAGGGCGAGGGTTGATTATGGGTTACCACTTCAGGTCCAAGATTTCACGTGACTTCCTTTCCAGAACACACGAGATCGGCGAACGCCATAGTAGGCAGATGGAAGACGCGCAGGGCAGCCTGTCGGCCAGTCTTGAGAGCCACCACTCTGCCAATTTTGGGCTCGGTGGGCATCATCACTCCTCCATTTTCGGCGGTATCTTCCAGCCTTTCGATTTTGGTTTTGGCAACGGTTTTAACTTCGGCCGGTTGATCATAGGCACCCGAGGTGACGACACCATCAAGGGCAACAACAAGAGCAACTTGATCTTTGGCCTGAATGGCGATGACGATATTTTCGGCCGTAGCGGCAACGACACGATTTTCGGCAATCGCGGCGACGACGACATCAACGGTGGCCGGGGTAACGACAACCTCTTCGGCAATCGTGGTGACGACAGCATCAAGGGTGGTCGGGGCAACGATTTCGCAGATGGCGGCGAAGGCATCGACACGCTCATCTTCTCCGGAAAACGCAAACACTACGAAATTGACCTGGACGCCGGCACCGTCAGGGATATTCGCAAGAGCAACAAGGACGGTACCGACACGTTTGTGAACATCGAATATCTCGAGTTCAGGGACACGACAATTAGCCTGATCGAACCTGAAGTATTCACGCTTGAATTGCTTCATTTCGCCGATCAGGAAGCCAACGCGGCAACGATCGACAACATCGACAATCTGTCCGGGGTTCTGAACGCCCTGCGCGCCGAAGATCTCGGCGATGACGGCATTGCCGACAACACCCTGACCCTCAGCTCCGGAGATGCGATCATTCCGGGCCTATTCTTCGATGCGTCTGAAGCGGTCTTCGGTTCCCAGGGCATTGCCGACATCCAGATCCAGAATGAGCTGGGCGTCCAAGCGATCGCGCTTGGCAACCACGAGTTCGATCTCGGCACCGGGCTGCTTGCCGGGCTGATCAGCGGTGACGCGACCGGCGGCTTCACCGACAGCGCGTTTGACGGCACGGATCTGGAAGGCGCCGACTTTGCCGGCGCGCTCTTCCCTTACCTCTCCGCCAATCTCGACTTCTCCACCGACCCCAACCTTGCACCCCTCGAGGTGGCCGGCGGTCAGGACACGGCAACGCTCCAGAACGTTGTCACCTCCTCCTCCATTTCCGATGTCAACGGAGAAAAGATCGCCATCATCGGCGCGACCGTTCCCACGATCCGGTCAATCTCCAGCCCCGGAGACGATCTGGGCATCTCCCCGGCCTGGGCCAGCGGTTCACCGACGGATGAGGAACTCGACGCGCTTGCGGCCATCATCCAGGCCGAGGTCGACCAGCTTCTGAGCGACAATCCGGAACTCAACAAAGTCATCCTTTTGAGCCACATGCAGCAGATCAGCATCGAGCAGGATCTGGCAACACGTCTCGAAAACGTCGACATCATTGTCGCCGGCGGTTCCAACACCCGCCTGTTCGACGACAACGACCGCATCCGCGACGGTGACAGCGATCAGGGCGAATACCCGCAGTTCATCACCAACGCCGGCGGCACCACAACGGCCGTCGTCAACACGGACGGCAACTACAAATATGTCGGCCGCCTGGTTGTCGATTTCGACGCAGACGGCAACATCATCGCAGACAGTTACGACGCCGACGTCTCCGGTGCCTACGCAACCGACGACCAGGGTGTTGCAGACCTCAACGCGGAAGGTCTGATCGACCCGGAAATCGACGCGATTACGGACGCCATTCAGGCTCAGATCGTGGCAACGGAATCCAACGTCTTCGGCGTGTCGGACGTATTCCTGAACGGCAACCGCTCAGGCACCTTCGCTCCGGATGATCCCGATGGCGTGCGCACCCAGGAGACCAATCTCGGCAACCTGACGGCGGATGCCAACCTTGCCTATGCCAACGAGATCATCGCAGCCGAAGGCCTTGGCGACGAAGTCGTCATCTCCATCAAGAACGGTGGCGGCATCCGCGCCAATATCGGCCAGATCGTTGTCCCGGCCGGCGGCACAGAGGCCGAACGTGTTCCGAACGAGGAGATCCTCGACGAAGACGGCAATGTGGTCAAACCGGAAGGCGGCATCAGCCAGAACGACATTGCCACCACACTGGCCTTCAACAACGGCCTGACGCTGCTCGACATCACCAAGACCGAGATCAAGGCCTTCCTGGAAGGCGCGGTCAGCGCCCTGCCCGACGGCGTCTCCGGCGGCTTCCCGCAGATCTCCGGTCTGAAGTTCTCCTTCGACGAAACCGGAACCGCGCAGACCTATGATGTCGACGGCAACATCAACACCGCCGGTGAGCGTGTGATCAATGCGGGCATCTTCGATGCCGACGGCAACCTGATCTCCGCGATTGTCCGCGACGGCCAGATTGTCGGCGATCCGGCGGAAAGCTTCCGAATTGTGACGCTGAACTTCCTCGCCAATGCCGGCGACGAGATACTGTCGACCCTGTCCAATCCGAACCGGGTGGACCTCATCGACCTCGATGCGGACGGCAACGCCGACGACGCCTTCACCGGCGACGCCACCTTTGCCGCCGACGGATCGGAGCAGGATGCTCTGGCCGAATATCTGGATGACAACTTCAACCCGGACAACGGCGGCTCGGCCTACGACCAGGCCGACACTGGCCCACAGGACGACGAGCGCATTCAGAACCTCACCTTCCGCGAAGACACAGTCTTCGAAGGGATCGTATTTGACGATGACACGGCATTTGCCATCGCGGCCACTTTTGAGGGCGACAGCGGTGATCCGGACGATCCGGAAGGGGCATCCGAAGTCGTCGCACACGAAGACGGACTGCTTTACGTCACCAACGGTGCCAATGATCGGATCGACATCTTCGACATCGCCGGCGACACGCTGGCGAACACGATCCCGCTGGACGGCCTGGACGGCTATGACGGCGTCCAGTCAGTTGCGGTCAAGAACGGTGTGGTGGCGGCAGCCATCTCGCGCGCGCCGGTTGAAGTAACCAACTTCGGCATCACGAAGCTTGTGGAACAGCCGGGCTTTGTTGCCCTGTTTGATGCCGAAACGCTTGCATTGATAACGACCGTCGATGTCGGCAACCTCCCGGACATGCTGACATTCAACAATGACGGCACGATGCTGCTCGTCGCCGGCGAAGGCCAGTTCAACGAAGACAGCATTGATGATGGCGTCGCGGCGAACCCGCTGGGTACCGTTGCCCTCATCGACATCAGCGACTTCAGCGCGCATATCCTTGATTTCACTGCCTTCAACGGCTTTGAAGACGCTGCGCGCGCCGCCGGCCTCCGCATTCAGGAAGGTGTCGACTTCGCTGCAGACGTCGAGCCGGAATACATCGCGGTCAGCCCGGATGGTAAGACAGCTTTCGTCTCCCTCCAGGAAAACAATGCGATCGCAAAGATCGATCTTGAATCCAAGATGATCGTTGATGTCTTCGACCTGGGTGTGACCGACTACAGCCAGGTGAGCCTCGATCCTCTCGACGACGGCAACATCGACATCCGGACATTCGACAATCTCGTTGGCTTCCGCATGCCCGATGCCATTGCCACGGCTGAAATCGCCGGTACCACCTATGTTCTGACAGCAAACGAGGGCGACAGCCGCGACTTCGATGAGGCTCGGGTTTTCGACCTGGCGCAAGATGGCTTGATCGACCCGGCGGTGCAGCAGCAGCTGATCGACTCTGGTCAGCTTGACCTGTCGAACGAGGACTTCGGCCTCGGCCGTCTGGAGGTTTCCACACTGGATGGCGACACGGACGGTGACGGAGACATCGATGTCCTCCACACCTTCTCGTCGCGCTCTTTCTCGATCTTCGATGAAGACGGAAACCTGGTTTTCGACAGCGGCTCGGAGTTCGAAGAGAAAATCGCAGAAATTGCGCCTGAACGCTTCAATTCCGACGATGGCAATGACAGCGAGAATCGGTCAGACGCCAAGGGCCCGGAGCCGGAGGCTATCATCACGGGCATCGTTGATGGCAGCGTTTACGCCTTTATCGGGCTGGAGCGCGACAGCGGCATCATGATTTACAACATCGACGACCCGGCAAATGCGTCCTTCGTCGACTACATCCCGCCGCTACATGTCGACAATGCCGGTCCGGAAGACGTGGCGCGCCATGGGCCTGAGACCATCGCCTTCATCCCGGCCGACGAAAGCACGACGGGCAAGGCGCAAATCGCGGTTGCCTATGAAATCTCCGGCACAACGGTCGTCTACGATCTGGCCCTGTCAGATGACGAGGCACAAGCGCTTGTGATCAATGAGGTTCTTGGCAGCACGACGAGTACGGACAGCGAGTATATCGAGCTGTTCGGAACGCCGGGCGAGTCTCTTGCAGGACTCAGTTTGATCGTGGTCGAAAGCGACGATCAAGCATCGAATGGTACGATTGACGCAAGGTTTGACCTCGCTGACGACGCGGTCATCGGTGAAAACGGATTCTACCTTGTCGCCAACGACCTTGCGGAACTGACATATGGCGTCGATGCCGATGACACCATTCCGGATAATTTCATCGAAAACAGTTCCTACACGATCGCGCTTGTCGAAACCGACAGTATTACGGGCACAACCGTGACCGGGTCGGAAGTCGTTGTCGATACGGTCGGCGTCAGTGATGGTGGGGAAACAGACAGCTTCTTCTTCGATACTCCTGTCCTTGGCCCCAATGGCTCTTTCTTCCCTGCAGGCGTGGGCCGCGTCGCTGATGGCGTCGACACGGACACGGAAGCCGATTGGGACTTCCTCGACTTCTTCAATAACCCGGCCGTCAACACCCCGACACCCGGAAACGGGGACAACGGAGGTGGCAACGGGCCGCAGGAATTGGCGATCTACGAGATCCAGGGCGCTGGTCATACATCTGCCTTCGAAGGCGAGACCGTCATGACCTCCGGCGTGGTAACAGCGGTCGACTCCAACGGTTTCTACATGCAAGATCCGGATGGTGACGGTGATATCGCCACCTCGGACGGCATCTTCGTCTTCACCGGCAGCGCCCCGACGGTGGCAGTTGGGGATGCCGTCGATGTCGAGGCATCGGTTGCTGAGTTCACGCCAGGTGGTGTCAGCACCCGCAACCTCTCCACGACCCAGCTTGTCAGCCCGGCCGTCACGGTTACCGGAACAGGCGCTGCGATCGCGGCAACGGTCATCGGTCAGGGCGGACGGGTACCGCCGAGCGAGGTCATCGACGACGACGCATTCGGCACAATCGCCGGAAACGGCGGCTTTGATCCTGAAACCGATGGCATTGATTTCTTCGAAAGCCTCGAAGGAATGCTTGTCACGGCCCAGGACGTTGTCGCAGTCGCCGGGACCAACCGCTTCGGTGAGATCTTTGGCGTTGTCGATCAGGGAGCTGACGCGACCGGGATCAGCGACCGCGGAACACTCAACATTTCTCCGGACGACTTCAACCCGGAGAAAGTGCAGACCGACTTCGACAGCGGCATCCTCGATTTCGACTTCCCAGATGTGAATGTTGGCGACCAGCTCGGCGACGTGACGGGCGTAGTCACCTACAACTTCGGCAACTTCGAAATCGCTCCGACGGTCGACTTTACCGATCAGATCGTCTCGGCGGGTCTCCAGGAAGAGACAACCGAAATCACCGGTTCCGAAGACCTCTTGACGGTTGCCAGTTACAATGTCCTCAACCTGGATCCGAACGACGCCGACGGCGACATGGATGTTGCCAACGGCCGGTTCACCAAGATTGCGGAGCAAATCGTTAGCAACCTTGCCACACCGGACATCATCGGCCTGCAGGAGATCCAGGACAACAGTGGTTCCGTCGATGACGGCGTCGTGTCGGCGAGCCAGACACTGC
>Ga0207422_1002890_pt1 | contig 19749 bp, 19 predicted proteins | sample MarCyaLeptolynsp_FD_187757 | JGI IMG/M metagenome (GOLD analysis project Ga0207422, IMG submission 187757) | Marine cyanobacterial communities from Panama - species 1 Leptolyngbya sp. (SPAdes) | ecosystem: Environmental > Aquatic > Marine > Unclassified | place: Panama: Panama City | collected...
TGCGCGGGAAGGTTTCCACTGTACCACCAGAAACAGTCTCCGTCAGGTCAGTGAGTACACCAGAGACAGCCTGTTGCGTAGCTGTCCCGCCCCAATGCGATTCACCCCATACGAAGAACCCCCACTCTGGTGCTTCCGTACCTTGTTTGTACCAGTGCGGGTCACTCACTTGGAAGCTAAACTTCGCCTCCATCATGATGCCAGTATGTGCATTTTCGCTATGGTTTGTTGTCAGGTTATTCAGCCGCGCCGAACACCAACGCTCTTCTTCTGTCTCATCAGCAGGTTGCATATATAAGCGACCTTTTTTCTGCCGTGCCGAGGAGCGTAATGTGTCAAGCCATGACACCATAGCCGATGCCGGAGTCTGCTTAATCTTAAGTGCCCCCTGCACATTTCCAATCTCGCCGGGGGCAGGGTCTACCCCATATTCGTCATATCCACCATGCGCTCCCGGCAAACGAGTCGTTCTTGGTACTAGGTCAGCGAAGTTATCTCGCCAATCTTGCACATATTGGAGGTTATACTCAATGTTGGCGTTGTCGGTTGGTACAACAAATCGAGTTATACGATAAATCCCTGTCATCAGTTCCCCCGACCTTTCCAGCGTTCCATCAGCTCATCCATGACACCTCGTCCCGCTGCACGTCCCTCTTCATATGAGTTTGCGTTCACAACAATGTCACCATGGATTTGCATCCCACCGCCAGCCCCAGCCAGTACTTGGTCGAAATTCGGGATAAATGTACCGTTTGTGCTAGGGACAAATACCTCTGGTTGTGCTCCTGTACCAATTAGATATGGATTGCCAGCCAGACCAGGCCCACCGCTATCACGTAATTCATAATCACCCTGAATCGCGTTAGCCGTATTCGAGTAAGTGGCACGAGCAATAATATCGCCGAAAATGCCACCACCAAACTGACCTGCGGTTGCACTAAACGCAGCATCCTCTAATTCTTTCCGTGAAAACGCACCGGATGCAAGCTCGTCGTTAAGTGTTTCACGGGCTTGATTCTGTGCATGGTTGACTGTATCTGAAAATTGCCCCATTTGATAAATGACACCCGCAATCGCTGCACCCACAGCAAGAATAGGTCCAACTGCAGCCATCATTGATGCGCCCAAGCCTGTAGCTGCTGCACTTGCCCCACCTAATGCGCCTGTGACAGCAATGTATAAGGTTTTGGCAGCTAACATGATTTTGTTGAAAATCATCGTTGCGACACCCGTAGTCCTTACCGCAATTGCAAACCCAGTGAACCCAAGAATTAAGCCACCATTTTCAATCGTTAGCTCAACAATCCGATCTTTTAAAGCTATCACTACATCAATGAAGCCTTCAATCACCATGCGAGCATTCTGTGCCGCCAAATTCAGCACATACAAACCGAGGAACGCTAACTGTTGCGCTGTTGTTGTCGCATCACGGAATAACTGCACGATACCACCCGGATAACCCAACTCTGTCGCAACCAAAATTGCACCAATTGCCCCTGCCAGTAAAAATGCAGGTGATGTAACCAGTGCCAAAGCTGTACCAAATGCCTTGACAATCGTACCCACCGATGAAATCACTGTGCCTAAAATTATCAGCGCAGGTCCGAGCACAACCGCTGCCGCACCGAGCTTCACAAGTGTTTGTGCTAATTCAGGGTTCTCTTGCACCCACTTGGTAATATTGTTGACGACATCAATCAAATCTTTCGCCATCGGCTTCAGTGTTTCGTTCATGAATGGTGTTAAGGCTTCAATCTGTAGTGTCTGAATCGACCCCATCAGCGAGTTAACAGTGCCTTCCCATGTGTCCATGCGAGCCGCTGCTACTTCTGTGGCTGAAGTTTGCCCATCCATTGTGGCTTTCATCGCGTCGATACCATCACTCGCAAGCAATGCCTCAAACCCGACAAGACCATACGACCCTGCCAATTGTTTGATGATGCGGTTACGGTTCTCGTCTGCCATTCCATCAAGCCCGACACGAATATCGTTGAGGATACTATCCATGTTCCGCATATTACCCTGCGCGTCGAACATAGAAGTGCCGAGTTCTTTCCATACATCTTGCGTTTTATCAGTCTGCGAAGTCATAGCAACCAACATCGACCGTAATTGAGTCGCTGCTTCACTGCCTCGGATGCCCTGCTTCGCAAATATCGCAAACAGCCCTGCTGTATCCTCGACTGACAGCCCAAAGCTAGATGCAATACCACCAGCATCTTGAAGTGCAAATCCCAAATCTGCCATTGACGCAGGCGAAGAAGCTGCTGCTCTTGATAACGCCTCGACAATTCTCTCTGTTTCTTCTGCTTCCAATTTAAATGAAGACATGATGTTGGTGACGAGGTCAGCCGTCATGCCTAAATCTTCACCAGAAGCCGCCGCCGCATTCAATACATTTGGCAACGTAGACATGGCTTGGTCTACATCAAGACCAGCCGTCAAAAGTTGTAAGAACGCATCCGCCGCCTGTTGTGAACTAAAGACAGTATCAGCACCCATCTTCATGGCTTGTTGACGCACTTCGTCAAGCGCATCACCAGTCAATCCGGTACGTGCTGAAATCTGCGTCATCGCCGAATCAAAATCCGATGCTGCCTTCAACCCCGTCGCGCCGAATATCGCCAGCGGTGCCGTGATTGCAGTCATCTGACCACCAGCACTCGTAATGCTCGACCCTAAATTTTGCAGGGACGACCCAATACGCTGAACGCTGTTCTCTACTTCGCGTTGAGCATCGCGCATCGCCTCAGCCACATTGCTCGAAATAATGACCTTGCCGTGCGCGTTACCTAGATTGAACCCTTGCGGTTGTGACCCAAACATTAGCTCATGCGTTCTGATAGTGTTCAAAAAAATTAGATGTCAATGACATCTGCGTCGGATGCCTCCAACAATGCTGTGATGGAGACCGCTTTACTTTGCTTGTTGAGAATACTTTCTATCGTATGTCTCGGTTTACCCTTCTTATCCCGCTGAGCCAGCTTGCCATCGACCCAGCTCCCGTAGTAGTTGACGCACTCATCGAACTGATACGCGAGCCACTGGTTACGGATGTATAGCAACTCACTCGGTGTCTTGTGGAACGTTTTTGCCCGGCTGTACAACATCCACACCTGTGTATTGTTGCTCAAGAAACTTCTTGCTTGCGTCGATGGCTGCCTTACCTCCCATCGAATAGGTAATCAATGCGATTTTGTCTGCATATGACACCATTTCGCACAAAATCCCCTCACCTCGTTCAACCTGTTCTCTTGTATCAACAATGGCAGGTTTGACGAATGAGCTACGGGTCAGACGGTTGAGCAATTGGTTTAGGCGTGGCAATTCATCAACATCAACGACCATTTCGCCATTTTCATTGACATTTACACCATCCATATGCCCTTGTACCACAGGCAGAAGCATGTTCGGTACTCGTCCATCAGCGGTAAGGATATTCAACACATCGACCTGACGAAGCCCGACAACCTTGCCCGACGGCAACTGAACAGTCTCATAATCTTCAACCCATGCTGAAATGGGCGTGATTTCAAGTGGTTTCTGATTATCAGCCATTAGTCAAACATCCCGCTAAAGAAGGTATCAAACCCACTTGCATCGGATGGAATCGCCGACGCGGTTTCGTATTTCTTGTACCGCGAGACCTTGCGAATTGTTGTTGATGGCGAGAACATATTAATGCTTACCTCTGCAACCCGGAATGTGTTCTGTTCGACATTGAACCCAGGCACGGTTTCTAGCATACACTTTGGAAATCCTGCGATTACATTTGCCCCTGATGGTGAGGCAAACGCTGCGATAATACCAAAGTATGGCAACCCTGAACCGCCGACTTGAATATCAACTGTTTTGACTCGGTCTGGTGTGGTATCGCTCTCTGACGAACTATTGGATGTCATAATGGCGAAGCTTGCCAAGTCCATCGACGCTTGCATCAGCGTTCCGGTCGCTTTAATTGGAATCGCCAACGACTCGACGATTAACCCGTAGGATTTAATCTCGTCGGTGTCTGACTCAAATTCCCAGCTTAGTTGTTGACCGTAGTCAATCAACGCAGGTGTACCATAAGTATTGTCGCTCTGTAATGCGGCGACATACATACTTGTGATATTCTGAATTACATCACCATATTCAGGCATGGTGGTCTCCTTTAACTTCTAATCTGCGTGTTCATAAAACGGATAAATTTAAATGGAATATTGCCATATTCTTCGGCTGACATCTCCCCGCTGACATGCCCCATGATGAGGAAGACAAGGCTTCTATCGTCTGCATCAATGTATTTGTCATGCAATAAGACTTTCATCCGCGAGATAGCCGATTCAATCGTCACATAGCCGATATTGTCATACACATAAATCTCGATGCTCTGCAACTCCCCACCGATAAGATACGGTCCTTTTGGGTCAACCGACTTAAACCGTACAATCGCAAATGGATCGACCTGCACCCCATTGGCTTTGCGTGGAATCTCATCAGACCCACCACCATCGGAGCTAAAATCCTTGGCATTGTGAATACCACCTGTCAACAACGCAGATAACGTCGTATCTCCAGACAGCAAAGTAACAAGAGCCTCATTGAGATTTGCCATTAGCCAAATATCCCTTGCAACATTTTCCCAACAGCATCAAGATGGGCTTGGATGGTATCCCACACAATTCCCAGTTCACCGCCCTTCATGGTCTCCAAAGCCACTCCATATTCCATCCCGTGAGACAAGAAAAGCATTACAGTGTCAGATGCAAGATTTTTTGCATCTGGATATTCTACCCCACCGGGCACACTGGGCTTTGAAGGAGCTTCGCCATCAAGATATGCTGCAAGTGTCTGCCTAGCATTTGATGAACGGTCATTCCACCTTGCATTCTCTTTTGCATATCGCTCAAAGACGGCTTGAAAATACCGAGCCACTTGTTCAATAGCAAACTCCACCTTATTGGCGTATTCCTGCATCCGCTTGAACATGCTATCTGTACCTGACCATTGCACACTTGTCACGATAGCACCTCACATGTCGCCTGTACTTCACCGGGGACAAGAATCACTTGCACAACACGATAAATCTGCCCATTCACGGCAAATCTATCACCTCGCTGGATGTTCGTATCAGTTACTGTCGGATGGTTCTTCACACCAAACACAATTGCATCTCGACGTGCGGACATACCACCGCCACCACCATCACCTTTGCGCTCAGAGTCCATCGAATTATCAAACTCAATCCGAACTGTCTGTGCAGCCAGCTCAGTCTCATCTTTTTGGATGATAGTAATGCTTGTCGGGTTACGATTAATCCGATTCCACGCATCCACTGCGCGACTTGTCACACTAATCGGTTCATTACCCTGTGTTAGCCATGTGTCGAAGTTAGCCATTACCAACCCCAATCATTTGGCAAGCTTTTGCGACGATACGAATCACCCGGTTTCCGCTTATTGTGTGGTGGACGTTGTTTCATGCCAACAATCCTTGCCGATACCTGACTCTGGCTCGATAAACCACGATAATATGTTGCCATCTTGCCCAGATTGCTAAAAATCTGAGACCGTTTTTCGCTGGATTCATTCTGCGTATAATCAGCAAACTTGACCGCATTTGCCATCAATTCTTCATAACAAATCGCAATCGCTTCGTTCAGGTCACTGCCTGCTTCGGTATAGATGGCATTCAATTCTTCTTCTGTCCAAACCGTACCAGCAGAATCCCCGACCTTACGTCGAAGGCTAGCTAGTTGTGTTTCAGTTAACGTTGCCATCAGCCATACTCCTCGATTAATGCCTTGATTTGCTGTGCAGAGTGTTGCCATGTTTGATTTTTCATCAGCCATAGGCGCGCATTTAACCCAAGTAGATGAGCCTCGCCCTGATTCTCATAGCACCAGCGCATACGCTTGGCGATTTCTGCCACATTTGGCACTGCCCAGCACCCATCTTTTGTTCTGAGATGCGACGGTCGAAGCGTATACTCCCGCAACGGAATCGCCCAATTGTCGATGCCCACGGACAACCCTGACCAGTCAGTCGCAATCACAGGCAAGCCCATCATCGCAGCTTCTCGCGGAGGCATACCCCACCCTTCCCCATAAGACGGAAAGACAAAACAATCCCCTGCGCGATACACGTCTGCCATGTTGTCAACATCTGCTTTCCAGACTTTTATCCGGTCATCAGCAAATGTCGCATACTGTACTGCCGACCCGCTGTCCTCACGAATCTTGATAAGCAATCGCACATCGTCATCCGTATCGCCAAATGCCTCAAAGAACGCCATCCAGACCTGCTCGACCCCTTTACGCACACCTCTGTCACCAAGACAGATGAATGTATAAGGTCGCTCTGGACGCTTCTCAACCAGCGGGAACTCATCAGGGTCAGTGCCACCATGCACCACATGAATCGGCACACAGACACCGGCTTTTGCAAATGTCTCAGCGTTATGCTCACACAACACAATTAGCCGTTCACACTCACCGTTGATGATGTCCGCCCATCCTTGCGGAATAGACGTATCCTCATACATCGTGAATGCCCACTGCCGTTTGACACCCGCCGGGTATAGTTGCGGTTGCGTCAAGGTGACTGTCAATACATCGTTGTCGAATGGCTCTATTTCTACCTGCCATTCCTCGTCATAAGTAGCCTGTAACTGAGTCGGCACGACATCCACACCAAGCGCAGATAACTCACGCACAAAGTACGCATTCATCCGCCCGTATCCGGTGTACCTATCGAACTTGCCAACCCAGTTAAGCTTCATCGCCTGCTACCTAGCTGATAGTCGGATTTTCGTAACTCGAACCGCCCGATTCAATCTGATAGACAACACCATTTAGACGGTTGTTTACATTGATCCCATGTTCTGCATCGAACTTGAGATAATCCAGACGCGGGGTAAGACTACGATCAACTTGTGGCATAACCAGCATACCGAAACCACCATCATTTGGTCCGACATTTGGGTTATATCGGATAGCCAGTGGATTTCGACTGTCATTGATTCCAAAGCTCTTACCCATCCAAAAATAGTTTGCCGGAATACGCTCGTGATAACGGATTTCCACCATACCGTATTTGGTATTCAAGAAGCCGATAGCTTCACCCGGCACACCTTCAGTGCGTCCAAATACACGCAAAATGTCAGAGTTGCCTGCGTTGACCTGTACACGCTCTGGAATCACATCAATAAATCCAGTCATTCCTGCATATGTATCAAGGTCAGTTTCACTCACCATCATCACTTTATCGCCTGTCAGTCCGTGATGTGCCAAGTCTTTGGCAGCATTTTTTGTTGCAGTCAGGGCATTCGAGGAACTGATTGCGCTGTTTGTCCGCTTGTAGTGCGTATGTGAACTAGTGAAGCTATTGCCACGCCATGCAGGTGGGATAAAGTCCAGATTTGTCCCGGTGCCAATTGCCCAACCGGGTGAATATCCTTGCCCAACTCGATTTTCAGTGCTACTAAACATGCGGGTGATAACATCATAATCAACACGATCACGCCAACTATCCCGGATTTCATGAAGGTCAAACCGGATTTGCTCCATGCTTGCTTCACGTAGGTAGGATGCTGACCATGCGGTTGCATCGTTATAAGGTGTGATGGTCAACATATGACCAATGGTGTCTGACCGAATTGGATCTGGACTGTTAAATTCAGATCGGACAGGTGTCATGCGTCGTGATCCGCTAGCTTGACGGTAACGCGCATACAAGCTGTTGGTGAACATAGACAGACCACCATATTGTTGTTCGAGTTCCTGATTAACTTCACCGATAGTGGTTGCCGCTAGAGCAATCACTTCTTGAGGAGTCATACCTTCGCGCATCTCAAAGTTGAGAATCGTCGCTGCATCCACACCTGTCGGCAAAGCAATGTCCATAAGTGCTGTTGGTCCTAAGACTGCCATAATTGTTTCTCCTTATCGTGTTGCCTAATTAGCTACTGCTAGCTTCGGCAATATCTGGATTGACGAAGAAGACTTCGCTTTCCAGCGCACGTCCACAGCGTCGGGTGACTGTTCCAGCAGCATCTGCCATCAGACCATCTACCGTGCTGGTGGTGTCTGCCAGATAGTAGTCAGTTGTTGGGTCGAGTGCTGCACCCGGCATTGCCACAGGGCCAAATAAAACAGCTGTCACAGTTTCACCACTTGCGACGATACCTGTTGATGTTTGCTTGCTACCCGCGACAATCAGTACAACAGTGCCTTCACTGGTTGCTGCTTCCTCAGCATCGGTTTCGTTCAGTTGACCGCTAGCATCAACATACGCCCAGCGTCCACACTGACTTGCTTCCGCCATCACAAATTGGCGGGTGATTGATCCCAACAGCGGTCGTACTTTGGTTGGATCTATCGTTATAGTTGCCATAAGTTACTCTCCTGATTCGGCTTGTCGTTATTTGATGCCGAACTTAGCTTTAAGGTTTTTACGCCCATCTTCGGTCTTGACCTGAGACTTGAAGTCATTAGCAGATTGTTGACCACCCACAAATGCACTCGGTCCCGCCATCGCATCGCGGACTGCCTCAGCAACAACTTGGAAGCCATTGTCCCAAACAGCTTGTGCAACTTCCTGCACGCGATTCACATTACGGTCATCGTTCATCTGTGCGACAATTTGTGCTTGGAAGTTCTGACGAAGCGTATTCAAGCGGTTGGTATTGGTTTCACCAGCAACTTGCCAGTTGGTTAATTCAGTCACCTGGTCGGATACGGCACTCTCAAAGCGTTCTTGCTCCATCTCTTGGACATTGCGGTGATATTCTTCGATGCGTGTCACGATATTGACACCATCCCCCAGAATCTCGGTTAGGCGTGTGACAGTTTCATTCATTTCACGGACAACAGCCACGATGTCGGCATCATCCGGCAAGAATGCACTGATCTCCGTCACGACATGTGCATGTTGACGCATCTCAGCCAGTTGTGTTTCTTGTGTAGTTACTTGCTGTTCCAGCTCCTGTACCCGCTGAGCATTTTCTGTTGCTTGCTCACGTTCAAGCGCACGTCGTTCAATCTCTTGAATCAACTGCTGTGGAACATCATTCAATGTGATTGGTTCAGGCATATCGCCCTCCTCATCATCTTGTCGGTTTTCAAATTCACTGGTCACGTCAAAGCTACCTGCGAGTTCCAATGACGCTCTGGTTGGTGGTGCAAAGTCCAACGTCTCAAGCACAAAATCACGTAACCTACGAGTCCCGCCATCCAGCTCTTCGACGATTGCCTTCCCGAAGAACGACACACCGAGTTTCCCGCCTGTTGCTTTTAAACGGCGGATATACTCGCGTACTTTCCCCGGTGGGATATAAGCCTTGCCCCACAAGATTTCTCCAACACGCATCACACCAACCCAAAAGCCTGCGAGCGGGGTCGATGATGTATCGCTATGAGGAAAGGCACTATCCAGTTCACCCATCGGCAAGTGCCCCATCAGTCCCTGAATCCCACCTTCGCGGAGTGCTGATTCAATCTCACTGACTAGATACTCGTCATAGATAACACCATTTTTTGATACTCGACCAACTTCGCTAATCTGCAATGTCACGAACAACGGGTCATTGTCGCCAGCCGTCAATGTGTCAACATCGACCCTTGCTAACGTCTGGACAGCTGGGCATGGTGCGCCACCCCCAAACTGTGTCACCAGCATATATTCCTGTACTTGCTCTAGTATCGCTCCGAGAACCATATCTATCCCTCATAGAAAACAAAAACGTTGCCAAACCCCTCCGGTGGAGTTCGCAACGCGCGCGTGTTGAAAAGTGATATACTTTTGCTTTCATTAATATAGCACAAATGTTCGATTTGTGCAAGCCTCAACGTTTGTGCTTTGTTCTATAGATGGTACAAATGAATAAATGCTAGTGCTGAAGAGCTTGAACTTGTTGTTGATAAGACTTTTTAGTTCAAAGATGGTGATGGAAACTCAATCTCTAAAGTTGAGAGATTGAGCCATATGTACGATTTAGTTAGATTGATGATGGAAAAGTATAGTACACATCGTAGACACTAGGTGTACAGTCCCAACTTTTGCTATGTTCTTGCATATAATCGTATGTCTGTTTCTTGACAACACCAGACATCTTATACAAATATACGACTACAAATTACTTCAGTCAGTTCACCTGCTGTTCTTCTAAATGCGTTTTAATTTCGGCATTCACTCCTTCAAATCCTGTTGGAGCCTTCCTGGTCATTTAATCGGTAGGTGTTTGAATATAGGCAAAAGCAAGCCATTATATATCTCACGATTAATCTTTAATTCTTTATGTCGGTTTTTCGTTTCAATTTTCACTATATGCCTTGGATGTGATCTACTAAAGTGAGGCAAATAGAATACAAATATTGAGGTCATCATGATACTAAATTTAACAACTTAGGTTGGGTATATTGGTGACCAAGAAAAATAGGAGTTAAAGAAGATGAGATACACTCGAAATAGTTATACAGCAACAATTGATCATACGACCTTTCCTCGTGAACATCATGAACAAGCTGTGATAGATTGGAACAAGCGGTTTCCAGTAGGTACATTAGTTTGCCTTTGGTGTGATAACGGCAAAGCATTCGTGACCCGAACACAGACACAAGCAAAGATTGATCCAAACGGTGCGAGGATTTGGGTTGAAGGTGTAAATGGATCATGCAGTCTTGGGCTATAAGACCTGTCAATTGGCATATACCAACTAACCAGCAAATCTTCAACAGTATTGAAAAAGTCCAGCCCCAAAAAATAGAAGATGAAGATGCGTGGTGGATTGACCCGACTGAAATCGAGGTAACGACTTACAAGATTGGCGAAACTAAAGACTGTGATTGGGTATCTGCGATAAAATCCCTCGTTCAGCATGAAGAGACACGAATAGAATGCTGTGTAAGTGAGCGCATGACTTCCGACGAGGCAATTCAAGTTATTGGAGCTTTTATTGCAACTGTAAATACATTGACTGATAACCAGAGCAACATAGATGATGCATGACTTTTTCGTGTATCAAAGTGTGTCCTGATACACGAAAAAACATAAGGTAGCTGTCCGAAGGAAGTATGAATAATGATCTTATCAGTATTAGGATAGACTTTCTTCTAATAGGGATTGTGCTAAGGTATTATCTGGATCTAAAGCTAATACATCCTGCAAAAGCAAGATTGCCGAATCTAAATCCTCAAGTGCAATGAGTACTTGTGCCTTGCCCAATAACACAGAAATATGATCTGGCGCCTTGGTCAAAACAACATCGTACTCATGTAGAGCCTCTTCATTATTTCCCAATAACCGATTGGTGTCAGCTCGCATCATTTGAATAATGGTGTCGAAACGCGGGTTGTTCAGTTGACTATTCGGCATGATGCTCATCGCTTCATCAAGTGCAGTCAAGGCATCTGCATAATTCTCTTGTGCTAGCAAATAAGTTGCTTCCGCATATAAAGCAAAAATAAATCCACTAACTTCCACACGTTGCTGGTCAATAATTGCACTTGCAGCTTCAAGATCACCTTGCCCAACCCATACAACAGCTTGAATGGCATCACCCCGCCCAAACAAATCACTGGAACGCTCTCGGTAATCGTCAATTGCTTGTTGAGCAGCATCAAAGTTACCCAATTGGACATACATTTCAGCCAGATCAAGGTAGACACTATCTGAGAAATTTGATGTTAAGTCGGCAACCTCTAGGTAGCTCGCAACTGCGTTTTCCCACTGTGCCGCTTCAGCATACATATCTCCTTGAAGTTGAACGATAAAGTATTCAGTATTGCCGAGGTCGATTAACTGCTCGATGCTAATTAATCCCTCAGCTAGATTACCAGCATTTACATTCTCAAATGCTTGATTTCGTATCCATGTTTGATTATCCGGATTGAAACGTTCGAGCAAGGTTGTATAGGTATCTACTTTTTGTTGAGGGGAACCAAGCTCTAAGAGTGGTGCATAGCGATCGGGTGTATCCGGATCAAGTTCTGCTGCTTGGCCATAATCAGCATAAGCGAGATCAATGTCTCCCATAGAACGGTATAAATCAGCGCGTGCTACTATATAGTTCACCTGAGTGGGATGGAGTTCAATCGAGCGTGTGTAATCTATTAAGGCACTGTCATTTTCACCAAGCATCACATAATTCTCTGCACGAAGATAATAGTTGTTAGAGCGTTCTGGATCAGCTTCTATTGCAAAGGTGTAATCATTAATTGCCAGTTGGTACTCCCCAATTAAGTTGTATTCATAAGCACGATTGCGCCAAGATGGTAGATGATTGGGGTCAATTTCAATTGCGCGACTGAAATCCGATATTGCTAATCCATTCTCACCCAAATTTGAATAAGCAAAGGCACGAAAATTATATGCGGCAATAAGACCACGTGTATTTTCATAGTCTGCTTCAATGGGAATGGTCAAATTCTCAATTGAGCGCTCGTTTTCACCTGTTCGCCACAACAATAAACCATAGTCAACATACGTTGCCAAAAAGTCAGCATCTGCTGCAATCGCTTGTTCATAATAGTCCCTTGCCATTTCATTATCCTCAGCAACACGATAATACCAGACACCGATATTTCTGAGCGGGCTGGCATATGTGGGATCTAACTCGTTGGACGTCTCATAATCTGCGAGTGCAGAATCAAATTCATCCCGTTGAAAATAAACTTCTCCACGATAATTGAATGCTGGGGCATAGTTAGAGTCAAGGTTGATGGCTTCATTGGCCAAGTCAAGTAATGTGTTGAAGTTGGGCTCACTCTCTTGTAAGCCGAGCCGTATCTCATCAACCAGATCTTCAACACGGTTCTGTGCCATAACCATGGGCACAGCCAAAATTAGCATATAGATTAAAAATAGAGCCTTCATTTTAATCATCCCTTTTGATTCCATAGCCCTGACTTGCTTCGATTGAATTCGATATGCTAACCATATCAATGTGCTGGTTTCATCCAAATTCGATTTATGAGGCGTACTTATTTTGTTTTGTTGGTGAATAACAATTACATGATTTGATGATTGATCAAACTGTTAACACCTTCAGAACATAATCACTCTGAAGGTGTTCTAGTGAAATTATTGTCTAAACATCGGCTTCCATGTTCATGAGTACATCTGTCCATAGACCGACACTGAAGCTTCTCTCCCAAGCTGATGTCCAATCTGAAGACTCCATGCCATTCTGGTTGCTGCCATCATAAGCCTCCATACCATCTTGAATCGTAACGATAAATTGTCCACCAGCTTCAAGGGTCGCAAAACCCATATGTACTGCTGCTGTACAGATAGAAGAATCGTCGGTATAAGTACCTGTCCCCCACAGTGTTCCTGCTTCACCTGCTTCAGGGCAAGTCACAATTTGAGATGTTCCTGCTACACCGATGAGTTGATTGGCACTTGTTGTCCAATCGATATCAATATTAGAAGCTGTCAAGACAAAACTACCAGACCACTCACCATATGCTGTCGAATCGACACCGTTGAGGGAACTACCTTCATATTCTGTCAGTCCACCAACGGCTGAAAGATAAAAGCGTCCTCCCTCCTCAATGGTAATCAATCCCATGTGAACAGCTGCAGTACAAACAGATGAATCATCTGTATATATGTTTGTTCCCCAAATTGTCCCTAGGCTACCACCTGCCTCACACTCTACAGGCATAAATGTGCCAATATCATCGGTAATATCGCGAGAAGCCATATCCCATGTGATGGCTGTTGCAACCGGTTCAAATGTGAAACTTGTTTCCCAACTGCCCCAATCCGAAGATTCAACCTCATTTTTCTCACTACCAAAGTAACTCGTCCGTCCAGTTTGAATATTGACCTGGAAAATACCACCGTTTTCAAGAGTGATTACACCACTATGGCTGGCCGCAGTGCAAATATCGCTATCACTTGTATAGATCCCTGTACCCCATACACTGCCAGCCGCACATGACGCTTCACACTTCACTACAATGGAATCACCAATTTGGGAATCACCGAGACTGGATGGATCACAGCCTCCGCCACTAGAATCCATCTCAGTTTCATTACCTTCTGTCACACCTGCTTGAGGCGCTGTCATTATGCTATCGTTTGTGTAGGATGTTGCAAAAATTGGTGGATCTTCTACAGCTAAAATCAGGCTGGTTCCAAATTGAACATATCTTGCGTTACGGAAGGTCTCAAATGTGAAGGTTTGAACGAGTTCATCCCGTGTGGGTTGCCATAAGATTACTTCATTGTTGCTCGTTGAAATTAACAATTGGTCGCCTTTTGCATCAATTGCACGCACAACATAATCTAAATCATAGAAAGCTATTGTGTCGCCTGATTCTGGGTTCAACACAGTTATTGCCCGCCCTATTACACCTGCCACAATATTCCCATCACTTAGCCAATACAGATAATGTAGACTATCTAGCCCTGACGGGAATTCACTTAGAATTTCACCTGTTTCAGCATCTAAAAGAAAGACAGTTTTATTGAAGTCTGAGAGAGCAATTAAGCTTCCATCAGGGCTAAAAACAGCATCTGTGATAAATTCACCACTTGGCGACTCTAGCTCCATTAAAGGACTCAAATTTTCTGTGCTTAGGATTTGGATACTGCGCGTTGAACTATTCACAATAACGCGCGAACTGTCTGGGCTAAATTCAACAATTTCGTCAGTTGTAACAGAAATTGATTCTGCGGTTGCAAGTTCTTCAAAACTTGTTGTATCTAATAGACGGCTTCCAATGTTTTGATAAGATACAAATAATTGTGATCCGTCAGGACTGTAAACAGCACGTCTTGGTTCATTTTCAAGCGTTGCCAACACTTCTGCGGTTTCAACAGAGAATATTTCTAAGACTGGATCTGTGAATTGTTCCTGACCTGTGCTTGACCGACTAATTGCCGCGAATTGATCTTCTAGAGGTGATAACGTGAGGTCTATTACCTGAGTGTGGACCGGCTGAAAACTAAGCACATCATCTTGTGCCACTGTAAGCAACGGAAATAAAAGTAAACATATCATAAGATATCTGGTCTTCATAATTTTAACATCCCCATTATGTATTCGTTGCTGTTAGTATGATCCATACCGTGAAAAAAGTTTTGGGATCTAATAAAAAATATATAAAAATTCGGGTAGATATAATGAATCGACCCCACTCAAATAGGTACAAATCCGAGACTGTAAATCTTATGAATATATCACAATCCTACATAGTATTTTACGCTTGATGAGGCATAGTCAAAATGCGTCTTATACTAGTATGACTTCCTGCAGGTTTGACAAAAAGGCTCAATTCGCTATTGCTATAATGCGCCGTTTCAGTTAATCCAAACCGCCCTATTCATACATAGACTGTCATTTTGATTTGAGACATTGAACCTGCTTTTAATGGCTCTATTGTTCCCTGAAGAGGGATACTCAGCACTTTAATCCTGACGCACACCTTGCGCAAACCACTCGATTGTGGGAAAGACAGGATTTGGGCCTGATCAAGCTAATGCTCAAAGCGTGCCAAACAACGTGATGACACAATCAACCAATGGACACCCTGTGCGAGAACATAAAGTCAGATATAAACCCATAAGCAAAATTTGATGGTCTTCTTGCTCAACCCAAGTAGATCAAAGATACAAACCTGTGTAGCTTGTGACCGGAATGTTCGTCTTATTCAACAATATAGTCATCAGGTATATGTAATATCAAAAGGCATCTTATACAGCTGAGTTTATCTAGTTGTACGCCTAATTAATCGGCTCAATCCAGTAGGTGTCGCCCCCCCCTTCAGCTGTCCAACCAATCAAATTACCTGTATCAATAAACCACCACGGAAAGCCATCTGCGCAAGCGGGACCAGCAAGAACCGAAAATGGTGTACCGGGTGCGAGCGCAGTAACAAGTTCTGAATCTGCCCTCGGGCGTTCGCGTACATTATTTGCACCAAGACCAAACACAACCCGCCCTGTGTCACCTGGTTGTAGCCGTGAAGCTAACAAACCTTCGCATGATTCAATAGACGGTGGTGTGGCCAAGATTAACTCAGCACCACCTACAGCCCCCAATTCTGTGATATTAACAGTTGGCGGCAGATAGTGTATGCTACGTGCCTTATGCTGTGTTTCTATCAAGTCTCTCGTAAGATAATCCACAGCACCTAACTGCCCTTGGCCTTCATGAACCACTAGGTCATTATTCGGTAAAAAGGCAAAACTATCCGAATGGGTTTGTGTCAATACAAATGGGCTATCCTCAATAAACGACACAAACATATCAGTATCTACATCATACTCAAGCAACACGCGAATATCATTATTAATACCAGCGGATGCTTCATAGTAAGGCAGTTCACTTGGAGTGCTGATATGTCCTGTGCTTGCATTGATAAGCAAGTTAGTTTGACCGTTACCGATAAAATAATAGGGGGTGTCATCAAATATTAGCCACTCACGGATGAAATCTTCAGCGGAGAAGATGATTGTATCGCCATCAAAGCGTACGATGTGGCGCACTGTCATATCCGGCTCAAGAAAGTATAGATCATGTAATTCACCATCGCCGTCAGAGTTACGAATAAAACTTCGTACCACAATCCCACCATCCCCCCAATGTGGAGCAAAAGGCAATGGAAAACCAAATTGGGGTGGGAGAGGTGGTACAACTGTAGTTGTTACATCATTGACTACATGGTACATACCCAGGCGCATGATACTTCGCGGGGTTACAATGTCACCCCAAACAAGCTGTGTGCTATCGGGTGACCACGAGAGATTTGAACGTACAATGACAATATCATGACCAGACGCTTCCTGAAGGCGGGCATTTTCAGGTTGTGCAGCAATTGTCCGATGTTCTAAGGTATCTAGGTTAAGTAAGCCAACATCGGTAGGCTGAAGCCCACTGAAACCGCCTGTGCGCTCAATCGCATCAATTGTCACCTCTGCAGTGACAATGTAGGCAATCCATTGACCATCTGGCGACATCGCCGCTTCTTGTATACGTTGGTTGGTAAAGGTTAGTGTGGTAAATGTATCCGGATCGTTCGGCGACCAACTCACCAATTCACCACCTGTAAGCAAAACAGCCGGCAGCGCTATATCTTGGGCTCGGATAACCAAAGTCAGTATCAACAGAGCCAATATCAACAGTAGCAAGCGCATCGCCATATCCCTTATAAAATAAGTGTAAACAAGTACTTCCATTCTATTATAGATACATGCATTGCGCGATTTTAAATCTGGTGGAAGCATGTTCGATATCTAAGTAAGGTACGACCACTAGTACTTCGACAGGCATTCGTCCCGAAGTCGTTCTTCTTAGGTATAACGGCATTATTTTGGGAAGTCCTAGACTCCCTATTTCCTAATGTCGCTAATACAATGGCTCAAAGGTAGCTTCTATAATTACGTCTATCGTCTCAAATTTTCTACTTTATGAGACATCAAAAAAACGTGTCTCATTTCATGTCTCATGGTATTATTATCGTAAATCTTTAGATGATATGAGACTAAAATATGGCTTCAATTGGATATGCTCGTGTTAGTTCAGTCGGTCAAAGCCTAGATGTGCAATTGGACAAGTTGAAAGCCTGCGACAAGATTTTCCAAGAAAAACAAAATGCTAATTCAGGTAATCGGATTGCACTCAAATTATGTCTGGAATATGTGCGTGAAGGTGATATTTTGTTTGTCACCCGTCTAGACCGATTAGCCCGTTCAACCCTGCACCTTTGCCAGATTGCCGAAGAACTTCAGCGAAACGGGGTCGATTTACATGTCATTGACCAGAGCATTGATACAAGCGATGCTACGGGTCGTTTGCTGTTTAACATGCTAGGTGCTATCGCCCAGTTTGAGACAGAGATTAGAGCAGAACGTCAGATGGATGGTATTCGTAAGGCGCAAGCTAGAGGTGTCAAATTCGGAGCAAAATATAAGCTCACACCTGAACAGGTTATTGAATTACGCCAGCGTCGTGAAAATGGTGAACTCATTCGAGTCCTCATGAAAGACTATAACTTGTCCAAAGCTACTATCTATCGCTATCTTGATGAAAAGTACTTTTCTGAACCATAATATTCGATTTTCCTGCGGTAGATTCGTTATTCTCTTATCATCAGATAATGATTTAGGAGATATAAGATGGATAATGAAAGCCAATGGATATTGGATCGAATGACCTTGCACAAGTTATCAGAAGAGCATCCTGACTGGAGTCTGAGAAAACTAGCTCGTACTTTGAACTACAACGTCAACTGGGTGAGGAAGTGGTTACAGCGATTTAAGTCAACTGAAAATCCAACTTTTCGTATGTATTTGAGCCAGAGTCGCGCTCCAAAATCATCCCCTCAGAAAATATCTTCTGAAGTCAAACAAGTCGTTGGCGAGTTGAGAGAACAACTTAGTGAAGCCTATCATCGACCTGCTGGTGCGAAAACGATTCTCTATGAATTGGCTAAACGCGATGACCTTAGAGAATCTGGCTATATTGTCCCCAAATCAACGCGCACAATCACAGCTATTCTGAAAGAACTCGGTTATGTTCAACCTCACAAGAAAAAGAGGCGTCAACTGCTAGATTTGCCGGATCCTATGGAAGAATGGGAAATCGACTTTGGTATTATTCAATTATCGGGAGAGAGTTGGCTGGAGTTCTTTTTGGTTGTGGATCGGGGCACATCGCGTGTGATCTATATTGAAGGCTGCGAAGGTTACACTGCTGAGACTGCACTAGAAGCTGTTGCCCGACTATTTATCGTATGTGGTATGCCCAAACGATTGCGATTTGATCGAGATACACGGTTTGTCGCCAGTTGGACCAGCGATAGTTACCCATCTGCTTTGGTTCGCTTTTTACATGTGATTGGCGTTGTACCTATCATCTGCCCACCGCGTCGTCCAGACCTCAAACCTATAATTGAGCGGACAGTCAAGACTGTGAAATATGAATGGTTAGCCCGATTCTCACCTGATAACATCGCTGATGCACTTGAGGTTCTAGAGGGATTTCCACACTACTACAATCACACCCGACCTCATCAGGGGCAAGCCTGTCAGAATCAAACACCTGATGAGGCATTTCCAGAGTTACCCAATTTAGCACAGATACCTGAGACGGTGAATCCAGACCGCTGGCTACAGCATATACATGGTCGTTGTTATCGTCGGCGTATCACCAGCAATGGCACAATTATGATTGATAAACACATCTACTATATTGACCAGGCGTATGCTAAGCAACAAGTCTTAATTCATGTGGATGCTCATCAAAAGCAGTTTTTCATCACATCTCAAGGGGAACTAATCAAGTGAATTGATATTCTTGGATTGCATCATCATTCGATGGATTTTCAGACTTATTTGATTGCAATGAAAGCCGAAGCAAGATCAATTGAACAGCACCGATTCGCACTTTGGTACAAGATGGGGGATGCAGCTTAGGCATCTTTAAGTAGTTGAATAAAATTACAATTCGCCGTAGAAGTGCTTCTTTTGCGCGCCAGTATCAAGTAATTTTTCTTCTGGTTCTACGTAATCTGCTCGATATGATCTCATTTTATGATTGGATTCGAGGTTTTATAGTAAACTAGGTTGCACTCAATAAGTGTCTACGATGTGTACTACACTTTTCCATCATCAATCTAACTAAATCGCACACATATTTTATAACAGTTGGCTGTTTAAGATAACTTATTCCCCTTCTGGATTATTGTTTGTTGATGTAAATACATGACCAGCTTCATCTACCAACACACCTTTCACCAAAAGAATGTTTTTCAATCGC
>Ga0207422_1002891_pt1 | contig 19740 bp, 19 predicted proteins | sample MarCyaLeptolynsp_FD_187757 | JGI IMG/M metagenome (GOLD analysis project Ga0207422, IMG submission 187757) | Marine cyanobacterial communities from Panama - species 1 Leptolyngbya sp. (SPAdes) | ecosystem: Environmental > Aquatic > Marine > Unclassified | place: Panama: Panama City | collected...
TAGCGAGATTGGGCTCATTCCAGTAGATAGTGTGAGCAACAAACACGCCCATTACCATACCGTATTTTTCCATTCTACTGGCAATCGCCATCTGATCCTCTAAGGAGCGCTTCTTCATGTCGTTGTCCTCAAGAGACCTGAAGCCCTGCTCTGCCATGAAATCTAACTCATTCAAGAAACCATTGGGTGCTGAATTTCTGAACATGCCAAAGTGCGGGGCATAATTCAATTGAAACTGCTCCATTCCTGAACTCTTGATTAGGTTTTCAAAACCTAGCATAATGCCAGTTGAAGCTAAAGCAGTTGATTGGATAAAATCTCTTCTTCTCATAAATGCAATTTGGAAGCAATCAATATACAAAATATCGTGAGCTGATTATATTTAGAAATAGAAACCCCACCGTATGTACACTAAAAAGAAATACTCCAAGCGGGATATGATGCGCTGGACAAAACGAGAAACTCGTTTTTTCCTCATATTCGCTCTAATCATTACCGCCTTATATGAATTGTTAGGCCTACAATGGATGCAACTACCATGGACGCCCATAGCCCTTGTTGGTACAGCTGTAGCATTCCTAATAGGTTTCCAGAACAACGCTGCTTATGGGCGAATCTGGGAGGCCAGAATGATTTGGGGTGGCATTGTTAACAATAGCAGGACCTGGACAATGATGGTCAGAGATATGATCAGTAATGACCATGCGATTGAACCTAGATCAAAAGAATCACTTCATGAAGAGCGTAGCAAATTAGTTCACAGGCAAATTGCCTGGATGAGCGCACTCAGATATGCACTGAGACAAGGAAAGCCTTGGGAGACGGTCTCGAAATCAAAATCTCATAAGGAATGGACAGAGATGTTGAACCTTCCTGAAACGAATGTACCTCTGGAAGATGAACTATCGAGATTACTATCAAAGGAGGACTTGGACTATGTAATGTCCAAGAAGAACAAAGCAAATGCCGTATTGACGCTACAGTCAAAACACATTCGAGAGTTAAAAGAAAGTGGTCATATATGGGAATTCTCGTTTTTAGAATTAGAGGGTGTTTTGAAGGAGTTCTTTACTTTACAAGGGAAGTCTGAGAGAATCAAAAACTTTCCCTACCCACGTCAGTATGCTACACTGACTTATGATTTTGTCAACCTGTTCATCTTCCTCCTTCCGTTGGGCGTAGTTCCAGAATTTTCTGAAATAGGCGCCAAATTGGTAACCAATGATCATGAAATAGGCGCATATTTTGTCTGGTTGTCTGTCCCTTTCTCAGCACTAGTTTCATGGATTTTCAACACCATGCAAAGAATTGGTACTGCAGGAGAAAATCCGTTTGAAGGTACAGCCAATGACGTTCCGATCACTACCATGTCACGCGGTATAGAAATTGACATGAGGGAAATGATGGATCAGGATAAAGAAGACATTCCTGAACCCCATCCACCTATTTATGACATTCAGATGTAACATTTTGTCATGACCATATTTAGAAAGTCAAAAATGAGCACCCTAAAAAGGAATCGATTCGGAAGATACTTCACCTACGTTATCGGGGAAATACTCCTGGTGGTAGTGGGTATTCTCATTGCGCTCTCAATTAATAATTTTAGCGAGCGAAGGAAGCAGGAAGGAAGACTGAGAAACATTTTTTTGACCTTCGAAAAAGACATAGAAAATGACATAGCAGATATTGACAGAGTTGTTAATTACTACAGTAGCAATCAGGACGCATTTAAGCAAATCATGGATGGCTCTATGAATAAGGAAGAATTCGAATCATGTGGAGATTGTACCTTTTTAATTACGGGACACAATTCTTTCAATATTGAAATACGGGGCTATGAGGCACTAAAAAGTTTCAATTCTGCTTATGACGAAGATTCTCTCGTCAACCAGATCGTTCAATCCATGACAGCCTCTATAGAGAATATCACTGACATTGATGAACTCATTCGAGAAAGCATCACAAAGGACTTGGAGTCATGGCGAGATAAGCATGATTGGTTTTCTGATTTTGCGCAAGAAATAATTTCAGATGATTACATTGAATTTGCCACTACCAACCAGACCTATAGAAATCAGGCGAGTTGGAGGTATATTCTCATTTATGGGAACTATATGCGAGAGGTAGAGACTTTCAGAAAACAGCTCCTGGGTTTCCAAAGTGCTATCGATGAAAGATTAAAAAACTAAGGTGTTATTTCATTTGCGAATGCTGGATCAAATAATTCATTGAGGTAACCCTCGCGTGTTGTTTCGCTATAACCATCACGGCATTGCCCCAAACCGCTTCTCATGATCGACAAACACCTTCCGGTGACATCAGCTGCTTCTCTATGGTCTCTGTACAATACGCAATGACCAAGTTCATGCATTACAATCATCTCTCGTTGAAGAAAGCTCAAAGTACTCCAAAAAGTAGCATCTAAGACTATCTGATTAGGCGCAGAGCCATGAAAATTACACCCTCCAGCTATATTCACACCTTCAATATTGGCTATACGCCCTGTCAACCCACTTGCTCTTAGGTCTACAGATACACCTCTAGATTCAGCTTCTTCCTGAAACACATCAAAGAAGTACCATAAGCGACTGTCAACGCCTTCATATCCATCTGGATCAACAGTCTCATCGCTTGAGCTACAAGCGACAATAGTTAAAAGCGACAGTATTGAAAAGTATTTAAGAAGCTTTTGCATAATTATTGAGCACTTTCTGAATCAACTTATCTATATAACTCAAAAACCAAGATTTAGTATCAGATAACACCATGCAAATTCCAGACAATGATCCCATAGACGACAAATCGAATGATTCTAAAGGAGGCAAACATCAGGTATTTCTTCTGTGGATAGGCCAATGTACCGGTGAGCATACTCACTAGGGCAAAAGGTAATGGTGTCAAAGCTGAAACAATAATGAGTCCACTCCCATACTGCTCATATCTTTCTTGATACTTCTTGAATCTTAACCTCTTTTTAACAAAGTTCATAAAGAACTCTTTTTCTCCCAGCTTTTTACCTACTCGATAATTCAGCCATCCTGCAAACAATGACACCATAGTCATTGTGGTCACAGCCGTGACATAATAATGCCATGGATCATCACTAGACCAGATCATAAAAAGCTCTGGAGGAAGAATACCTACAAAGAACTCAGAAATAAGAAAAATGAAGAACATCAGATAATAGCTATCTGATACGGCATGCTCTATCATATCATACTGACTCTTGAAAGTACTCTTGAAAACAATTATCAATCCAATAAGTACCAAGAGGTAGATGAAACCCTTGATTAGGTTTTGAGAAAAGTAGTTATAAAAGTCTTTATTCTTTTGAGCCATCCAGAGCGGTTGATCTAATTAAAGTAATTGAAAAAACTTTAATCGCGTCAATATTTCAGGCCAGATTTTTAGTCTCTTTGAATTTATCAATGATCTCTTTGAAGAAGGTCGGGTTTGTGAATTTATCTATGATTTCTATTTGTGGAAAATCTTCAAATTGTTTGCGCAGCTCATTGCTCATCTGGCCGCTATAAACATAAATCCATGTGCCGGCCTCAGTAAGTTTTTCGAAGTACTTAGAGATTAAATCAGAGCCCTTCATATCAGGCATCATCTGATCAGTTATCATAATATCAAAATGCTCAGACTCTAGTTTGGCACTTGCAGATTTACCATCAACTGCTTCTGAAACCTCGACATCGTCATACATAAACTCAATGAAATCCTTGAGTGTATCTCTTACGGCAAAGTCATCTTCAACAATCAATAAACTAATCATACTCTCTTTATCTCAACAAACACACTGGTGCCTTCGCCACCTCTTGAAGCAATTGATAAATTGTGTCCTAAGCGTTGCGCCAATTCTTTCGCAAGATAAAAACCCATCCCGGTTATTTCTTGATTCTCATCAATTTTAGCTTGCTCAGACCCCATCTTGGCTAGTTGCTCTTCTGACATGCCTATACCAAAATCTTTTATTTCAATGGTTATCGCATCGCCACTTCCCTCCAAGTGAATTTCTACAGGCTTATCAACACTTTTCGTATACTTTTCTGCATTGCCTACCACTGTATTTAATATGTACTTGAGTGTCAGTTTATCTGTAGGATATTGCTTCAAGTCTAGGTCAATGGAAGCATTCGCGTATAATTGCAGACTCCAGTTATCTGAAATAAAACACTTGATATCGTCAAAAGACAGTTGATCATTAGACTTCTGATCCAAAGACATAAAGTAGATAAAGTCATGGAGCATTCTCTTGATCGTCTCTACTGCGTTTAATGATAAACCTACTATTTTATCTTTGACTTTTTCAAATTTCTCTGGCCGCTCACTCGACATTTTGAGCATCTCCATATTCATCTGCAAAGAAGCGATCGGCATTTTGATTTCGTGAGATATTAAAGAAAGCATGGTTTCCCTACTTTTTTGATACTCCATATCCGCTTCTGCTTGCTTTACAAGATTTATCCTCATCACAAAGGTTCTGAACAAAGCCAGGTTACATAGGATAATAATGCAGCTTGTTAATATTACTCGTAACTCGTAGAACGGGCCTATAATATTCATAAATGATAAGGTCTGAACTACTGCCCAAATAAAAACAACAATAACAGTACCTATCAAATAATCCGAAGTAGGCTCCCTATCTCTTTTTGCGCGGAAAATGATAAAAATGAAGAAGATCAGGTTGACCAATACAAAAACCAAGTAAAACCTTAGTATGGAGGTAAAGAAAACCGAGCTCGCAAAAATTGTCAATAACATATGTGCGACTGTCACCCCAATAAAAGACCATTTTATCCATTTTGGCGTCTGATTTGGGTACATAAAGAATATAAACAATCCCCCGAATAGAGCCGCAGAATACGCACTCAAGTATTCTAAACACAAAGCCAGGTTGAAATCAAAGTCATTAAACATGGCGTGAAGCGGATAATAGTCCGACCCAATCATGCGATACATCATGCTCAATGAAAAAAAGGCATAAAAGGGAATTGGTAGCGAAAGGTGTCTATAAACCGTTGAAAAGGCGATCAACACGAAGCCCGTGATAAAGAAGCCGCCAGCGAGAAAGAGACTGATACCTTGATTGGTTCTAATTCTTCTGATCAAACCATCATGATCTCCGATCTCTACCGGGAAGTACAAACCAGCATTGTGATGATCGAAATTTGATACTTGCACGAGAACATCCAAGACCCCTGTCTTAAACTCTTTCAAAGACACAGTCTTCGGTTCTCTAAAGCCACGGTATACGTCTTTAGAAGTGCCAACTTGTCCAGAGTTCCAAATCACGGAATCATTGACAATCAATTTATATGAAGAAAATGCATGTGGAATGTAAATGCCTATATGAGGTCTCTCTACATCAACTAAAAGCCTCACAGCATATGTTGCATAGCCTGTAGAAGGCAGCTCTTGCCCATCTATGGTCTCTTTCGCCCAATCATGAGGTAGATCTACTTTATGTTTAGGTGCCTTCAACCCTTTCGATGATTGTATAAGCTGTGCCCAGTAAAAATCCCATTCACCATTGAGCATTACTGGCTCTTCAAAAGATTTACCCCTTAGGTCAAAGACGCTTCTATTTTGGGCCCATAATTCTGTAGAAGAAAATAAGACCAGAATAATTACCGCGAAGAGCCTGCTGATTCTCATCTTTGGACTACAAGTATCTCTTCCTGACGACCATCTAAATACCAAACTCCTGTGTGATCAAAGTAAGCTTCTTCCTCTAACATAATCCGAATCTCCTTACCCCACTCCTTGATATAAGTGGCTGCATTCAACTCAATTGAATAAGCCGTATTCAAATGCAAGGGATAGTCTCCGGTCACTGGTACGCCTCCTTGCGAATCCCACATGCCCAATGTAGTCCCAGCAGCATGTCCATGATAACCTATAGGGTGCGTATAAATAGATGGCTTGATGCCCTCATCAATGGCTTGTTGACGGCTCATTTTTAATACTTCATTCCCAGTTCTTCCTTCCTGAAAGTTATTAGTAAAAATGTCCTGTAACCTGTTACCCACTTTCAGAGCATCTTTCAAAAACTGAGGTACATCATTCTCATCTGGTTTCAGCACATATGCCAGTTCTTGCATATCAGTATTCAGTCTCAAATATGTTATGCCAAAATCACAGTGAAGTAAGTCACCTGGCAGAATCACATTCTTATCTGGTCTTTTACTAAAAGTCCGTAAGTGCTCGAAACTCTCCGGGTCAGCTCTCTGTACATCCACAGTTGGGTGAAACCAGGTAACAAGCTTCAATTCTCTAACCTTTTCCCTCATCCACCAGACTACATCTTCAGTGGTTGTCACGCCAGGTGTAATGACTTTGTCTGAAAAAGCCTCTTTGATAATGTCGTGAGAAATACGGGCTATGTGAGGGTAGATAGCCATTTCGGCTTTGGTTCGAGTTTCAAGCCAACCAATCGCTAAGCTCTCTGCTGACACAATTCTTTTTTGAAGTGATGAGCCTAAAGCCCCTTTGAACCCCTCATAGTCAGTTGCCACAATACCATCTGCCAATCCGAAATATTCTGACTTGTTAATACCTATCTTTTTGGGATTCCTCTCTTTAATTATTTCAGCTAGCCTGGCCCATTGATCTGGTTGTTCTTCCTTATTCCAGGCGCTTTTAAAAACGGATCCCACATCATACCGAGCCACAGCCAAGGTTTCAATGGGTTCATCTCCTCCTTTGTCAAAAAAGACAAGAATGGTTCGTCTTCTGGCAGCTAACCATTCAGCCGGTAGGAGTGTTTTGATTACTGGGTCTTCGTTATATTCTCTAGAGATGACCACCCACATGTCAATACCTTCTCGCCTCATGATTTCAGGCAGATAGTTTTGTACTTTGTCTTCCAGTAATTCATTAATCACCCTGGCTCTCTCCTTCATTGAGAGTATATCTGGGCCTAGATTTTGAGCGAAGGAAACAGTGTAAATAGTGAGCAGGCCGATCGCCAATAATAGTCGTTTCATGTCGAAGATTTGATTCCTCAAAATAGGTAAAACACCCTTAACATCAAATGCTCAATACTAAACCTTTGAACAAAATAGAGTTGTCAACGAATGCCCAAACGATCGTCTTCAAATCCCTTATGAAAAGTATAAAATCATTTCTTATTTTAAGCCAATGAAGAATCCCCATACTCCTCTTCTGCTTAAACTAACATCGGGCAAAATCCCCCCTATAATCGTTGCACTGCTAGTACCAATCCCGAGTATCGTTGCACTAACGCTGGTCTTCAAAACAGACAATATCGCCTTGTCATGGAACAACTATGAAAGTGTTTCTTCCTTTTACGTATTGTCTTTTGGATACTTAGTCTACATTTCTCACCTCATCAACAACAGTCATAAGAAGCAATTCAATCAGCTTTTAGAGCATGCTGAACTCAATGAAGAAGAGAGAGCAAAATGGTCTTGGGACTTTCGCAATCATAGAAGCCTATGGATCGAAACTTTGGTGGCTGCCATGGTCGGTTTGGGACATGCCTATTTTGGCCTTATCAGAACAATTTTGGAAGGTGAAGCTCGATTTGAGTACCTCAACTGGTGGAGAGTATTTCATTTGATCATGCTTTGGATCGTCATAACACAGTCTATTTCTATTTATACAAGGAACATGACCATTATGAATCAACTTTCCAGAAAGATCAAAGTTGATTTGCTCAACCTCCAACGGTTTATGCCGCTAACCAGTGCTGGAATTATTAGCATGCTGGCATTCACAGGTGTATATGCCATCTTGTTCATTTTTGCCTTTAGTATTAATGACCTTACGACCAACCCGGCAATGCTCGTGTTGGTACCTACGATTATCATTATGATACAGCGTCCACTGAAAGGTGTAAGAAAACGCATTATTGAAGCCAAGGAGAAAGAAATTAGTTTGATAGAAGCGGCCATTGAGGGAGATAACGAGGCGCTCAAACAATCTAGAATAGGAAACAACCTCGAGAACATCAATGTCATTGACTTAATCAGTTATAAAAAGACAATAGAAAATACGTTAGAAATACCCGTCAATATTCCAACAGCCTCCCGTTTCGTTTTCTTTTTGATCATTCCCCTGCTGACTTGGATTGCTGCCTCAATGGTTGATAAATTCATCGACTTCCTAATCAAGTAATAACAAACGTTTGCAGGTCTCTTGTGCTCAATCCAGCTTTGATTGACTTCTGGTATTCTTAAGAATTCCTTAGTTTTCTAATTCATTCAGACGCGCAAAATGAAAAACTCAAGTAAGATTCTCATCATCCTAATGCTTTTATCACAGGTTGCCTTCAGCCAGAAGCTGCCAGAACTGAAGATAGAGCCACCATTTTGGTATGCTAACATGCCAACTGAAAAACTTCAAATATCACTTTACGGTGAGGACATCTCTTCATGGCGTGCAAGCGTAGATGTCCCGGGTATTACCCTTGTAAATCAACTGACAGGCGATAGTCCTAACTACCTATTTCTAAATCTCGAAATCAGTCCAGATGTAAACCCTGGAAACTTTGACTTAACCCTTAAAAAGAAAAAGAAGGCCTTACCCGTTCAATTTGAGCTAAAGGAAAGACCAGCTTCAGACAACCGAAATCAAGGCTTCACCAGTGAGGATGTAATTTACTTGCTTATGCCTGATCGCTTCGCGAATGGAAACCCTGATAATGATACCATTGAAGGCATGCTTGAGCCGGCCAGAAGAGATGATCCCAGTGGTCGTCACGGTGGTGATATTCAGGGAGTCTTAGAACAGCTAGACTACATTAAGGAACTCGGAATGACTGCCGTGTGGTTAACTCCCGTTTTTGAAAATGATCAGACACCTGACTACAAAGCATATCACGGCTACGCAGCCACGGACATGTACAAAATCGATAGGCGATTTGGAAGTAATGAAGAGTTTGTAGCATTTGTTGATGCTTGCCACGCTAAAGGACTAAAGGTCATAATGGATATGATACACAATCATATTGGTGATCAGCACTGGTGGATGAAGGATTTACCCTTTAAAAACTGGGTGCATGACCAAAGCATTTATGGCAATACCAGCTACCGTGGCCCTGTAGCTTCTGACCCTTATGCTTCAAAACATGATAAAGATCGACTGATTAAAGGCTGGTTCGTAGATGAAATGCCGGACCTGGATCAACGCAATGAAACACTGGCTGATTACCTTATCCAGAATACACTGTGGTGGATAGAGTACAGCGGTATTGACGGTATTCGCATGGATACTTATGTATACCCATATAAGGAATATATGGCGCGCTGGGCGAAAGAAGTGATCGAGGCTTACCCTGACTTTAATATTGTAGGTGAATCATGGGTTGAGACCGTGGCCCATGAGTCTTACTGGCAAGAGGATAAAGAAGGTGAAAATGATGGATACAACTCATTTTTGCCAAGTGTGACGGACTTTCAAATCCATTTTGCTGTCAGAGATGGTTTTAACTCCAATTTTGGTTGGGAAAGCGGTCTAATGAGGCTCTATTATGCTTTGTCACAAGACAGACTCTATTCTGACCCAATGAAGAATGTGATCTTCCTGGACAATCACGATATTGGAAGAATCTATTCTACACTTGGAGAGAAACCCGAACACTTAAAAATGGCTTACACATTTCTTTTAACCACAAGAGGAATACCACAGGTTTACTACGGTACTGAATTGGCTTTTAAACAAGGCTCACAAGGTGGCGATGGTGACAAAAGAGCAGAAATGCCAGGCGGCTGGGAAGGTGATGAAAGATCCGTTTTTACGGCATCAGGAAGAACCAGTGAAGAAAATGACATGTTTAACTATGTCAAAAAAATCACGAATTGGAGAAAAAACAGCGAAGCGATCCACCATGGAAAGCTGCTACACTTTGTACCAGAGCAAAACAGCTATATCTACTTTAGGTATACCGATAATGAGCGCGTAATGGTGATCATGAATATGAATGAGGATCCTATAACCATATCTCGGCAAAAGCATATCGAAATGTTAAGAGGTTATTCTGAAGGATATAATGTGATAACTGATGAAAAAGTCGATATTAGTAAGGACTTCACAGTGGCTGGCAAAACTACCACTGTACTAACCTTAAAGTAGAACGAAGGCTTGGATACTACTGGTTTAAAGAATAGCTGTGACAATTCATTTTATGAATCGCTGTTTCGAACCTTAGCTCCTACTATTCGCAATTTTCTGATTTACAAATACAAAGATGCTGAAAGAGCTGCTGACATGGTTCAGGAGGCCTTTCTGACCCTTTGGAAAAATTGTGAAAAGGTGATGCCAGACATGGCCAAAGCTTATCTCTATCGTGTGGCGCAGAATCAAATGCTCAAACTTGTAGATAAAGACAAGGTCAAGCAAAAGCACATTCAGTTCATTTCTAAAACCACACATAAGGAAGATCCTCAATTTCAAATGGAGTTTTCGGAATTTGATCTTCAAATTCAGGAAGCCATAAACCAATTGTCCGAGGGACAACGTGAGGTTTTCCTATTAAACCGTATAGAAAAGAAGACATATAATGAAATAGCAGAACTACTCGATGTAAGTGTAAAAGCCGTAGAGAAGCGAATGCACAAGGCTTTAGTAAAAATTAGACAGGTTCATAAAAATATTTAGACCAGAGGTAGGGTAAAACAAGACCCAACGTATTTAGAAGCAGAATTGGTATAAATGACCGATAAAATAAACGATAGCGAAGACTTTTTAGCCAGATGGCTAAGCGGTGATCTTAGGCCTCAGGAGAAAGAAGAATTTGAGAGTTCTGCTGAGGGAGCTGAGTTTAATGACATCATTGCTTCCGTAGACAAAATAGCCTTGCCCGAATATGACGTTGAACGCGAACTGGCTAGGCTAAAAGAAAGAAGAAGTGCTCCTGCCCCTTCAGAAACCAAAGTGGTTCAGTTTGGCAATCTGTTCAAATATGCTGCAGCTGCGGTGGTTGTCATCAGTATATCTCTGATTTATTTCTTGACCAGGCCTAATTATACGGTTTACGAAACCCTGGCAGGTCAAATTGAAAATATTACACTGCCAGATCAATCGGTGGTTACACTTAACAGTAATTCTCGTTTGCGATTCGACCCAGATAAATTTGATGAGAATAGACGACTGCTTTTAGACGGTGAAGCCTTCTTTGAGGTAACAAAAGGGATCAATTTTGAAGTGGAGACAGATCAGGGTACAGTGAGGGTATTGGGTACATCGTTTAATATCTGGAACAGGAATGAGCTACTGGATGTAGTTTGCTACACTGGTAAGGTCAATGTAAGTAAAAGAGCATTTTCTCAAGACCTAAAGCCTGGAGATGGCGTCAGAATAGATCAAGGATCTTTTAAACGGGCTTGGAAGAAAGAAGTCGGAGAAAACAAACCGAGCTGGATCGCAAGTGGGGTAACCGAGCTAGAAAACGTAACTTTAAGGGAAGCACTTGACGAGTTAGTCAATGTATTTGGCATAGAGGTTAAATCAACTTCAGCACTCGATCAAAATCCATATACAGGTAATTTTCCGAACGATGATGTTAATGCAGCTATCAAACTCGTTCTAAGAACAGGCAATATTGAATATCAATACGACTCAACAAATAAGAGATTGGTACTCCTGGGTATCAAAAGCCAGTAGGTTAACCACCTTATTGGCCTTAGTCCTGATGCTCTCACAAACTGTACAAGCGCAAAATGATAGAGGGTATAAGGTCGCTAATCGATCATTAAAACAGGTCCTCAACGACCTGGAAAAGGAGTTCTCTATTTATTTCTCCTATAATCCCGAAGAAGTCAAAAATGAGCGCATAACAGTCTCCAAGGGCTATAATGACCTATCAGACCTTTTGAGTCAAATAATCGATCAAACAAGTCTTGAATTAGAAAAAATAAAGGACGAATTCTATGTCGTTAAAAGGCCAGCCTCCAAATACTTGGACATAAAAATTTCAGATAATGAAACCGGGAACCCACTACCCTACGCTACGCTACGACTTCAAGGCACCTCTTTAGGGCAAGTTGCAGGCTTAGATGGCACAATAAAACTAGTCCTTCAGAATCCTAAATCGGCCATTTTAGAAATTTCATACCTGGGCTTTCAAGACTTTAGCATAGATGTAGCTGAAATTAATAGTAAGGAACAGTTTGTGGTCCAATTGAAGCCTACGCCCATAGAGTTGACAGATTTCGAAATCAAGGAATATATCAATGTAGGCATTGGCTCTGACCCGAAGGCCAATAGCTTTAGGATACTGCCTCAGCAAATGGAAATCCTACCAGGCTTATCAGAACGTGATGTCTTGCTTTCAGCTCAAATTATTTCAGGGCTAACTTCCAATGATGAATCTGCTTCAGGCATCAACATTCGTGGTAGCGCCCCGGATAATACATTGCTGTACTGGAATGATGTCCCGGTTTATCATACCGCCCATTACTTCGGCAATGTATCCAGCTTTATACCATCGGCCATAGGATCTTTAGATGTTTATAAGAACTATGTACCAGTACGGTATGGTGGAGCTACTGCAGGATTGATATCTATTTCTTCTAGGAACCAAATCAATGGAGAAACCAAGGCAGAAGCTAGTGTCAATATGACCCATGCTGACGTTTACGCGAAGCTTCCATTCAAAGAAGATATGGGTTCTGTTATGATTGCACTGCGTAGGTCCTACAATGATGCCCTTCCCACCTGGACCTTCAACTCCTATTCCACCAAACTCTTTGGTAGCGAAACACGAGATTCCCAGGGGCTCTTTCAAATCACAGAAGATGAAAATGACTTCGATAATAACCTGAGTTTTTATGATATCAATCTCAAATGGGATTATCAGCCTAATAGTCGATCCTTATTCACAGCTAGTGTTGTCAATAGTTCTAGTGACTTCAACTACCGCGAACAAGATGAAATTGAGGAGATCAATATAGAGCAAAGGCATAAAATCCAAAGCTTTGGTTTTAACCTGGGGTATGGTCATAGAATTAATGATAATAACTCTCTAAGGGCCAGTCTGAGCTATTCCAACTACGATATGGAGTATGCTTTTACCAATTTAAGAGATGATTTGCTCGAAGAAGATAATGATGAAACCGCGAGGAGTAATTCCGTCAGAAACATTGAATTAAGATTGGCAAATAGCTGGAGATTAAATGATAGCAATGTATTAGAGTATGGCTATCAGTTAAATCGGTTCACTGTCGACAATGTGATCTCAGAGACTGAGTTCTTTGAAGAGGATGCGGTCACAGATATTGGATCTGAAGGTCTTGTCAACAGCTTCTTCTTTGACTTTAACCATAGACCAAATGACAAGCTTGAGGCCGTTCTCAGTGGAAGGTTGACGCATGTTGGGACACTAGGCGAAGCATATTTCAGTCCCCAGGCAAAATTCAACTATAACTTAAAGTCCAACTTGATATTTAAGTCTTCTGTCGGTATTTATCATCAATATTTGAGCACTATACAAGAGTCTGAATTTACACTTTCCAATGCTGTCGAACGTCATTGGTTGCTGTCAGACTTAAATGACGATGAAGACGAAATCACCACTGTACCAATTATCATTAACAGACAGGCAACTCTGGGCTTAGTATATAATAACAGCTCTTGGTTGGTGGACTTTGATTTATACATGAAAGACATTGACGGTATTTTGGCTGTAAATCAAGGCTTTGGGTTTGAAAACGATCAGGCATTCGAACCTGGCTTTGAATTAATTCGGGGCTTCGACCTGACCATTAGAAAGAGGTGGAAATACTTCCGATCATGGTTGAGTTATAACTTTCAAGACTCAGAAGTGGAATTGAATTCTATTTTTGACAATCCTTTCCCTTCAACATTTAATATTAGACATCAATTGCGCCTTTCTACCACCTACAACTGGAAGAACTGGGAGTTTTCTCTGGGCTATATTTTTAAGACGGGGTTGCCTACTACGGCTACACCTGATTTAACTGTATTCTCAGACCCTGATGACGATGATGACGATGATCCAGACACTTCCGATGAGGATTTGATCTATGATCTTGAATTTGCGTCTCCAAACGCGCTAAGACTGCCTAATTATCACCGACTGGACTTATCCATTTGGCATAAATTCGGCAGTACTAACACTAAATTTCGTGGAGAAGTGGGACTTAGTATTATCAATCTGTTGAATCGTAGAAACACCTTCAACAGAGCCTACTCAGTAGATTTCGATCGAAACGATCAGATTGGCGTGCTTGAAAGAACTAAATTCTTTTTAGGCTTCACTCCTAACCTTAGCTTCCGTGTCTGGTTCTAATACTTGACTTAAACAATAATGAACCTCGTAAACTAAAAAGGCCACGACTTTGTCGTGGCCTTTTTGTAAACTACTATCGATTCTTAGTCATCATCATCATCATCCTCTTCTTCCGTATATTCCTCTACAAAAGAACCATCCTCATTGAAGACTAACACTACTTCATTTGCCAATTCGATATAGTATATTTTTTCTTCAGCATCGTACCATGCTTCTTCTATCTCAATGCCCGAGTAGTTAGCTGTAATATAGTCCGTAATCGCAGTTGGTAAGTCAGCAATATCCACTTCTTCACAATCGTCTTCATAGTCCTCATCATCCTGCTCCTCTTCGATGAAATTACCATCCTTGTCAAAAATCACAATCACACCATTTTCAAGGAAGATTAGGTACTCTTCTTCTTCTGTATCGAAAGCAGCAAAATCTATGGCTATACCTGCATAATTCGTTGCTAAATAGTCCTTGATAGCTTGAGAAAGAGAAGTTGTGTCCACCTCTTCATAATCATCATAATCGTCATCATAATCATCTTCGTTGAACTCATCCAAAAGATTTCCATCCATATCAAAGATTAGCACCACACCTGATTCAAGTAGTACCACATATTCACCGTCCTCGGCATTTATTCCAGCTATGTCTATTGCAACACCCGCATGGTTAGCCACTAGGTAATCCAGAATTGCCTGAGGTAAAGCAGTAGAATCTACTTCTTCAAAATCGTCCTCAAAATTATCTGCATATGCCTCAAGATTAAAGGAAATCACAAACTGCTCCGAAGCATTGAAAACCAATACCGTATCGTCACTTAGAAGAATAATGTATTCCCCTGTATTGGTGATCCAAGCCTCTTCAATAGTCTCATTGGCATGATTGTCGGTTACATACTGTTGAATAGCAGCTGGTACATCCGTGACCTCCTGCCAACTGTCCATTCCGGAAGTATCATAGTCTTTTGAATCAACAAACCTTAGTCGTGATTTGCTCGCTGCAGAGCCCTGTTCCTCTATGGGTACAGTATCTGTATTCTGATTATCACAAGATGTCATAATCGTTAGCAATGCCAAGGCTGTAATGCCTAAATAAGTCTTTACGTTTTTAATCATTTTCATTGTTTCTAGTTTTGAATACTTTAAAATCATTTCTATCACTTGCAGGCTTTCAAAGCCATCTTCAACTCGCTTTCGCGGTATTCTTAGGTGAGATATTTCTAATTAATCGTCATCATCATCCTCTTCATCCTCATCATCGTTTTCATTGTCTCCCATAGAACCTCCCTGGGTAACCTGAACATCTGTGCCACTGGCCGTTGCATTAGCAGGTGGGTTCATTTGTTCACAGCCTGAAAAGCCGATTAATGCGATAAGTGCAATGAGCATTGTTAGTTTCTTCATCATTTATTCTTTAAGCGAAAACTCTAAGCATACTTCCATCCAGTTGCGTATTATAAATGGTCAGTCCATTGCGACCATTACCGTTAAGTCCTGTTCCATCGAGTCTAAAGCGTGCACCATGTGCGGTACAATACCATTCCCCATTTCTCATAATCACTTCTTTTCTAGGGTCGTGAGAGCAAGTTCTTGTGGCCGCCACGTATTCTCCACCGGTAGTTCTGGCCACAACCACCTGGTTATTGACAATGACATATCCACCGTTATTGGATAAATTTGAATTGACAGCGGCATTGAGATCTAGGGTGAAATCTATGGTCGCAGTATTACCTGGCTGATCAGGGTTGATGTTCTCAACAGCGCAGCCTCCCAAGCAGGTGGCCGTGAGTGCAAATGCAGCTCCCCCACCTAGTTTCTTTAAAAAGTCTTTACGATTCATATTTATAGTTTATTATTTTAACATATATACATTTTTACATGTATTGTTATTTAAATTTATCAATATCTAAAAGCTAAAATTCATTCCAATACTGAAAATATCTGCGTTAAGGCTTGGCGTCCGTGTGTAATGGCCATACTTAAGGTTGACCTCCTTAAGCGTAAGAAGCCTATTATTTCTACCAGGAAGTCTCAATCTTCCTATTCCCTCGGCTGGCGAGTATCTTAGACCTATTCCGTATTGATGACTGGACAAATTGCTCAAGTCATAATCCGAAGTGTAGTACTGAAATTCTCCGGTATGTTCCCCAAATGCCGCAAAGTAATTGGCCTGAGACTGTGTATGATACCGATAAAAAGGATACACTGAAAAGAAGCGATTGAGTTTCAGTGATGCTTCTAGGGCAACCGTATGCCCTGTTATACCCCAGTCATCCCAGTAAAATCGATAATAACCTCTTAACAGTAGTAAATCATTCACATAATAATTCAGTCTGAGCCCCACCGGGACTTTTAGTCTGGTAAATGGCAAACGCTCTACCCTGGCCTCGGTCTGATTAGCGAAATAAACCCTGTGAAATGGTGTACTCAAGAGTCCTGACTGCGTAACTACATCGGCAGATATACTGGCCTGCATTCGTCTATTGATTACAGTCGAGAAACTTGCGGATATACTATATGATCTTCTTTGATCTGTCGTCACCCATTGTCTGCTTCTCAACTCTCTTGGATAAATAATCTCCCATTTATCAATGAACGCCTGTGCAGCTAATCCGAATGTTCGATTACCGTCTCTTGAAGTCTTAGAGACATAACCAGAGAACTGAAATGAGTTGTAATCATATTCGGTTGATCCACCCAGTTTCAATCCCCAAGTCAAATCATTCTTAGCTTTTCGGCTGTACCCAAAGTTCGCATGTACGCGAGTGTCCTTACTTGAAGCAGATGATACGAAATCGTCAATATTGTCTGTTGAAGCAGACGAATACATGTCAAAACCTCCATCGAAAGACACGGTGCTTTTCTCATCAAGCACCAAGTTCACGATGACCTTGGACGTGAGATCTGTCAGTTGCTCTGTACCCAAGCCGCCAGTTACTGGTGAGTTATTACCGTCTTGAGTATAGTAGCTGAATAAAAGACTGATATCTGATTCAGCCAACTTCTTGATTTCGAAACCAGTGGTATCGGTTTGAGATTTTTCACTCTGAGCAGATGTTTTAGCAACAACCAGAGCTAGCAAAGCCAAGAAAAATATGCCTCTTAATTGCAACCGCATCCCCCACCTACTTTACCACCATTAGCGCCAGAAGCACCTTCTCGGTAGGATTGAAAATTGATACAGAAATAGTCTATTGAGCGCGCGCTCAGTGACATTTCCTGATCATTTAAATACATTTTTTGATAGCTCTTTACACTTGTACAGGATTGGGTGAGTGCAAAGCCAAAAGTGGCTATCAGTCCAATAAAAAGTCTTTTCCTTTTCATGATTTATTATTGATTTCCAGATGTTTAGAGGTAACTATTTCATCATTATCTGTTATTACTAGGCATTCTACTCCCTGCAGTTGATTGATCAGATAAAGTCCTTTTTTTATACCCAGCACGAAGACACTTGTAGACAGTGCATCGGCTAATTCGGGATTTGCTGATATGATGGTGACACTTTTGATACCGGTAGTTGGGTAACCTGTTCTGGGGTCGATGATATGGGCATATCGAACGTTATCAAACATGACATAACTTTCATAGTCTCCCGAAGTGACCACAGAGGTATTATTTACCTTTAGCCATGACAATACCTGGTTTTTCTTTCTAGGGTCTGCTATACCTACTTTGAAGCTTTCTCCATCAATGTCTTTGCCCCAGGCGATCAAATCTCCCGCTGCATTTACTACTCCACTTTTGATCCCCAAGGCTGACATTTTCTCTTTAGCTTTTTGGGCAGCATAACCTTTTCCAATCGCCCCAAAGCCGATTTTCATTCCCTTTAACTTTAGGTATACCTCCAACTTGGCAGGGTTCAGTTGTATATTATTGTACCCAATCTTGGATCTAGCCTGCCGTACCGTTTCGACATCCGGCATTTCTTTCATTGACCCATCAAACTTCCAAATGCGATCCATTGAGGCATAGGATATGTCAAAGGCTCCATCCGTAATTCTTGATATTTGGACAGCACGTTGAATCAATTGGAATAGCTCATTGTCTACCTTTACCGGTTTGATACCAGCATTTTTATTGATCAGAGAAGTCTGTGAATTGGGGTCCCAGGACGAAATCAATTGCTCTATCCTCGATATCTCAGCAATTGCAGCATTAATACCATCCCAGGCCTTTTGGGCATCTGCGTCAAAGGCACTGATTTCAAAGCGCGAGCCCATTAATTCCAGTACCTTGTGGTGCTTCTGAGGCTGTTGTGCCGAGGCGGCACAACAGCATATCAGAAGACTTATCACGGTCAAAAACAGTTTCATTTTAAATATTGATTGAATTGCTTGATGTAGTCTTGAGGATGCTTGGTCTTATCAAATCCAAAGCTGCCCAAAGCTTTCCCTGAGGCATCTATAAAGACAGCCAGAGGAAACTCGCCATTGGGATTGTATTTACTTGCCAGTTGCTCATTATGCTTTGTTTGTTCCTTGGAAAGTCGGTTTTTCTTCCTGTAGGGAAAGTCAGCCTTTACTAAGACCAACTTGTCCTTAGCATAAACCGCAAACTCTTCCGATTCGAAAAGCTCTTTGTGTAACTGAATGCAGGGTTTACACCAATCGGATCCTGAAAAGACTACCAATATTGTCTTTTTGGATGTTGCTGCATCCTCCTTTGCCGCTTGGAAATCGAAAGTCCATTCAACAGAGTTGCTGAAGGATAGCAAGACTAAGGAGAGCATGGTCAATAAATTTTTCATCTAGTGTTTTGCTTGATCACTAGAGAATACTGGAGGTATGAGTTTACCCCACCCCCTCAGAGAAATATTATTTCAGATACATTCAAAAAACTCAACTCAACAGAATTGACTAATATTTTTAGTTGACTAATTATTTTAGTTTATTTAGAGCATGAATCGATCAGGTCATGCAGATTTACCCTTGCATTATGGTACTGTGCCCCCATGGTTGGCCAGTCGCATGGCAAAACTGGGAAGGGCAATAACTGAGTCGATTCTTATTGAATATGGCAGTCAAACATTCATACAGCGAATGAGTGATCCTTTGTGGTTTCAATCACTGGGTGCGGTAATGGGAATGGATTGGCATTCTTCCGGCATCACAACCTCAGTGGTTGGTGCACTTAAAAGAGCCATCAATCCAATCTCCGATGAGTTGGGTTTATATGTATGCGGTGGAAGGGGTAAATACTCCAGACAAACCCCCAACGAGCTTGTGAAAGTCGCCATGAAAACTGGTTTGAATGGAGATGAGCTGGTTAGATCCAGTAAGCTGAGTGCCAGAGTAGATAATACGGCCATTCAGGATGGGTTTTCCATTTACCTCCACTCCTTCTTCCTGGCAAAGGATGGCGAATGGGCTGTCGTTCAGCAAGGGATGAATGAAGGCACCGGCTACGCGAGGCGCTATCACTGGCACTCAAAAGCATTCCAAGATTTTCTTAAGGAACCACACACTTCCA
>Ga0207422_1002892_pt1 | contig 19724 bp, 16 predicted proteins | sample MarCyaLeptolynsp_FD_187757 | JGI IMG/M metagenome (GOLD analysis project Ga0207422, IMG submission 187757) | Marine cyanobacterial communities from Panama - species 1 Leptolyngbya sp. (SPAdes) | ecosystem: Environmental > Aquatic > Marine > Unclassified | place: Panama: Panama City | collected...
TTTCCTTGGCGTATTTCTTGATCGCGCCTTCGACCATCTTTTCCTGCACGTTCTCAGGCTTGCCGCTTTCAGCAGCCTTTTCCTGTGCGATGGCACGCTCACGCTCGATCACGGCGGCGTCGAGGCCGTCCGCGTTGAGCGCCTGCGGGAACATGGCAGCAGCGTGCTGCGCGATGTCACGGCCAAGCGTTTCGAGAACGTCGGCACCGGCATCGCTTTCCAGCGCAACCAGAACGCCAATCTTGCCAAGACCGTCAGCAGCGGCGTTGTGGACGTAAGAAACGACAGCGCCCTGACCAACAGAAACGCTCTTCATCCGGCGCAGCTGCTGGTTCTCGCCGATCGTCGCAACGTTATCGGTCAGCTTGTCAGCAATCGAACCGCCATCGGGGTAGCCGGCTGATTTGAGCGCTTCGACGTCATCGCCGCCCAAAGTCAGGGCAACACCCGTAGTCTTGGTGACGAAGTCCTGGAACTGGTCATTTTTGGCGACGAAGTCGGTTTCCGAATTGACTTCAACGGCAACACCTTTGGTGCCGTCAACGGCAACACCGACGAGGCCTTCAGCCGCGGTGCGGCTCGACTTCTTCTGTGCGGTTGCGAGGCCCTTGGCGCGCAGCGCGTCAACGGCAGCTTCGATGTCGCCACCGGCTTCGGTCAGCGCTTTCTTCGCATCCATCATGCCTGCGCCAGTCTTCTCGCGCAGCTTCTTCACATCGGCGACGGTGAAATCGGCCATGGTGATTTCCTTCTTCATTACAATCATGGGCGCCCGGGCGGGGACGTCCCCTTGGGGGATGCCCGGCGCGCTAGTCTGGGAATGTGACGCGCATTTGACGCGTCATGGGGCAAAAGGCGTCAGGCTGACTCAGCTTCGGCCGGCGCTTCTTCAGCGGTCGGCTCTGCTGGCGGTTCAGCCATGGCACCGACATCCGCACCCGAATCTGCCACTGCGCCACCGCGACCAGCGGTCGCTGCGTCAGCAATAGCCTGGCTGTAGAGGCGAACCGCGCGGCTCGCATCGTCATTGCCAGGAACCGGGAATGCGATGCCCGTCGGGTCGGTGTTGGTGTCGAGCACAGCGATCACTGGGATGCCAAGCACGGCCGCTTCCTTGATCGCGAGGTCTTCCTTGTTCGCGTCGATCACGAACATCACGTCAGGAATACCGCCCATATCACGGATACCGCCAAGCGACAGCTCGAGCTTGTCGCGTTCGCGAGTGAGCTGCAGAACTTCTTTCTTGGTGAAGCCGCTGGTGTCGCCCGAAAGCTGCTCTTCAAGCGTCTTGAGGCGCTTGATCGAACCCGAGATCGTCTTCCAGTTGGTGAGCATGCCGCCCAGCCAACGGTGGTTGACGAAGTGCTGGCCCGACTGGCGTGCGGCTTCAGCGATCGGCTCTTGAGCCTGACGCTTGGTGCCGACGAACAGGACCTTGCCACCTGCGCGGACGGTCTGCTCAACGAAGTCGAGAGCGCGCGCGAACAATGGCACGGTCTGCGACAGGTCGATGATGTGAACACCGTTGCGAGCGCCGAAGATATACGGCTTCATCCGCGGGTTCCAGCGGTGGGTCTGGTGGCCGAAATGCGCTCCGGCCTCGATCAATTGCTGCATGGTGACGGTGGTGGCCGCCATAATCAAATTCCTTTCCGGTTATTCCTCTGGAAGGCTGGAACCTGCTGCGGAGCGTCCCGCTGCGGCACCGGTATGAAGCGCCTTCCATGTGAATTTCGCCAACCGGGAAACCACCCAAACAGGCGGGATTCGGCTAACGAGAGCGGCCCCCTACCCGGAGCAATGGGAGAAATCCAGCCTTTTTGTTCGATTCAGCGCGCAATTCTGCTTTTCGCTTGACATGTTGGAACACATGGAGAACAAAGCAATTGGAACAAACGTGGTACATGCGGGTTTTCAGAGTTCTCTCCGTCGTACCAATGCCCGCATAGATGTTTTGAGGATCGCAGGACCATGATCACCTATCTGCTTCTTTCGCTGTTCGCACTCTCCGCTTTGGTAGCCACTCTCAGCCTCGCCGATAGCGCGCTGCGCTGGAAATATGCCTTTGCGTCGCTCAAGCGCGAACGGGCGTTGGCGAAGGCCGGTTTCGTGCCGCAAGTGACGGCTCGCGAGGTGCGGTTGCGCGGCCCTGTTGGAGGATTCCGGGGCGATGCGACGCGCCCATTTGCTCAGCGTACTCCGCGTCGCGCTACGACACGGCTTGGCGCCGCTGCCGCTTGATCCGGCCGTATTTGACCAATCCATAGGGCATCAAAGCGAGATAGCCGACGCTGATCACGGTAAGCGTCCACCAAGGCTCCAACAGCAAGGCTGCAAAGGCCATCGCCACGATCACGATGAAGCCAAGCCTGATGCCCCTGCGTGGTCTTATTGACGCCCAGCTTAGCGTCGCCATGTTCGAGATCATCAGCACCGCGATCAAGGAAATCCAGATAGCGATCGCCAGTGGATCACGAAATTCTTCCATTCCCGTCGCGGTCCACAAATAGAATGGAGCGAAGGCCAGCCCTGCCCCGACCGGTGCCGGAACGCCAGTCAAAAAGCCCGCTGATTTATGCGGCTGCTCATCGACGTCAATCTGCGCATTGAAGCGCGCCAATCGAAGAGCGCAGCACAGCGCGAAGCCCAGAGCAGCGAACCAGCCCAACCTAGGCAGGTCCTGCAGGGACCACATGAACAGGATGATCGCGGGGGCCATTCCGAAGGACAGGGAATCAGCCAGACTGTCGAGCTCAGCGCCAAAGCGCGATTGTGCGTTGAGCAGGCGTGCTATCCGCCCATCGATCCCGTCGAGAAGCCCGGCCAGCACGACAGCCAGTATGGCCAGGTTCCAATCCTCAGAGATTGCAAAGCGGATGCCCGTCAGGCCGGCACACAAGGCCGCGGCCGTGATTGCATTGGGGAGCATGGCACGAAGCGTAAGGCCTTTCGGGCCTTTGCGAGCGGCGCTCAGCTCATCTTCGGCAGCCTTGGGCCCGACGCGCTCGGCATCGGTTCCAGTGGTCGCCAAAGCGTCCTGTGATGAGTCCCCGGTTTCAGTCACTTGGCGCGCGCTATTGCGAGATCCCTTCAAGCAGGGCCTGGGTCCCATATTCGGCCAGCACGGTTTCCCCAGCGATGACCTTTTGCCCCATCAAGACCTTGGGTGCTGTTCCAGCCGGCAGATAGACATCAACCCGGCTGCCAAAGCGGATCAGGCCAACCCTTTGCCCTCGCGCAACCGTATCGCCGGGTTTCACGAAGGGAACAATGCGACGCGCGACCAGGCCTGCAATCTGCGTGAAGCCGATCATCCGACCGTCACCGCCTTCGACCAGGATATGCTGGCGCTCATTCTCTTCACTCGCCTTGTCGAGATCTGCATTCATGAACTTGCCCGGCACATAGACCACGCGGCGAATTGTGCCCGCAATCGGCGAGCGATTGATGTGAACATCGAACACGCTCATGAAAATCGACACCCGCGTGACCGGCCCAGGCGGCAAAGCCTCGAAACCAGAACCATCCTCAACCAACAGCTCAGGTGGCGGTTCAACCTCCGAGATTAGCGAGATCAGCCCGTCTGCGGGTGCCACAATCGCATTGTCCGCTTGCGGAACCACGCGCTCTGGATCGCGAAAGAACGCAAACACGCCTGCCGAGAGCAGAAGCATCGGCCAGCCGATGATTTCCCAATCGAGCAGCAGCAATGGGATCAGGCTAAGCCCGATCGCAATGATCCCGTATTTTCTACCTTCGGGGTGAATTGCGGGCCAGTTCCAGCTGGCTTCGCCGCGACCCTGATTATCTAATATTTCTCCGGCCATCCCTGAAACCTAGGCGGTGCAATGCCCGCCCGCAAGCAGGCCCGGGCCTGCAAAGCGCAAAAAACTGCGCATGAGAGGTCAGCGCATTCACATTTTAGTGATATGTTTACCGTAATCGCGAGCCTCATGATGCGCATTGAAAACGCCCTGCTTCAACGCTGGCTAGGAGAGGCACCGATCCTCGCGATTGGTCTTGCTCTCATGGCGCTTTGTATTGGCCTGTTGGCAGCGCAGGGTATTGACCCTGATCTTGCTGGCGTCTGGGTCAATGCACGTCTGTTCGCGCTTTTTGTCATGCTTCTGGCTGCAGTGGATGCGGGCTGGCAGCTTTATCGCCATCGCCCGGACAGCCCTTTGGGTCATCTCAAAGCGCGCTATGCCAGCTCAGACGCGCGGCAGATTGTACTTGCCGGCGCTCCGATGTTGCTGGTTGCGATCGTTTTGCTGCCGTTCTTTTCGAAGATGAAGGCGGCGATCCCGCTGTTCAATGAATACACCTGGGACGACGCCTTTGTGCGCTGGGATCAGGCGATCTTCTTTGGCAATGACGCCTGGGAAGTGCTCCAGCCGCTGCTCGGCTTCCCGATTGTCACAGCATTCCTGGCCCTGCTCTACCAGCTGTGGTTCCTGCTGCTTTATCCCGGCGTGCTCTACTTCGCGTTCGGCAATGTCGAAAGCGGGCTGCGGCGTCAGTTCTTTCTTTCCTACGTGCTGAGCTGGACCGTCATCGGCGGTGCCATGGCGACTTGGCTCGCATCGGTTGGGCCTTGTTTCGTGGGTCCGATGCTGGGTGACCCGCGGTTTGACGACCAGATGGCTTATCTCAACGCCGCCAATGAGCAGGTCCCGATCATGACCCTGCAAGTCCAGCAAATGCTGCTGGAGTGGTTCCACGCCGACGCCAACGGCCTTGGCAGCGGGATCACCGCCATGCCGAGCATGCATTGTGCGATCGCATTCCTCTACTGGATTGCCGTGCGACGCATCTCGCCAAGCTGGGGCGTCTTCTTTGGCGTGTTCTTCTTCGTCACGTGGATCAGCAGCGTCCACCTCGCCTACCACTATGCGGTTGACGGATTGGTCTCGCTGCTGGCTGTTGCCGCAATCTGGTGGGTTTCAGAACGCGTGATCAAGGCTTGGGATGCCCTGACGAGTGATCAGGCGACCTTGCGCACGAACACTGTCCCTGCCGAATAGCCCGCGCCAAAACTGCAAATCAGGCCCGTATCATTGGCAGCCAGATCTTCGCTGTTGAGGTGGAAGGCAATGATCGAGCCCGCGCTTGACGTGTTGCCATAGGTGTCGAGTACGGTTGGGCTCTCATCCTCATTGGCTTCGTGTCCGAGCACGCGATGCGCGATCAGCCTATTCATCCCTGCATTGGCCTGGTGCAGCCACATGCGTCGCAGAGCAGCGGGGTCGAGCTGAAGGCGCTCGGCTTCGTCGATGATCATCTGAGCGACCATCGGCACGACTTCCTTGAACACTTTGCGGCCTTCCTGGACGAACAGCTTGTCCGGTGTGTCAGCCGTCTCGGGATGAGCCCGGTTCAAGAAGCCGAAATTGTTGCGGATGTTGTTCGAGAAAACAGTCTTGAGCTTTGTGCCCAGGATTTCCCAGTGATCCGCAGGCGCCATTGCAGCGTCCTCGACCAGAACGGCCGTCGCCACATCGCCAAAAATGAAGTGGCTGTCGCGGTCGCGCCAATTGAGGTGACCAGACGTGATCTCAGGGCTCACCACAAGTACGCTTTTGGCGTTGCCGGCGCGAATATAATCGGCAGCCGTCTGGATGCCGAATGTCGCTGAAGAGCACGCCACGTTCATATCGAAGCCAAAGCCATCAATGCCCAGCGCTTGCTGAATTTCGATCGCCATTGCCGGATAGGGGCGCTGCATGTTGGATGCGGCGCACAGGACTGCATCGACATCTTCCGGCTTACGGCCGGCGCGCTCAAGCGCTTGCTTGGCAGCTGCAACACCGATTTCCGCCAGGATGGAGATCTCTTCATCGGGACGTTCATCCCACCGCGGAGACATCACTTCGGGATTGAGAATCGGCTCCTTGGTCATCACGTGGCGAGCTTTGATGCCGCTCGCCTTCTCGATGAATTCAACCGAGCTGTGATGGAGCGGCTCCACGTCGCCTGCAGCGATCGCATCCGCGTTTTGCTCATTGTGCAGATCGACGAAGCGATTGAAGCTTTCAACCAGCTCTTCGTTGGTGATGGATTCGTCTGGCGTGTAAAGGCCAGTGGCGGAGATGACAGGTCGATGGGTCAAGATCATGGGACGCGGGCAATAATCCTCTGTGTCGGGTCGGGCAAGCAAAAGCAGCATAGGGCAGGCTTCGCTTTGTCGAAGATCAACCAATCTAGCTGCGATACCGCAATGCCCTTAGCCCAATCGATCGAATTCCGCGCAATCCGTGTTTGATCATGTCAGCGGTCCTGCTAACGCGATCAATATGGGGATGGGACAGGTGACATTTGTCGCTGAAAATTCGCGCGTAACGGCGCTCCGATCAGGGCAGGCCCGGGTGTTCGCGGTAATGCGATCCCGCGCATGCAAAGCCATACTATCCCGTCAGCCAAACTCGAGACTGTTTGCCTGATGGTTTCGCGATTGAGGGCAATCTCACGGCTGCAAGAGCTTCAGGGTATCGGCTGGGTCGCGGCAGCAACTTGGGGTGTCCAAGCCACCAAGCTTTTGGCATTTGCCGCTTTGGCCATCTTCATTGATCCGCGCACGTTTGGGATCTTTGCCTTTCTTCACGCGATCATCGTGATCATGCAGCCTCTTGCGGGCATGGGATTGTCCGCCGCAATCGTGATCAAGAAGAAGCTGTCGTCTGCGGAGATTTCGACCTCAGTCGTCCTGGCGGCGCTGTTCGGCTTGCTTGGGCTTGCTGTCCTGTGGTGGGTACTGGACCTGATTGTCTGGTATGCGCCGGTGTTTGGAGACCCGGCACTGCGCTGGCTGCTGCTCTCGATCGTCTTGACCAATATCGCAAATGTCGCGCTGGCCCTCCCTAGGCGGCAAAAGAAATTCGCGGCTCTGGCGGCAATCTTGCTGGTTGCGGAACTGGTTGGCTCCACGGTGGGAATTGCGTGGGCAGCAGCAGGTGGCAATTTTGAAAGCCTCGTGGCCCGCACATTGACCACGGCAGCCATACTATCGCTGGCGGGAATCGTTGCGGTTTCGCCCAGCATTGCAGCGCCCAAAATCAGCGCAGTGATGGATATGATCGCGGAGGGAGTTGCTGTTGCAGGAAGCGAAGTCCTGGCTGCAATCCGCAATCGTGGCGACGAGCTGCTCGTCGGCGCGATGTTGGGAGCTACGACGCTGGGCATCTACATGATTGCCAGGCGCTACCTTGATGCCTTGCGATCTGCGATCCCCGCCGTGATTTCAAACCACGCCTTTCCGGTGTTGTCGTCAAAACAAGAGACGCATGACGAATTCGCAAAGCAGCTTCGATTCTCCAGCCGCTTGGTCAATCTTCTTGCCTTGCCGGTATTCTTGGCCACCGCGATCCTGTCACCTTTGTGGGTCAATTTCTTGCTTGGCCCCGAATGGCGTGGTGCCGCGATGGTGGCTCAATGGCTTGCGGCCACGGCTGCGATACAATCTGCGATGAGCGTCCCTCTGACAGCCCTGATGAGCATAGGTCAGACCAAACGCAAATTATTGATCGATCTCCTATTGGTCAGCTCAACCTTCGCATTGATGGCGATCGGAGCGCAATTCGGGCTCCGACCAATGTTGATCGGAATGTTGGGCGGCACACTGTTTGCCCTGCCCCTTCTCGCCTATTCTATCGATCGGCTGCTGCCAGTCACGGCGATGGGCTTGGCAAGAGAGAGTTTGCCAATCCTTGGACCCGGCGCAGCTCTCGCTGCCGCGTTGCTTGGAATTCTATGGATATCGCGCTTCATTCCGGACGAGATTGCCATGCTGATTGGTGGACTGATGACGGCACTCACAATTTTCGTCACCTTGCAGAAGTTGGAGGACCGGCAATTCGACAGCGATGCGCCAGAGGTCACTTGAACAGGTGACGCGGGCGTGCATGTGCACGCTTGCAGTGAGATTTCGGCGTGGCTATCGCGCTTTGACCCAATCCAGCTGTTGGGCGTAAACCAATGGCCAGCACGCTTGGATCGAAACAAAGTGACCGACGCAAGAACTCCTACGATATCTTCGGATGCCTTGGTTTCGGTTATCATCCCAACGCATAATCGCGCCGAATTGGTGGGAGAAGCCGTGCAGTCAGCGATTGATTGCGACTGGCCCAACATTGAAATCATCGTGGTGGACGACGGCTCGACCGACACGACGAACGAACTGATCGCTGATTTCACCGACAATTGCCGCAAAAGCGGTCGACTTTTCCAGCATCACCGGCAGGCCAATCAGGGGCCAGCGAGCGCGCGAAACAGTGGTCTTGCTATCGCGAATGGTGAGCTGATCTACTTTCTCGATTCCGACGATCTGGTGTTGCCAGGAGCGATCACGCTCATGGCTTCGGAGATCATTGGTAAAAAGGTACCATATTGCGTCGCGCAGATGGCAGAGACCGATCGACACGGCAGCATGGTGTTTGAGGAAGGGACGAGCCAATCGATTCTGGATCACAGTGCGGTCGTGAACAGCCAATGGGCGACGCATGCCGTCCTCTACACACGGACCGCGCTCGATTCCGCAGGTCGCTTTGATGAGTCATTGAGGCTTGGAGAAGATAAGGAATACTTATGGCGTATCGTCAGCAGCAATCCGCCTGGGCATGTTCTGACGGATGTCGTCGCTCTTCGGCGCAATCACGATCTTGGTCAATTGAGCGATTCATTCACTTCATTGACAATGGGCCGGAGCGCCTTCCGCTCGCTCGCCGCCTTTATCAACTGGTGCGATGATCAATCCAGAATGAATGCAGAGATTGGCCGCGCCGCCATCAGGCCCTTGGTTGTCGCGTTGGTGCGCGTAGGCGCATCAGGGGACTTTGCCACTCTTGCGGAAGTCTCAGCATTGCTCGATCAACTCACAGAAGAATTCGGCACGCCGACGCAAAAGGTCATGACGTTTGCTCTGAGAATAATGCCGAGAAGTGCTCTTAAGGCGGCGCTTGCTGTGATGAGTTTGATCAGAGCTGCGATCCATTGGCGCAGAAACAAGCAGCAGGCGCAGTCATTTCCGTCACGCATGGCGAAAAGCAGCAAGGACACGGCGGACTCAAGGCTGCAGCGCTGACACCCGATGGTCGGCACGCTGGCACTCACAATCAAGGGGAAATGGTGGACAGGGCTGGATTCGAACCAGCGTACGCTTGCGCGGGCAGATTTACAGTCTGCTGCCTTTAACCACTCGGCCACCTGTCCACACCATTCCTGCGGGAAAATTTGACGAGACCCCGAAGGGCCTGTCTGCCGAGAGGCGCCCCTTTGGCGAAGCCTCGCTTGCCTGTCAATGGGCCAACTGGCAGGGAAGCCAATCAAGCGGAATATTAGGAGCAAAAATGGCGCGATCTGAGCGCAAACGGGCCCTTCGGGGGCGTGCTGGTCGAATGAAGGGTGGCCGCGGGTCTGGCCGTGCCAGCACCGGCCATGTCCGACTGTGGGGACGGCATCCTGTCGAAGCCGCGCTCAAGAATCCGGGCCGCCAGCATCGCAAATTGTGGGCAACCCGCGAAGGCATTGCTGGCCTTGATGGTGAACTGCCACCCGACTTTCCGGTCGAATATGCTGACGTTTCAGATCTCGCGCGTTTGGTTGCTCGCGATGCTCCCCACCAAGGCTTGGTGCTCGAGTGTGAGCCTTTGGAAACCGTGTTTCTCGACGAGATCCTAACGGGTGATGCCGACAAACCAATCGTCGTGCTCGACCAGGTAACCGATCCGCATAATGTGGGCGCCATCTTGCGCTCGGCAGCCGCATTCGGCGCAGCTGGCGTCGTGACGCAAGATCGCCATGCGCCGCCCGAGTCTGGCGTGCTCGCAAAATCAGCTTCCGGCGCGCTTGAGACGGTGCCTTGGGTTCGCGTGGTCAATCTGGCCCGAGCCTTGGATGATATGGCGGAAGCCAATTACTGGCGGATCGGATTGGCCGGCGAGGCTGAGGCCACGCTCGATCAAAGCCTCAGCGCTGGACCACTCGCCCTTGTGCTGGGCGCGGAGGGCGAAGGCATGCGTCACAATATTGCCGCGCATTGTGACGCGCTGGCGCGACTGCCGATTAGCTCCGCAATTGAAAGTCTGAACGTTTCCAATGCTGCTGCGATTTCGCTCTATGCCGCAGCCACCCGTCCGCAAGGAGATTGATCCATGAATAAGCCAGCCCCGATCAGAGCCGCGGCGACCGCCGTTCTCGCAAGTCTGTCGCTCCTGCTAACCGGCTGTTTCATCGCTCCCGGAAAGTTTGAATCCGAATTGGTCCTGATGGAAGAGAACAAATTCACCTTCACTTACGATGGCGAGATCTTCTTCCTTGGCCTATCCAGCCTCGCGCAAATGGGTGAGCAGCTCGAAGCGGCAGAGTCCGATTCCGAAGCAGTGCTCGATGTCACATGCTTTGATGAAGAGACCTATGAAGAGCGTGAATGCACTCCGGAAGAACTTGAGGAGCAGCAAGGCGGAACGAGTGACGGCCCCAGCCCCGAACAAGCTCAGCAGCTATCAGCGATGCTCGGTGGGATCGACCCGACTGATCCTGAAGCCGCAGAAGAACTGGCAAGCAAGCTGCTGCGCCAGCAAGGCTGGAACAAGGTCGAATCGCTTGGCGATGGTGTGTTCGACGTGAGTTACTCAGTGAGCGGCACGTTGGGTCACGACTTCATTTTCCCTCTGATCGAGGGTGTGCCGACGACCAATCCATTCGTCCAGTTCTTCATGCGCGATGGCAACATCATTCGGATCAATGCACCCGGCTTTGCGCCGCAGGATGACAGCTCCGGGATGAATGGGATGACCGGATCCATGGGCGCCATGGCTGGTTTCGCAGCATTGGCGGAAGAAGAAGACGGTGAAGAGAATGCGTTCAAGGGCATTCCGACTATCGATGGCACGTTCCGTATTGTCACGAGCGGTCAGATCCTTGCCAACAACACTGACGCCGGACCAAACCCGACGCCGAATGGTCAATTGCTGTCGTGGGACATCTCCCCCCGGACCAGTAACGCTCCGACCGCGCTCATTGATCTGTCTAGATAAGTTTGAGTATTCCGCTCAATATCTTTTGGCCGAATACTTTGTCCAAATAGAAACCCCGCCAGCATTACTGTTGGCGGGGTCTATTTTTTGCAGCACGAGGCGGTGCGCTGAAAACTTGATTAGTTGACGGCGTCCTTCAGTCCTTTGCCGGCTTTGAACTTCGGCTGTGTCGATGCAGGAATGTTCATCGGCTCACCGGTCCGCGGATTGCGGCCAGTTGAAGCCTTGCGCTTGGCAACTGAAAACGTGCCGAACCCAACCAATCGCACTTCGTCGCCGCTGGCCAATGTCTTGGTGATCGCATCAAACACCCCTTCAACGGCGTTTGATGTATCGCTCTTTGACAGGCCGCTTGATTCGGCAACTGCGCTGATCAGTTCGTTCTTGTTCATATTCGGAACCCCCTTAGCTCGGTCCTAGAATTCGTATTGGTGAATCGCCTCCCCAGAGCGGGGGAATTGAGACCTTTTTGTGAGACCTGTCAAAGACAAATCGCCGCGAAAAGCGCGGCGTTTAGCCATTTTATGAGGATTTGCGACGAATCGAGCCCAATCGGTTGGGCCCGAGCCGGCTAAATCAATGCGCGGTCGGCGCACCACCTCCCGATGGTGTCGACGGATTGGGCTGGCTCGCCAGATCGTCGGCCTCGGTCCACTCAATCGGTGACGGCATGTCGACCAAGGCGTGTTCGAGAACTTGGTCAACATGGCTGACAGGGATGATCTCCAAACCCTCTTTCACATTGTCGGGAATCTCGGCCAGGTCTTTGACGTTCTCTTCCGGGATCAGCACCTTCTTGATGCCCCCGCGCAGGGCCGCCAGCAGCTTCTCTTTCAAGCCACCAATCGCGAGGACCCTGCCGCGCAAGGTTACCTCGCCTGTCATTGCGACCTCGGGCCGGACAGCAACACCTGACAAAGTCGATACGATCGATGTCACCATGCCGATGCCGGCGCTTGGACCGTCCTTGGGCACTGCCCCTTCGGGCAAGTGGATGTGCACGTTCTTGCGCTGGAACAGCGATGGCTTGATGCCATAGGCAGGCGCGCGCGACTTCACGAAACTGAAGGCCGCCGCAACGCTTTCATTCATGACTTCGCCAAGCTTGCCGGTCGTTTTGACCTCGCCCTTGCCCGGCGTGGTCACACTCTCGATCGTCAGCAATTCGCCGCCCACCGATGTCCAAGCCAGGCCTGTCACCGCGCCAATCTGCGCTTCCTCTTCAGAAGTGCCATGTTTAAACTTCCGGACCCCGGCATAATCGCCCAGGTTCTCCGGCGTGATCGTAACCGACTTCTCTTCCTTTTCGAGGATCTTGCGCAGGCTCTTGCGAGCCAGCCGCGCAATTTCACGCTCGAGCGTCCGCACACCAGCTTCACGTGTGTAATAGCGGATCAGATCGCGCAGACCGTCTTCGGTCAGCTCAAACTCATCGTCCTTGAGACCATGCGCCTCGACCTGCTTTTTGATCAGGTGGCGTTGAGCGATCTCGACCTTCTCGTCTTCGGTGTAGCCCTCGAGCCGGATCAGCTCCATGCGATCGAGCAAGGGCTGCGGCAGGTTCAGGCTGTTCGCCGTGGTGACAAACATGATGTCACTGAGGTCAAGATCGAGTTCGAGATAGTGATCCTGGAACTTGTTGTTCTGCTCAGGATCGAGCACTTCGAGCAAGGCCGAAGCGGGATCGCCGCGGAAGTCCTGGCCAAGCTTGTCGATCTCGTCGAGCAGGAACAGCGGATTGCTGGTGCCAGCTTTCTTGAGATTGTTGACGATCTTGCCCGGCATCGAACCGATATAGGTGCGCCGGTGACCGCGGATCTCGGCCTCATCGCGAACCCCGCCCAGCGACTGACGGACAAATTCGCGCCCGGTCGCCTTGGCGATCGATTTGCCAAGCGAGGTCTTACCCACGCCGGGAGGGCCAACCAGGCACAGGATCGGCCCCTTGAGCTTGTTCGTGCGCGCTTGCACGGCCAGATATTCGATGATCCGGTCCTTGACCTTCTCAAGGCCGTAATGATCCGCATCAAGCACCTCTTGTGCCTTGGCGATATCCTTTTTGAGGCGCGACTTTTTGCCCCAGGGCAGGCCCAGCAGAACATCCAAATAATTGCGGATGACCGTCGCCTCAGCGCTCATCGGCTGCATGCTTTTGAGCTTCTTGAGCTCACCCTTGGCTTTGGTCTTGGCTTCTTTCGAAAGCTTGGTCTTCTCGATCTTTTCGGTGAGCTCAGCGATTTCGTCGCCGTCTTCGCCGTCGCTCCCGCCAAGCTCACTCTGGATCGCCTTGAGCTGCTCGTTGAGGTAATATTCGCGCTGGGTCTTCTCCATCTGGCGTTTGACCCGTCCGCGGATCTTGCGCTCAACCTGAAGCACTGACAGCTCGCCTTCCATGAAGGCCATCACCAGCTCGAGCCGCTTGAACGGGCTCGTTTCCATCAGCAGCGATTGCTTGTCAGACACTTTGGCGTTGAGCGCGGCAGCGATCGAATCCGCCAGCATGCCCGCATCGTCAATATCGCTGACATCGACATTGGCATCATCGCCAAGCTTCTTGTTGAGCTTGGCGTATTCGCCGAATTGCTCGGTGACTTGGCGCATCAGTGCGGTCACTTCGCTGCCAGACACCGTCTCAGGTTCCTGCAGTTCAACTTCGGCGAGTACATAATCGCCTTCCGCGCGCATGCTCGCGATGGTGCCGCGATGCGTCCCTTCAACCAGCACGCGAACCGTACCGTCAGGGAGTTTGAGCATTTGCAAAACCTGCGCGACCACGCCGACATCGTAAAGATCATCGCCCTCTGGGTCGTCACAAGCGGGGTCGAGCTGAGCGAGCAGGAAGATGTCCTTGCTCGCTTCCATCGCCGCTTCGAGCGCCGCCACAGACTTGTCGCGGCCGACAAAGAGCGGAACGACCATGCCAGGGAACACCACGATGTCGCGCAGGGGCAGAAGAGGGAAATGCTGTGTCATCAATTATCCATGGCGGCCATTGGGGACGCCTTTCGCGAAGATATGGGAAGCCAGTGGGATTGCCGCAATGGCAGGCGTTCAATCAACTGTGGACGTGCCTTGCAGCGCAATAGATCAGCTCATGCCCGGCAGGTTGAAGCCCGGAGGCAGGCCCATGCCGCCTTGCATCGCCTTCATCTCTTCGGCGGAAACACGATCCGCTTTGTCGCGGGCATCATTGAACGCCGCTGCGACGAGATCCTCGACCATCTGCTTCTCTTCCAGCTTCATCAGGCTGTCATCGATATTGACGCCGAGGATGCGGCCCTTGGCGGTTGCGCGCACCGTCACCAGGCCGCCGCCGGCTTTGCCTTCGACTTCTATCGAGTCGAGCTTGACCTGCATGTCGTTCATTTGCGTCTGGATGGTCTCTGCGGCCTGCTGTGCGGCCTGAAGCATTTCTTCCATCGATTTCATCGGGGGTCTCCGTTCAATTCCATTTGCTTCCGCCCGCAGATGCGCGCGAAACATTATCCTTGGGCTCGATCAGCTCAGCATCCGGAAACGCTTCGAATGTCGCTTTGACAAGGGGGTCAGAGCGCACGCGGTCGCGTTCGGCTTCAGCGTCAGCCTCGGCCTGCTCGCGCAGGCTGGGTTGCGCCTCGCCCGATCCCGTCTCGACTTGCCAACGGCGTCCGGTCAGCTTGAACAAAGCGTCGCGAATGTCGGGCGCGGGATCATCCGAAAAATCATCGGCCCTTTGATAGATGAGGCGTTCGCTGGACAATTCAATCACTCGAATGCGGTCACGCATCATTTGCGCCACGCGCAGCTGACCCGAATTGTCGATCTGATTGACCAGATCCGTCCATTCGATCGCATTTTGGGCGACCGGAGCTTCGTTACCAGCGCTGGCTGGAGCAGGTGTCGCCGGTGGACCCGATTGCGCGATTTCCTCAAGCCGTTTCGCAAGCTTGCCGGGATCGGGCATGTCCGATGCGTGCAGCACGCGCAGCAACGCCATTTGCGCTGAAACGAGCGGATCGGGCGCCTGACGGACTTCGTCATGACCCTTGAGCAGCAATTGCCACAGTCGATGCAGCTGCGCCGCTGACAGCCGTCCCGCGAAATCGGCCAGCGCGGCGCGCTCTTCAGCGGTAGGCGCGTCAGGCTCACCGCCCGACACTTGCGCGAGCGTGACGCGATGAACGAGGTCCATCAAGGCACGCATCAGCGCCAAGGGCTCCACTCCAAGCGAATATTGTTCATCAATGCCCGCCAGCAAGGCCTTGGCATCGCCCTCCAGAATAGTCTGCAACAGCAGGCGCTGAGCGCTCTTGTCAGCCAGGCCGAGCATGTCGCGCACGCGCTCCCCGCTGACCTTGCCACCCTCATCGAGATCGGCATGAGCGATCGCCTGATCGAGGATTGAAAGACCATCGCGCACCGAACCTTCGGCCGCGGCTGCAATGATCCGAAGCGCCTCTTCCTCAGCCTCGACGCCTTCGAGGCGACACACATTGCCAAAGTGCTCGACCAGCAAGCCCGCCGGGATGCGGCGCAGGTCAAAGCGCTGGGTGCGGCTGAGCACCGTAACCGGCAGCTTTTCAACTTCGGTTGTGGCGAACAGGAATTTGACGTGGGCCGGCGGCTCCTCAAGCGTCTTGAGCAATGCGTTGAAGGCATTGCGCGAGAGCATGTGGACCTCGTCAATGATGTAAATCTTGTAGCGCGCCGAAACGGCCGCATAGCGCACCGCTTCGATGATCTCGCGAACATCGTCGACCCCAGTATGCGAGGCAGCGTCCATCTCGATCACGTCGATGTGCTGGCCTTCGGCGATGCCGCGACAATATTCGCATTCGCCACATGGATCGATTGTCGGGCCACCATTGCCATCAGGGCCGACGCAATTGAGCGCTTTCGCGATCAGACGCGCGGTCGATGTCTTGCCGACCCCGCGAACCCCGGTCATCAAAAAGGCATGCGCCAGCCGATCGCGCTCGATCGCATTGGCCAGCGTGCGAACCATGGGCTCCTGGCCGATCAGCTCAGAAAAGGTCTGCGGGCGGTATTTGCGCGCCAGGACGCGATATGGCTTGGCCTCGTCACCCTCAGGCGCGGCCTGCGCTGGCTCGGCTACCCTTGGTTCAGGCGCCGTTTCGGCTGGCTTCTCAGCCGCGGGCTCAGGATCTCCGAACATCGAATTCTGCCCGGCAGCCTCCAACTCGGCTGCGGTCGGCGCGTTTTCTTCTTCGGAATCGGGCAGGTTTGGATCGGAATCGGACACCAGCGCACGCTAGGCGTTTGGCAGCCATTTGTCATCGCGATGTTGGGGAAAATAATCTGCGCAAAACGCAAAAAAGGAGCCGAGCGACCCGCCGCAATTCACCTGGGCTGCTTCCTTCCGGATCTGACCCGGTGAGCGAACGCAAACGTCCACCCGACTCCCAGCGCCCATATGGCGGCGAGTGATGAAGATTTCAACACCGTGTTTCGCACTCGTCATTTCAGACGCGGATCCAGCGAAACACAATCGAAAGGTCTGCATGCGAATTAGGTCAAAGCGACCGCATCATGAGGAATTACACCATGCGTTCGACACTGATTCTCGCGACATTTCTAGCGGCAGCCGCCTGCACTGAGGCCGGCTTGGTGCATGACAACGCCCAACTCACCGCCGATGACATTGCCAAGCGTCCACCCATCACCAGCATCGACTTTGGCGATGACAGCGGTGACTTCGCTGACGATGGCGAGTGCGATGATCCGCGCTTTCGTGGACAGGGAATGACCGTAACCCCGTTGATGCATGATGATATCAAGCGTGATGCCAGCGATTGCCGCGCCGCTTACAGGAACAAGCAGATCACCCTACAGGATGAGCAACCGGCTTAACGGAAATTGTCCGAATAGGCCTGGATCTTGAGCGTCTTGGCCGGCGTCGCATGGACGCGCGCGACAATGCCATAGCGTTCGGCATAGTCCTTGGCGGCTTGCATGGTCGGGAAGTTGAGCCGCACCTGCGATTGCGTGTCGCCACTGCCAGTCCAACCCATCAGCGGGTCCGCCTTGCGCGCTTCGCTCTGCTCGAATTCAAGCACCCAGATATCGGTCTTGGCCTTGCCCGATTGCATCGCGCTCTTGGGCGTCTGGTAGATCCGTGCACTCATGGTCTGTCACATCCCTTCACTTCAGACCCGATAGTCCAATCCTATTCGCGGTTGAAGGCGTTTTTTGTCTTGGTGCTCGGCTTTTCCACCCACGGCTGATCTGGCCAGCGATGTTTGGGATATCGCCCCTTCATATCCTTCACGACATCAGGCCAAGCGGCGCGCCAAAATCCGGCGATTTCTGCTGTCACCCCGATCGGTCGCCCCGCCGGGCTGGTGAGAAACAGCGTCAGCGGCGTGCGGTGACTGCCTGATCCGATATGCGGATGCGTATCCAGGCCGAAGAGCGCCTGCGCGCGCACTTCGACCTTGGGCGCAAGTTCATCCTCATAGTCGATCGCATGCTTGGTGCCCGCCGGCGACATCCAGTGGATCGGCGCCAGATCTTCTAATCTTTGCCGCGTCGGCCAATCGAGCATGCCCAGGATCGCATCGGCAAAGGCGGATTTGGGCAAATCGAGATCGCGACGGCCGGACAGCAACGGCACCAGCCATTGCTCCGCCCTCGCCTTCAACTCACCAGGCTCGAGCTCTTCCAGCCCGGCGAATTTGACCCGCGCGAGAAAGCTGGCCGGCAAAAGTTCCCCCAGGCCATCCAGAGCCTTCTCCACAAGGATATCCACAATACGAGCGGGATCGGGGTTGGGGTCAGGCGCGCTTGCGAGCGTGATCGCGCCCAAACGGCTTTGCTTGCGGGCGATGACCCGATTTTTGCCTTTATCCCAGCCAATTGATGATGTTTTCTCGATCTGATCTGAGAAACAATCCTCGATCTCAGCCAGCGACAATTCGGCTCCCGCAGTGATCCGCGCGCCCTTGGCTTGGCCTTGCGCGTCGCCAATCACGATCCACTCTGCGCGCGCCAAGGGAGAGGCCGGATCGAGCATATATCCGCGCCCTCCCGCCGATAGCCATGTCTCGCCAGTTTGGTCGCGGCGACGGGCGATCATTTCAGGGCGCGATAGAGCCAAACTGAGCGCAGGATTGCCCAGATCGCGGTAGGGGTCACCAATCACTTTCTCGGCCATCAGAGACCAGTTTCTGGCCATTCTACGGGCTGTTTCGGCCCGCCTTCCCTTCTCGCTCTCAATGCGGCTCAACCGCTGCAGCAAATCCTCCGATCGGCCACCCAATCCGCGTTCCTGCAACAGCATCACCAATTCGGCTGCGGACCGCGCAATTCCGCCCTCTGCTCCGGCAAGCACAGTCGCCGCACTGACGGGATCGAGCGACAGCGAGGCGATCCGCTGCCCCCGGTCGGTCAGCCTCCAATCTTTGTCGAGCGCGCCCATGCCAACCAGAGTGTTGCGGGCGGTCGCAATCGCGGATTCGCTGGGAGGGTCTAGCCAGGCCAAGTCAGCGGGATCCGTGTTGCCCCATTTTGCCAGCATCAGGACCAGCGGGACGAGATCGGCAATGGCGATCTCGGGCGCCGCAAACTCAGGTCGTCCCAGATGGCCGCCTTCTTCCCACAACCGATAGGCAGTCCCGGGCTCCTGCCGCGCCGCGCGCCCTGCCCGTTGGGTCGCGGCGGCTTGACTGGCGGCACGCGTGACCAACCGGCTTGTCCCTGCCGCCTTGTCGAATTCGGCGAAGCGCGCGAGCCCGCTATCAACGACCACGGACACGCCTTCGAGCGTGAGCGAGGTCTCGGCGATCGCGGTCGCCAGCACGATCCTGCGACGCCCTTCGCGGTCGCGCCTGATCGCGGCTCGCTGCGCAGCTGGCTCCACTTGCCCATGCAAGGGCAGTATCGGCGTATCCGGCAGCTTTGCTTCCAGCCGCTCGCGCACCCGCTCGATCTCTCGCACTCCCGGCAGGAATGCCAGGATATCGCCCGATTGCTCTCCCCATGCAGTCATCACCGCCGCGGCAACCTGATCCTCAATCGGTTTGGATGGCGTGGTGCCGAGCCACTTGATTTCGAGCGGATGGCTGCGCCCCTCGCTTTCGATAACTTGCGACTGGTCGCCCAGCAGATCAGCAAAGCGCGCACCATCCAAAGTTGCCGACATGACCAGCAGGCGCAAATCGTCGCGCAGGACTTCGCGCGTCTCAAGCGCCAGCGCCAGACCGAGATCGCTGTCGAGATGGCGTTCGTGAGCCTCGTCAAACAGGACGGCTGCGACGCCTTTCAATTCGGGATCGCCCACGATGCGATTGACGAAGATCGCCTCTGTCATCACCAGAACCCGCGTCTTGGAAGATGACTTTGAATCGAGCCTTGTTTGATAGCCGATCGTCTCGCCCGCCTTCTCACCCAGCATTTCGGCCATGCGTTCGGCAGCTGCACGCGCGGCTACGCGCCGCGGCGATGTCAGGATGATCAGCCCTTTGCACCAATCCTCGCTCAACAGAGCCGGTGCCACCGCTGTCGTTTTGCCCGCTCCGGGCGGCGCGATGAGGACGGCCTTGCCCGATCCCGCCATGGCGGCGCGAATGTCAGGCAAAACGTCGTTGATGGGCAGTCTGTCAGGCACGTCGCGGCTTTGGCATAAAAGCCTGAATTGGCATAATTCTGGCGATTCCTCACGAGTGCAGCTATGCACAAGCAGTCGTTTCTTTGACG
>Ga0207422_1002894_pt1 | contig 19723 bp, 21 predicted proteins | sample MarCyaLeptolynsp_FD_187757 | JGI IMG/M metagenome (GOLD analysis project Ga0207422, IMG submission 187757) | Marine cyanobacterial communities from Panama - species 1 Leptolyngbya sp. (SPAdes) | ecosystem: Environmental > Aquatic > Marine > Unclassified | place: Panama: Panama City | collected...
GATGAACAGGGTTTCCAGCAGCTTCGACAGCCAGCCCGGCCGAACTGTGCCGCGGCGGCCGAGCCTGGACAGCGTCTCCCGGCCCACGGCCGAGGCGGGCTGCGACAGGCCCATCACCATGCCGGCACGGGCGGCGAACCCGCTGCGGATCGGCCCCGGCGCGCTGGCGATGACATCGATGCCGTGGGGCGCCAATTCCGGGCGTAGGCCTTCCGCCAGGCACTGGATGTACGCCTTGGTGGCGGCGTAGTTGGCCGCCCGAGGAACGCCCTGGAACGCGAACAGCGAGCTCATCAGCACGATGCCGCCGCCACCGCGCGCCGCGAACTGCCCGGCGAAGGCCCGGGTGAGCGTCAGGACGGCGCGGCAGTTCACGTCGACCATCGCAGTCTCCGACACGGCCTCGGACTCGAGAAACGCGCCCGATGTTCCGAACCCGGCGCAGGCGGCCAGAAGCCCGATATCCAGGTCAGTGCAGCCCAACACCAGCGTCTCCACATCCGCCGGGACGGCCATGTCCGCCGGGATGACCCGTGTCTCGATCCCGGCGGTCTCCTCGAGCTGCCGCGCGAGTGCCTCCAGGGCGGGGACCCGGCGCGCACTGAGGACCAGGTTGACGCCGGCGGCGGCCAGGCACTCGGCGATGTCGCGGCCGATGCCGTCGGAGGCGCCGGTCACCAGCGCCCAGGGGCCGTAGCGCTCGCGCAGGCGACACGCGGTGGCGCTTGGTAGCTTTCGCGGACCGGGGGTCACTCGGCGATCCTCACCGTGATCGAGGCCGACTCGCCGGCCGCGAGCCGGACCTCCGCCTCCTCGAAGGTCGGTGCGCGCAGGGTGGGGCGGACGTTGTTCGAGACGCCCCAGGGCTCGGTCGGAATTCCAAAGAAGTTCGTGTCGGTCCTCCGGTTTCCGTTGAAGTCCTGGGACACCGCCACGGCGAACCGGCCGGCCTCGAGGTCGGAGAAATGGCAAATCACGCCTTTGGTGCTGGCGGCGTGCCATTGGCGTGTCGGAACGGAGGTGTCCATCGGGAATCCGTCCGGACCGGCGTAAAGGGCGCAGCCGACCCGGCCGTCGCTCCTTTCGACACCGGTGACCCGAACCGTGAGTTCCGCCGCCGTCGCCGGCAGGGTCGTGCAAATGAGAAGCACGGAGAGCAAGGCACTGAGGGATCTAGGGCGCATGGCAGCCTCCATGGTTGACGCCGTCTACTATGAGAGATGAAGTAGACGGCGTCAACCAATTCCTACGCCACGGCCGACCCGGGGACGGGTCGGGTTGCTGGCGGAGCTTGCCGTGGGTGTCGTGATCGCGTTCAGTACGCCGTGTTGGGCGGCCTATGTGGGCGGCCACGAGCACGTGCACCAGCATCCTGTGGAGTCGCCCGACTGATGGCCGCGCCTACTGTCAGGACCCTGCGCTTCGCGTCCGATCCGGCGGCGCCGAACAACCCGGTTCTGCCGGTGGTGATCCTGCCGGGTGCCGCGGCCGATGCGTCGGCGGCGGATGTTCAGGCGACGGTGCGGCGCAACGGCTGGGGCGGGGCCTGGCTGTACGGCGTGTTTCCGTATCATCACTACCACGCGACGGCGCATGAGGCGCTGATCTGCGTCGCCGGAGAGGCGGAGCTGCTGCTCGGCGGCGAGGGTGGAGAGCGGGTGACCGTGCGCCGGGGCGACGCCCTGGTCCTGCCCGCCGGAACCGGGCACAAGTGCCTGTCCTCCAGCGCCGATTTCCTGGTCTGCGGTTGTTATCCGCAGGGCCAGGAGAGCCCGGACCTGCGGCGCGAGGGCGAGAGCCACGACGATGTCGAGGCGCTGGTGGCGGCGGTGCCGCGGCCGGAAACCGACCCGCTGTTCGGCGCCGACGGGCCGCTCATCCGGACCTGGGGCGGATAGGCCAACAGGCGCTCTCCTGTGCCTCACTTCCCGGCCCTGTGCCGGGGCCCAGGCTTCGGCTTGTTGCAGCGGTGCCGATATTCTGCAGGCACCCCTGCGCCTTCAACCCTAGGCCCCGGCACAGGGCCGGGGAGTGAAGAGAAGCAGGGCGGCAGAGTCAGCCGCGCAGCACCCCGCCCGTATGCTTCTCGACGGCGGCGACGATCTTCGCCGATACCGCCTCGATCTGCTCGTCGGTCAGGGTCGCGTCGCGCGGCTGCAGGGTGACCTCCACCGCGATCGACTTGCGCCCCGCCTCAAGGCCAGGGCCGGTGTACTCGTCGAATACGTGCACGCCGTCGATCAACGCCTTGTCGGCGCCGGCGGCGGCCCGCGCTACCTTGTCGGCCGCCACGTCTTCCGCCACGACGAAGGCGAAATCGCGCGCGACCGGCTGGAACGGGATGCGCTCCAGCAGCGGGCGCTGGGGTCCCTTGCGCTTGGGCATCGGCACCGCGTCGATCAGCACCTCCAAGGCGACCGCCGGGCCCTTCACCTCGAAGGCGGCGAGCACGCGCGGGTGCAGTTCGCCGAACCGGGCCAGAACCTTCGGCCCGAGACGCAGGCAACCGGAGCGGCCCGGGTGGTACCAGTCCGGCGCGTCGATCGAGACCTGCAGGTTCGCCACCGGCGCCTCCAGCATCTCCAGCAGGTCCAGCGCGTCCGCCTTGGCGTCGAATGCGTCGACGACCCGGTCGGCCTTGCGCCAGTCGCGCGGTCCGGTGCGCCCGACCCGCAGCCCGACGGCGGCCTGGGACTGATCCTCCGGACGGTCGCCGGCGTATTCCGGACCGACCTCGAACAGGGCGACGTCGGGATAGCCCTGATTGGCGTTGCGCGCCGCCGCCGCCAGCAGGTTCGGCAGGATCGACGGGCGCATCACGTCAAGATCGGCGCTGATCGGGTTGACCAGGTGCAGGGCGGCCGCCCCGCCGCCGAACATCTCGGCATGCTTGGCCGGCAGGAACGAGAAGGTCACGGCCTCGATCATGCCGCGGCCCGCCAGGGCGCGCTTGGCCAGCCGGCGGCGGTTCTGGTCTGCGGTCAGGGCCGCGTGCGGAACCGCCCCGTCGCGCTCCATCGAGACCGGCTCGATCTTGTCGTAGCCGTTGACCCGCACGACCTCCTCCACGAGATCGGCTTCGCCCTCGACGTCGCCGCGCCATGGCGGCGGCGTGACGGTCATGGTCTCGCCGGCTCCCTCGACCTCGAATCCCAGGGTGGTGAGGATGCGCTTCGCCTCGTCCTCCGCCACCGCGACGCCGCACAGCGCCTGGATGCGGGAATGGCGCAGCGGTAGCTGGCGCCGCCAATCGCGCCCGGCGCCGGTGACCACCACGTCGCTCGCCTCGCCGCCGCAGATCTCCAGCACCAATCTGGCCGCTAGCTCCGAACCCCACCACGGGCCGGTCTGATCAAGCCCGCGCTCGAACCGGTAGCGGGCGTCGGACAGCACGCTGAGCTTGCGCCCGGTCGATGCCACGGAAGTCTCGTCGAACACCGCGACCTCAAGGAACATCTCGGTGGTGTCGTCGTCGACGCCGGTGCGCTCGCCGCCCATGATGCCGGCGAGGTCGTCGACGCCGTGGCTGTCGCCGATCACCAGCATGCCATCCTCGAAGGTGTATTCGCGGCCGTTCAGGGCGAGATAGCTCTCCCCCGTCTTGGCCAGGCGGATGGTCGGGTTGCCGTTCAGCTTCTTGGCGTCATAGGCGTGCAGCGGCCGGCCGACGTCGAGCATCATGTAGTTGGTGATGTCGACCAGCGCCGAGATCGGGCGCAGCCCGACCGCGCGCAGGCGCTCCTGCATCCAGGCCGGCGACGGGCCGTTCTTCACGCCGCGGAAATAGCGGCCGCCGACCGCCGGGCAGAGATGCGCCTGATCGGCCGGCAGGTCGACGTCGAAGCGCATCGGGCTCTGGAAGCTGCCCTTCACCGGCGAGATGTCCAGCGGCTTGAGCGTGCCGAGACCGGAGGCGGCGAGGTCGCGCGCGATGCCGCGCACGCCCAGGCAATCGGCCCGGTCCGGGGTGATCGCGACATCGATGACCGGGTCGTCGAGCCCGGCATACCGGGCGTAACCCTGGCCGACCGGCGCGTCCTCGGGCAGGTCAATGATCCCCTCGTGATCGTCGCTGAGACCGAGCTCACGCTCGGAGAGCAGCATGCCGTTGCTCTCCTCGCCGCGGATCTTGCCGGCCTTCAGGTTCAGGTCGGTGCCCGGGATGTAGCTGCCGGAGGGGGCGAACACGCCCTTCATCCCGGTGCGCGCGTTCGGCGCGCCGCACACCACCTGGACGATGCCGTCGCCGGCGTCGACCTTGCAGACCCGCAGGCGGTCGGCGTTGGGGTGCTGCACTGCCTCCACCACATGGGCGACCCGGAAATCGGCAAAGGCGGCGGCCCGGTCCTCCACACCCTCGAGTTCAAGCCCGAGCATGGTCAGCCGGTCGGTGATCTCCCGGAGGCTCGCCTCGGTCTCCAGGTGATCCTTCAGCCAGGACAGGGTGAACTTCATGGCTCAGAGCCCTCCGGCGATGGTCGGTTGCGCCAGCGGCGTGAAGCCGTAATGGCGCATCCACCGCAGGTCGCTGTCGTAGAACGGGCGCAGGTCCGGGATGCCGTATTTCAGCATGGCGATCCGCTCGATCCCCATGCCGAACGCGAAACCCTGATACTCGTCCGGGTCGATGCCGCAGTTGCGCAGCACGTTCGGATGCACCATGCCGGAGCCGAGAATCTCCAGCCAGTCGCCGTAGTTGCCGATCTTCAGCTCGCCGCCGGCACGCGAGCAGCCGATATCGACCTCGGCCGACGGCTCCGTGAACGGGAAGTAGCTCGGCCGGAAGCGCAGCGGCAGGTCGTCGATGCCGAAGAACGCGCGGCAGAAATCCTGCAGGCAGCCCTTCAGGTGGCCCATATGAGTCTTCTTGTCGATCACCAGCGCCTCGACCTGATGGAACATCGGCGAGTGGGTCGCGTCGTGGTCGGAACGGAAGGTGCGGCCCGGCACGATGATGCGGATCGGCGGGGTCTGGGACTCCATGGTGCGGATCTGCACCGGGCTGGTATGGGTGCGCAGGACCTTGCGCTCCCCCGCCTCGTCCGGCGTCAGGTAGAAGGTGTCGTGATCCTGACGGGCCGGATGGTCCGGCGGGAAATTCAGCGCCTCGAAGTTGTACCAGTCGCTCTCGATGTCGGGCCCTTCAGCGACGGTGAAGCCCATCTCGGCGAAAATCGCGGTCAGCTCGTCGATGGTCTGGGTGATCGGATGGATGCGGCCGCGCATCTCCGGGCGGACCGGCAGCGAGACGTCGATCCGCTCCTCCGCCAGCCGGGCGTCCAGGGCGGCGGCGGCGAGCTCCCCCTTGCGCCCTTCCAGCGCCGAGGCGACCGCGTCCTTGACCCGGTTCAGGGCCTGGCCGGTCTCCTTGCGGGCCTCGGGGTCGAGGCCGCCAAGCGTCTTCATCTCGGCGGTGATGCGGCCCTTTTTGCCGAGGGCGGTGATGCGCACCTGCTCCAGGGCGTCGAGGGTCGCGGCCCCTTCGACCTCGGCCAGCAGTTCGGCTTGCAATGCGTCGACGTTTGCCATGTGTCCGTGCCTGTTTCCGATCAGGTGGGCGCCGTTGTAGCCGGTCGTCCCCGCCTTGGCGAGCCTTCAGGATGGCATTGGACGCGAGGCGATCGCGGACCACATCTGTGGAGGAACAGGACCGGCGATGGATGGCAGAGAGGATCGACGATGGGTGTCGTGATGATTGCAGCGATCGGCGGCGCGGTGGCGCTGCTTCTGTGGTGGGAGCACCGGTCGCAGATGCGCCGGTCCGATGACGAGGGCGGGTCGAACTGGGCGCGCCGCTATGTCGAACATCGGACGACGAAGGCGCTGGAGAAACAGCGCAAATCCGACGACGGATGAGGCGGGGTATTGTTGTGTTGGCGACACTGACGGCCGGCGTCTCCGCCCTCGCCATTGCGATGGTCGGAGGCTGGTACTGGATCACCCACAGCGTGGAGCAGCCGGCCTACAGCGTGGTCGAGGTCGACGGCGTGTACGAACTGCGGGACTATCCGGAGATGGTCGTCGCCGAGGCGGATACGCGGGGCGGCCGTCAGGACGGGGTGCGCCAGGGGTTTCGCGCGCTCGCCGCCTATATCTTCGCGAAGAACCGCGCCGGCGACACCATCGCCATGACGGCGCCGGTGATCCAGGAACCGGCCGACGGCGCCGCGCGGTGGCAGATCCGTTTCGTGATGCCCTCCGAATATGCCCTTGAAGACCTGCCACCGCCGGCCGAGGGCGTGGTGCTGGAGAGGTGGCCGGCCGCCCGGAAGGCGGCGATACGGTTCGGCGGTGTCGCCGGCGATGGCGATTTCGAGCGCCACGAGGACCGGCTGCGCGGATGGGTGGCCGCCCGCGGGCTGACGCCAGAGGGACAGGCGCTTTACGCCTATTACGACGACCCGTGGACGCCAGGCTTCCTGCGCCGCAACGAAGTGCTGCTGCGCCTGCAATAGAGCCCCGCCGTGCCTGCAACAGAAAAGGGCCGGTGTGTCGCCACCGGCCCCCTGTATTCGTCGTCCGTTGCGCGCTCAGCCTTTGAGGGCGGCCTCGGCCTGATCGACGATGTTCTTGAACGCGGCCGGCTCATGGATCGCCAGGTCGGACAGGACCTTGCGGTCTAGATCGATGCCGGCGAGTTTCAAGCCGTTCATGAACCGCGAATAGGTCATACCGTACTGGCGCACGCCCGCGTTGATGCGCTGGATCCACAGCGCGCGGAAGTCGCGCTTGCGGGTCCGGCGATCCCGGTAGGCGTACTGTTGACCCTTTTCCACCGCCTGGACGGCGACGCGGAAAACGTTCTTGCGCCGGCCGTAGTAACCCTTGGCGGCGTCGGTGACCTTCTTGTGGCGGGCGTGTGCCGTCGTGCCCCGCTTAACTCGTGCCATGTGTCCGCTCTCCTCAGCTGTACGGCATGAACCGCTTGACGATCTTCTGATCGGCCTCAGCCATCACGAAGGTCCCGCGGGCCTGACGCTTCATCTTCTGGGAACGGCGGCGCAGCATATGGCGCTTATAGGCGACGTTGCCCTTGATCTTTCCGGACCCCGTCACGCGAAAGCGGCCTTTGACGCTGCTTTTCGTCTTCATCTTGGGCATTTTGTCGCTCCTTTGGTCTCGACGTTGTCGACTTCGCGTCGGCCGGGCAGCCCTTTTCGCCCGCGCGCGACGGCCCGTCTCCGGCACGGGGCCGGAGCGGGAAGGCGGGGATATACTCCCAAGTGTCGGCCAGTGCAACCCGCCGGTCTCGAATCTCGGCGGCCCGTTCGTTCAGAAGGGATTGCCGCCGATCGGCAGGGCCACGCCGAGAACCGCGTCGACATCGACCCCGTTCTCGGCCAGCGGGAACAGCCCTCGCTCGATTTCCACAGACCCGATCCGATCGTTCGGCACCGTTGCCAACCAGAAGGTCGGCTGGGCCGTCCGGACCGTTTCATCGAAGGACAATGGTACGACGTCGGTTTCCCGCGCGGCGAAGATCTCGCTCGCCAGATGGCCGGTGGCGTCCCGACCGACCAGCGACGTGTTCCCCGTGCCGACCAGCCTATAGCGGTAGTCCAGCACCGGGAACGACTGCACAACCTCAATGATGAACAGCCACGGCAATATCCGTGGTGGCAGGTCCAGCGGGTCGAGCTGACGGCGTGCGGGTAGACTGTTTGTGGAGGCAAGTGACGCCCAATACGCGTGGATCTGGGCAATTGCCGATTTGGCGTCAAGGGCGTCCAAAGACACACGTTTGATCTTGAACGAGGAGGGAATCCGCCAAGGCTTTAAGGGCCGTATCATTTCCGTGTCCAAGCTTCTCGGACAGGTATCCTAACATGCCGGCGACGCGCTTATCTAGACGAGCTATCGCCCGATGGACCCCGCTGACGTCACCCTGCGGCGCCGAACCGCTTGCGGAGCACTTTGCACGGATCCTCGCGCTCGGGCGCGGGAAAGGCGCGGGTCCAGTTGAACGGGCCTCCGGTGCCGCCTTCGTTGAGACCGACCGTCGCGACGCGCGCTTGCGGGGCCAGGCGGTTCAGAAACAGCGGCACGCCGACATCGCCGCGCACGTGTCCACGCCCGGCGATCAGCACCGCGCCGTCTGGATGTCTGAGCATCGCCGCCGCCATCGACGCGTCGCGGGCGGCCTGGACGTCGACCATCGGGCCGAGCCTGTCGCGGGGCACCAGCTCGCAGTGCCCGACGAAGACCGCGTCGAGATGAGCGTCGATCACCGAGCGGGGCAAGGGTACGTCCAGACCCCATGCGGTCTTCCGGTCGCCGCCGAGCGCCGCCAGGCCCTGTCCCGCCACCGCCCGGGTCGGCCCGCGCTCCAGCCCGCCGGCGATCAGGGCCAGCCCGGCCTCGGCGGCGACGGCGACGATCGGACGGTAGAGCGCGAAATCCGGCCAGCCGCTGTCGGCCCAGCCGACCGCCGCGGCGAACGCGTCCGGGTTCCCGGCCTCGGGGCCGGCGGCCCAGGCGTCGATGTCCGCCTGGCGGTCGCGGTTCACCATCTCCCAAACCACCGCCGGGCGGCGGCCGGAATCGACCATCGCCTTCAGGAGCGCCGCCTGGGCGGCGTGGTGGTGGGGGTTGTCGTGAGTCTCGCCGAGCAGGACGAACTCGGCCGTCAGCAGGCTGGCATCGACCTCGGCGCGGGTCGCGGGCCCGCCGTCGCCGCGGCGCCAGCCCTCGGCCAGAACCGTCGAGGGGAGCAGCAGAAGCGTCAGAAGGAGAATGAGCGCGCGCATGCCACTAACATGGGGCGCCTACGCCGTGCGCATACCCCAGCGCAGATACGGTCGCGTCGCGCCCGCGACGCCGGCGGTCACGACCTTCTGGGCGTAGTCGGCGGCACCAGCCTCGTGGCTGTGCTCGATCACCTCCGGGGCCGGGTCGCCGAGCGCGAAGGCCTCCTCGATCGCCCGGCCGGCCATCAGCGGGTGCGGCGGCAGGCCCAGCAGCTTCAGGACCGTCGGCGCGATGTCGACAGTCCCGCTCGGCGTGTCGATCTCCACCCCCTTGCGGAACATCTCGCCGCCGAGGAACAGGCAATGGTTCAGCTCGCGCTGGTGCAGTCCGCCATGCAGCCCGCCGCCGAGCGGGATGTCCGGATTGTCGGCCAGGATCACGCCGGGCAGGCCGGCCTCGCTGTCCCGGTCCCAGGCGCGCAGGGTGAAGGCGATGTCGGCGGCGCGCCGGTGGTCCCAGTTCACCGTCGACAGCGGCAGGGTGCCGATGTCGCCGTTCGCCCGGCGCGCCAGGATCGGCCCGCACCACTCCTGCGCCCGCAGGGTCTCGATCAGCCGGTGGGTCAGCGCCGGGTCGCGGTCGCGCACGGCGACATGGGCGGAATAGCCTGGCTTCAGGGCGTAGTCGACATCGGGACCGACGGCAGGACCGACGGCCAAGCCCTCGGCCTTCAGCGCCGCCGCCACGTCGATCTGACCCTCGACCGTGACATGACCGTGGTCCGACATGGCGATGATGTTCCAGCCGGCATCGCGCCCCTGGGCGCGCCACCAGTCGAGAATCCGCCCGAAGCCGGCATCGACCGCGCCGATCGCGGTTTCGGACTCGCCGCTTCCCAGGCCCCGGTAATGGTAGGTCAGGTCCGGCTCGTTCAGCCACAGGACGCAGGCGTCGGGCGCGTGGTCGGGGATCACGTGCTCCAGCAGGACCCGCACCGCCCAATCGGCGACGCCGGTGTTGGGGAACGCCTGCTCCGGCACCGGGCCAAAGCGGTCGACCACCTTTTGGTAAGCGGCTGCCGGCGTGGAGATCGCGTCGCCCCAGATCGACAGCACCGGCTGGCCGAGCTCGGGCGCACGGCCGGCGAGCAGGCGGGCGTTGCCGACCTTGCCTGTGGTCACCGCCGCGAACTTGCGCCCGGCGCCCCACAGAATCTCGCTCAGATGCGTGGCGCCGATCAGCCGGCCATAGGCCCTGTCGGCGGCGCGCATGCGGGCGTCGTCGGAGGTATCCATCGGCGAGGTGAAGCCCAACGCCGGATCGTAGAACGCGTTGGCCATGATCCCGTGGCCGGCGGGCGGATGGCCGGTCATGGACGTCGTCACCTGCACCCGAGTCTCGCTCGGAAAGGCCGAGGCGGTGTTGCGCATCCACACGCCCGCGCTGGCGAAGCCGTGGATGTTCGGGGCCCGGTTCGGGGTGACGTGGTCCGGGCGCAGGCCGTCGAAGACGACGACCAGGACTTTCGACGCGGGCATGCTGACTCTCCGGGGACGCGGACGGTGGGCGTCCACGGTACTACACCGGCGAGATGACGGTTGGGTGACGGTCGGCAAAGCGGCGGCCGGTCGCCGGATGCGGCGCGCCGGTGGCGGCCGTTCGACCGGGCGAATCGTTCCCGCTCATCCCGTCTGGCCGGCCGTTCGCGCCCGATCGCCCCCGGCGCCGCCTCAGTTGCCGGCGGCCGGCGCCTCCGGCGCGCTGAGCGCCGCGATCGATTCCCGCACCGTGGTGAGAAGCTGGCGCTCGCGCTCGGTATCGATCGAGATCGAGGCGGTCATCCCGGCGCGCAGGGGCGGGCGGCCATCGACCATCTCGAGGTCGATGCGGACCGGGACGCGCTGTACCACCTTGACCCAGTTGCCGGACGCGTTCTGTGGCGGCAGAACGGCGAACTCTGCGCCGGTCGCCGGCGCGATGGAGCTGACCCGCGCCTGCCAGGTGACGTCCGGATAGGCGTCGATGCCGACCTCCACGACCTGACCCTCCCTCACATGGGTGAGCTGGGTTTCCTTGAGGTTGGCCACGATCCAGGTATGGGCGGTTTCGATCAGGCCGAAGGCGGGCTCACCCTCCTCCAGCCATTCGCCGGCCTCCAGGGCGACCTGGGTGACGATGCCGTCGGTGGGCGCCCTGACTTCCGTGTAGCTCAGGTTGAGCTCGGCGATGTCCCGGGCCGTCTGCGCCTCGACGAACTTCGGGTGCAGTTCGACCGCCCGTTCCGGGTCGCCGCCGAGCTCGGCAAGCACGGTGCGGACCTTCTCCCGCAGGGCGCGAACGCGCTGTCGGGCGCTGGCAACCTCGAACTCGGCTTCGTCCAACCTCGCGGCGGTGGCGACGCCCCGCGTGTTCAACTGCCGCTGGCGGGCGGCCTCGCGCTCGAAGAAGGCGACGGTCTCCCGCGCCTCGTCGATCTCGGCTTGAACCTGGCGATATTCGGCGCGGGTCGCCTCCACCTCCTGGCGGACCGACATCATGCGCGCCTCGGCCGACTTCAGCGCCAGCCAGTGTGGGTCGGGGTCGAGCCGGAACAGCACGTCGCCGCGCGACACCGCCTGGTTGTTGTTGATGCCGACCTCGATCACCCGGCCGTCGATATCGGTCGAGATCGCGATGATGTGGGCCTTCACATAGGCGTTCTCGGTCGTCACGTAGCGCCCGGTGATGGCGTAAATGTAGGACGCGCTCGCCAGGACAATGACCGGGATGACCACCAGCAGGATCAGGCGCTTCAGCATGCGGCCGCGACGGCGGCGGGGGCGGGCGCTGTGCGCGGTGATCGGGCCATCCTCGGCCGGAACGACGTCCTTCTTGTCGTCAGTCATCGGCGGCCTCCATCTGAACGCCGGCCGGCCCGGCCAACTCGTCGAAGGCGTGCAGGTTGGTCTTGATGCGCAGCAGCGTGTCGATGAACGCCTCGTGCTCGGCGCGCGACAGCCCCTTCATGGCGTCGCTGCGGATGTCGGCGGCGATGTCGCGGAGTTCCCGCATCAGGCCCTGGACCTTCTCCGTCAGGACGACCCGCTTGATCCGGCGGTCGGACGGGTCCGGCCGGCGTTCGATCCAGCCCTTGTCCTCGAGCCGGTCGAGCAGGCGGCCCAGGGTCGCCTTCTCCAGGTCCATGAACGCCGCCAGCTCCGACTGGGCGACGCCTTCCTTAGCGTAAAGCGCGGTCAGCACCCACCATTGCGAGCGGGTCAGCCCCAGCTCCTTGCCGCGGCGATCGAACGCCACCCGCATCAGCCGGGCGATGTCGTGAATAAGGAACCCGAAGTTCCGGTGCAGGTCGGTCCGCTCCATTCCGCAAATATAGTTGTCATGGCAACGATTGCCAAGACGATCGTTGATGGTGCGACGACTTGATCGAGCCCCGGAAAGGATCGACGGGGACGCGCACCTCACTGTTGCCGAAGCGCTGTTAATCCCTGCGCTTGAAACGGGTATGATACAGCCCAACGTCATTAAGTATCCGGCGACAGGCCGGGCGCAGCGGGAGGAATGAGAGATGCCGGAAACGTCCATCTCGAAGCGGTCGGCGTCACCGGATCTCGATCCGATCTGGACCTCGTTGCGCGCCGACGCGCAGACAACGGCGGACGGCGAACCGGCGCTCGCCAGTTTCCTGCACGCCACGGTGCTGGCGCATGACACGCTGGAACACGCGCTTGCCTACCATCTCTCGCAGAAGCTCGGCTCGGCGGCGATCACCGGGCTGTCGCTGCGGCAGACCATCGACCAAGCGGTGCATGGCGACGACGCGATCGGCGCAGCGGTGCGCGCCGACCTGTCGGCGGTGTTCGAGCGCGATCCGGCCTGCACCAGCTATCTCGAGCCGTTCCTCTACTTCAAGGGCTTCCAGGCGATCCAGGGATATCGGGTCGCTCATTGGCTGTGGGGTCACGGGCGCCAGGCGCTGGCGCTGTACCTGCAGTCACGCATCGCCGAGGTCTACGCCGTCGACATCCATCCGGCCGCCCGGATCGGGCGCGGCATCATGATCGATCACGCGACCGCCGTGGTCGTCGGCGAGACGGCGGTGATCGAGGACGAAGTCTCGATGCTGCACAACGTCACGCTCGGCGGCACCGGCAAGGAGACCGGCGACCGGCACCCGAAGATCCGCCGCGGCGCCCTGCTCGGGGCGTCGGCCACGGTGCTGGGCAATATCGAGGTCGGCGAGTGCGCGCGGGTCGGCGCCGGCAGCGTGGTGCTGAACGACGTGCCGCCGCATTGCACGGTGGCGGGCGTGCCTGCCAAGCCGGTCCGGGGCAGCAATTGCGAGCAGCCGGCCCTGTCCATGGACCACCGGTTCGTCCAGTAGCCGATTCCGCACCTTGCCGACGGGCCGGCGGGCTGGTCTTGTAATCGACGCCATGACGCCTTCGACGCCCCCCGACTACGACGCCATCATCATCGGCGCCGGAATCTCCGGCATGTATCAGCTCCTCAGACTGCGGGAGCTGGGCCTCAGGGTGATCGTGTTCGAGGCCGGGACCGGGGTCGGTGGAACGTGGTACTGGAATCGCTATCCCGGCGCACGGTTCGATTCGGAAAGCTATTCCTACGCCTATTCCTTCGACCGCGACCTGCTGGCCGAATGGGACTGGTCGGAGCATTTCGCCAGCCAGCCGGAGACCTTGCGCTACCTGAACCATGTCGCCGACAGGTTCGACCTGCGCCGCGACATCCGGTTCTCCGCCCGGGTCGAGGCGGCGCATTTCGACGCGGCGGATGGGGCCTGGACGGTGACGCTGGAGAGCGGCGAGCGGGCGACCGGTCGGTTCCTGATCACCGCCGTCGGCCCGCTCTCGGCGCCGACCATGCCGCGGATCGACGGCGTCGGGACCTTCGAGGGCGAGGCGTTCCACACCGGCCTGTGGCCGAAGGAGACGGTGAGCTTCGCCGGCAAACGGGTCGCGGTGATCGGCACCGGCGCGACGGGCGTTCAGACCATCCAGGAGGTGGCGAAGACCGCCGGCACGCTGACCGTGTTCCAGCGCCGGCCGAACTGGTGCGCGCCGCTGCACAACGCGCCGATCACGCCGGACCAGCAGCCGGCCCTGAAGGCCCGGTATCCTGAGATCTTCCAGCGCTGCCGCGAGACCTTCATGTGCTTCCTGCACACCCCGGATCCGCGCAGCGCGCTCGAGGTCTCGGAGGCGGAGCGTGAGGCGTTCTGGGAACAGCGCTACGCCGAGCCCGGCTTCGGCATCTGGCAGGGCAACTTCAAGGACATCCTGACCAACCGCGAGGTCAACCGGCTGCTGTCCGACTTCGTGGCCCGCAAGATCCGCCAGCGCGTCCACGATCCCAAGACAGCCGAGACGCTGATCCCCAAGGATCACGGCTTCGGCACCCGCCGGGTGCCGCTCGAGACGCGGTACTACGAGGTCTACAACCAGGCGAACGTGCGCCTCGTGGACATCGCGGCGTCGCCGATCCGGCGGTTCACGCCCGAGGGACTGGAGACCGCCGACGAGACCTTCGCCTTCGACATGATCATCTACGCCACCGGCTTCGACGCGATCACCGGCAGCTTCGATCGCATCGACATCCGCGGCCGCGAGGGCGTCGCCCTGCGGGAGCACTGGGCCGGCGGGCCGAAGACCTATCTCGGCGTGCTGGTCGAGGGCTTCCCCAACATGTTCATGCTGATGGGCCCGCACACCGCGCTCGGCAATATTCCCCGCAGCATCGAGTACAATGTCGACTGGGTGACCGGCCTGATCCGGCACATGACCGAGGCCGGCCTCTCCGTCGCCGACGCCACCCCGCAGGCCGTGGCCGATTGGACCGAGACCGTACGGGAAGCCGGGGCCGGATTGCTGTCGAACGAGGTCGACAGCTGGATGACCGGCGTGAACCGCAACGTCGACGGCAAGACCGAGCGGATCCTGGCGCGCTACAGCGGCAGCGCCATCGCCTACCGCGCGCGCTGCGATGCGGTGGCGGCCGACGGCTACCGCGAACTCCGCCTCGCCTGAGGCCGGAAAGGGCCGGTCACCGGGCCGCTATTGCCGGAGCGGATCTGTTCCGGTCGGTCGAGAGCCCTGACCAGCCCGTTCTTTCTGGTTCTAGGTCGTTGATTTCAATGGAGTTCAATACGCAGACCCTTATCTTTGTCGGTGAATGAGGCGAGCGGCCGCGGCCGCCGGACGACCCACCGGAACCGACCCCGACGAGGCCGCGCATGAGCGCTTTCCGCACCGAGACCGTGCTCGATGTCCATCACTGGACCGACACGCTGTTCAGTTTCCGCACCACTCGCGACCCGGCCTTCCGCTTCGAGAACGGCCAGTTCACGATGATCGGCCTGGAGGTCGACGGCCGGCCGCTGGTGCGCGCCTATTCCATGGCGAGCGCCAACTACGACGAGGATCTGGAGTTCTTCAGCATCAAGGTGCCGGACGGACCGCTGACCTCGCGGCTGCAGCATCTCTCGATTGGCGACAAGGTGCTGGTCGGTGCCAAGCCGACGGGCACGCTGCTCACCGAGAACCTGATCCCGGGCAAGGTGCTGTACATGCTGTCGACCGGGACCGGTCTCGCCCTCTTCCTGTCGCTGGTCAAGGATCCGGCGGTGTACGAGAAGTTCGACCGGGTGGTGCTGGCCCATGGCTGCCGCTACGCCGCCGAGCTCGCCTATGGCGACGTGCTGCGCCAGGAGCTGAAGGACCATCCGCTGGTCGGCGCGCAGGTGCGGGAGCGGTTCTGGTACTATCCGACCGTCACCCGCGAGGATCACGACCCGCACGGCCGGATCAGCGACCTCATGCGCCAGGGCCGCCTGTTCAAGGATCTCGACCTGGACCCGCTGCATCCCGACGGCGATAGGCTGATGCTGTGCGGCAGCCCGGCGATGCTCGAGGAGATGACCGACTGGGTCGAGGGCCTCGGCTTCGCCATGGGCAACAACGCCGCCCCCGGCAGCTATGTGATCGAGAAAGCGTTCGTGGAGCGCTGAGACTGAGTATCCGGCTCCTCTCCCTCGGGAGACGCGGGCCGGCGCGGCGATTTGAAGGGCAGCTTGCGGCCGCGTCACCAACCGCTAAAGCGCCACGGGGAGTCTCCCGTGGGCCCGACCACTCGTGGAGGTGACCCATGCGGCAGCGCCGGGATCTCCTGTACAACGTCCCCGACGAGACTGACCTGCGGTCGGATGTCGACCGCCGACTCGATGCACTCCGAGCCTCCAATGGCGGTCTTCAGGGGGTCGACCTGATCCGGGCCTTCACCGCCCGGGAGTTTCCGGGGCGCACGGCGCTGACCTCGTCCTTCGGTGCGGAATCCGCGGTGCTGCTCCACATGGCGGCCACTGTTGACCGGTCGATCCCGGTGCTGTTCCTCGACACCGGCAAGCTTTTCCCCGAGACCCTGGCGTATCGCGATGCGCTGGTGGGCCGGCTGGGGCTGACGGCGGTGCGCACGGTCACGCCGGCGGCCTACGAGATCGACGCGCTCGATCCGGACGGCGCGCTGCACGCCCGCGACCCCGACCAGTGCTGCTTCCTGCGCAAGGTGGCGCCACTCGACCGGGTGATCGGCGCGTACGCGGTCTGGATCACCGGCCGCAAGGCGCATCACGGTGCCGGACGGGCGCGGCTGTCGACGATCGAGGCGGAGGACGGGCGGATCAAGGTCAACCCGCTGCTGCACTGGCGGCCGGCGGATATCGACGCCTACATGCGGGCGCACGGGCTCCCGCCGCATCCTTTGGTGACCAAAGGCTTTCTGTCGATCGGCTGCGCGCCCTGCACGGACCGGACCGGTGCCGGTGAGGACCCGCGCGCCGGGCGCTGGCCGAAGTGTGGCAAGACGGAATGCGGCATCCATGGGCGGCGCGAGGCGGTGGCATCACCGGGAGGCGCGTCATGACCGACGGCCCGCGCATGTCGCGAAGACGCTCGCTCGCCAAGACGCTGACCTGGCGAGTGACGGCGACGACCGACACGTTTCTGATCAGCCTGCTGATCACCGGCAGCTTCGCCTGGGCGACCTCGATCGCCAGCATCGAAGTGCTGACCAAGATGTTCCCGTACTACGGCCACGAGCGCGTCTGGGCGCGGCTCGGCTGGGGGGTGGAGTAGGAGCCTTATGCTGTCATCCCGGCCGTCGCTCCGCTCCGCCGGGATGACAGTGTTGCGGCGCTCTCAATACGCCCAGAGGGCGGCCACGCTGTCGTCGGAGGCGGCGACCTGTTCGACGCGGTCGCTCCGATGCCCGGCAACGGCCGGCGCTGCATCGCCATCGTCGTCCTCGTCGAGCGCCGGCTGGTAGTAGCCGGTGAATCGCCGGCGCGCCGCCAGCCAGGCCGACAGCTCACGGGTGTCGGCGACCGCCACGGCGTCGAAGCCGCTGCGTTGCATGAACAGAAACAGGTCGCGGATCACGTGACCGGTGGCCCGGATCTCGCCACCGAAGCCGTGGCGCTCGCGCAGAAGGCGGGCCTGGGAGAACGCGCGACCGTCGTTGAACTTGGGAAACGCGAGGGACACCAGATCCAGGGCGCCCAGGTCCTCGGCGATCTCCGCCACCGGCTCGTCCGGGCCGAGCGCGACGCCGACCTGGGCGAAGCGGGCGGCGGCGGCCGCCCCCCGGTCGCGCCACTCGGCAAGCGACAGAACGACTTTCTCGTTCGTGTCGATCTCGGTGAGGTCGCGGCCGTCCAGCGGCCGCCAGGCGTCCTCGATGACGCAGTCGTGCTTAACGATTGGCATAGAGCGCCTCCCTGAACGGGGTCAGGCCGACGCGCCTGACGGTCTCGACGAAGGGCTCGCCGATGGTGCGCAGGCCCCGATAGAACTCGATGATCTGCTCGACGGTCTCGGTCACCTGGTCGAAGGCGACCGCCTTGCCGACGATGTCGCCCACCGTGGCGTCGTCGCCGGCCGACCCGCCGAGCGTGATCTGATAGAACTCCTCGCCCTTCTTATCGACGCCGAGGATGCCGATATTGCCGACGTGGTGGTGGCCGCAGGCGTTGATGCACCCCGAGATGTTCAGGGTGATCGGCCCGATCTCGGCCGCCAGTTCCGGGTCGGAGAACCGGCGGCTCAGCGCCTGGGCGACAGGGATCGCGCGGGCGTTGGCGAGGTTGCAGTAATCCAGGCCCGGGCAGGCGATGATGTCGGTGATCAGGCCGATATTGGCATCGGCCAGGTCCGCCGCCGTCAACGCCGTCCAAAGCGCGAACAGATCGGCCTCGCGCACATGCGGCAGGACCAGGTTCTGCTCGTGCGCCACCCGGATGTCGCCGAGCGAGTATCGGTCGGCCAGGTCGGCGATCGCCTCCATCTGAACGTCGGTCGCGTCGCCGGGGATGCCGCCCGACGGCTTGAGCGAGACCGTCACCACGGCGTGCCCCGCCACCTTGTGCGGGAACAGGTTGGTGCGGCACCAGCGCGCGAAGTCCCGGTTCTCGAGCTTGGCGGCGATGAAGGCCGGGTCCGGGGCAGCCGGCGTCAGCTGGGGCGGCGCGAAATGCCTCTCGATCCGCCGGATCTCGGCCGCCGTCAGGGTCAGCGCGCCGTCGCGGATCCGCTCCCACTCAGCCTCGACCGCGCGGGTGAAGGCCTCGACCCCGGTCTGCGCCAGCAGGATCTTGATCCGCGCCTTGTACAGGTTGTCGCGCCGGCCCAGCAAGTTGTAGGTGCGCAGCACCGCCTCGAGATAGGATAGCAGGTGCTCCTTGGGCAGGAACTCGCGGATGGTCTCGCCGACGATCGGGGTGCGGCCCTGGCCGCCGCCGACGATCACCTCGAAGCCGACCGCGCCCGCCCCATTTCCGCTTGCTGGGTCGCGGCGCATCCGCAGCCCGATGTCGTGGAACTTCACCGCCGCCCGGTCGGTCTCGGCCCCGGTGATCGCGATCTTGAACTTGCGCGGCAGGAACGAGAATTCGGGATGCAGGGTCGACCACTGGCGGATGATCTCGGCCCAGATCCGGGAATCCTCGATCTCGTCGGCGGCGGCGCCGGCGAACTGGTCGGCGGTGACGTTGCGGATGCAGTTGCCCGAGGTCTGGATGGCGTGCATCTCGACCTCGGCGAGCGCGTCGAGGATGTCCGGGACGTCCTCCAGCTTCGGCCAGTTGTACTGGATGTTCTGGCGGGTGGTGAAATGGCCGTAGCCCCGGTCCCAGCGCCGGGCGATCTCCGCCAGCTTACGCATCTGCCGCGACGACAGGGTACCGTAGGGGATGGCGACCCGCAGCATGTAGGCGTGAAGCTGCAGATAGAGGCCGTTCATCAACCGCAGCGGCTTGAACTCCTCCTCCGTCAGCTCGCCGGCCAGGCGTCGGGCCACCTGCTCGCGGAACTCGGCCGAACGGGCCCGGACGAAGGCGTGGTCGAAATCGGTGTACTGGTACATGGCTCAGGCCGCCCGGTGGGTCGAGGGGAGGTCGCTTGCGGCGAGATCGGTGCCGGCGGTCGGGCCGGCCGCGCGGATCCGCTCGCGCTGACCGAGCGGCGCCGGGCCGCCGTCGGCCGCGACCGCCACGGCGAACAGGTAGGGGCCGACCACCTGGCGGGTGCGCACCGCTTCGGCGGCGGTCGCCTCGAAGCCGGCAATCTCCGCCGCCTCGGCGCTGGGATGGGCGTCGGCGATCCGGTCCGACCAGGTGTGTGACAGGGTTAGATAGACCACGGCACCGTCGCTGAGGCGGTTGGCGGTCATCACCTGCGGGGAGGGGGTCTTGCTCATCTCGCGCTCCTGGTTCAAATGGCGAGGCGTTCGGGGGTGGAAACCGGTGTCGGCAGGGCGGCCGCGGCGGCGGTGACATCGCCGATCACCAGCAGTGCCGGGCCGGTGACATCCTGTTCCTCGACCACACGGCCGAGGGTGGCGAGGGTGCCGGTGAGCACCCGTTGATCCGGCTGGGTCGCCCGCTCGATCACGGCGATCGGGGTCGATGGGCTGCGTCCGGCGGCGATGGTGCGGGCGGCGATGCCACCGGCGACTGACACCCCCATGA
>Ga0207422_1002897_pt1 | contig 19713 bp, 11 predicted proteins | sample MarCyaLeptolynsp_FD_187757 | JGI IMG/M metagenome (GOLD analysis project Ga0207422, IMG submission 187757) | Marine cyanobacterial communities from Panama - species 1 Leptolyngbya sp. (SPAdes) | ecosystem: Environmental > Aquatic > Marine > Unclassified | place: Panama: Panama City | collected...
CTAGGATGCTGATTCTAGCGTTGAATAGCTTCAAAAAGGTCGCTCTCCGAAAGCCTCTCTATATATAGATTTCAGGCGATAAATTTTCCATAACCGTAGGTTTCTGTTCAAATGCGCCCGCTAGTCCTTTAAGCGAGAAGGCCATAAGGGAGTCTTCATAAGACTGTTAGCAGGTGGAGCGAGATTTTCTTAAGCCTTACTAGAATTTCTGATAAAATCCGGAATTCTGCGAGAAAGTTACACTGACTCTAAAACGGCTCATAACCCTAAGCGTAGAAATCTGTTATGAGTATTATGACTAATTCAAATAGTTTGCCAAGTTTAGTCAAAAGGCTAGTTGAAACCATCAGTCGTACATCGTCTAAGACTGCGACGGGTTTATTGCCAAAATTTCTTTGCTTTTCTTCTTAAAAAATAAAAAAAATTAGTAGCAGTCGGGTCAGTGGAATTGTGGGCGAGAGTCGCGTGGTGTTGATAAGTCTGTGAGTAAGCATAGCGTCTCATAGACTTATCAATACCCGTAGAGCGACGGTCGTTAGACTCGTCCACATTTCCATTGACTTTTTTGATGTTGGTGTTTTCGAGCGGACTTTGGAAAAAATTAAGGTACTTCAACATCTGTTGTCTAAGCGTACAACCTCTCAAAAGCTTATAGGGATTGTGTTCGCTTTGAATCCGAACGGGAGGAGACGGCGATTTTCGGAATAAGAAAGTACACTATGGGAAATTGACCGCTGCGCTGACCCCGCAGGATCTACAGCACTTTATGCAGATGGCTCGGGAATTAAGCCAGCAGTTGCCTTCCTTTCGGGATAAATTGCAGGGGACAAGGCAACAAATGCAGGTTTGATTGTGCATTTGTCTTTCAAACAGACCTCTGGGATCGGTAAATCATGCAAGGCAAAGGCAAACCGTCTTTTAGAACCTTGCATGACCGCCATTAAAGCTTCACTACATACTTAATGTTCGGATGGGAGAAGTAGTACCCCCCGCTCGAAGTAAAGCGTAATCTGTTTGAGTGGGAAATCGGTAAAAGATATCTCTTGTGAAACAACAAGATCTCCTCGATCTCGCTCGCAGATTAACAGTGCCGAACGATCCTCATTGACCGTTAGCTTCCAAAACTGAATCTGTTGCAGCATTGGATCTTGCTTGACTTGCGGCTCAATTTGCCACGAAGCAATCGGTTACCTAAGCCTGAAGGTCTCCCCCCAGGCTCGGCTTCAGAACCGGACATGAGAGTTTCCCCTCATCCGGCTCCTCCCTGATTTTCCTTGTGGAATAAGCCTGAAGGTACGATACTGCCATGTATTTGGTCGTGACAGTGCCCATGTAATAGGGCTAAGTTCTCCGGTTTATAGTTTCCGTGATTGCCGTCTCTGTGATGTAGTTCAATCACATCTTCTGATGAAAATTTCAATCCACAAAAAGCACATTTGCCCTTTTGCCGTTTTAAGACTTTCCCTTTGAGAGTTTGCGGCTGGATGCTCTGTAAACGGGCAACCCAGTACAGTTCATTCTCGTCATAGGGAGAGCTAGTGCCTTTGACCTTGATGTGACGGATTATTTTGCAATCTGTGTGGAAAGCAAGAGTAAATCCATCCTTGGCTGTGAATCGCCATCGACCTTGTTCAGGTTTGAAGAGTTTTTTCACTACCCACTTGATTCTCTTATTGCTGTGCCTTCTCAATCCCCACTTGTAGAGTTTCTTTTGTAATAGCCAATCGAGTTTGGCGAAGATTCGCGAACTAACTCCCGTTCGGTAATAGTTGCACCATCCCCTAATCACTCGATTTAGAGCCGCTATTAGACTGGCTTGACTACCACTGCGGGCCTCATCAATGATTCCGCAAAGATGCTCGTAGTGATTTCTGACGGCCTTTTGGGAGGGTTTGATTAAGGTGATAAATCCTTGTTTCCGTCGCTTTTCCGCATGTTGTCGGATATTAAAGCCGAGAAAATCAAAACCTGTATTGCCATCGTAGACATTCAGAGTGTGAGATAGTTTGGTTTTCCTTGTACTTAGTCGGAGCCCCAAGCTTGATAACCATTCACTTACCGTCTCCCTAATCTGCTTGAGATTATTGATGTCAGTTAAGACGACAAAATCATCGGCATATCGGATGAGCTTTGCTCCGTTGGTTCTCTCAAACGTCTTCTCCCTTGAACGAGGAAACCGACGTTTGAATGTCCTTTGGATCAAAGTTTCTAATCCATGAAGATAGGGTCGAAGGACGGCGCGTTATTCCATCTCTGAAATACGTTTCCGTCCAGCGCCCTCAAAACTGGGCGGGCAACTCTTCGCTGCACCCAGCTTGCCAGTTTCCCACTGTCTCTGGTTTCTTGCCGCTCCATCCGCCAGGGTGGTGCTGTTTGTGGCACTTGGAGCAGAGCAATTTAACTCGTTGCTCCTGCCCTGAAGCAATTACACTGGCAGGTCCAAGCTTGCGTTTGGGTCGTTTACCCAACCGGTTGGGATGATGGACGATGAGTGTTTCGGAAAGAGTACCACAATGCTCACAGCGTTGCTCTGAGCGATTGGCGCTCTCTATTCGTTGCTCATAACTCCGTCCTTTTGCCCAGCCGGTTATCGGTAACGGTTTAACATCTTTGGCTTTGACCATTGGGCTGAAGACAGAGCGTCGCTTCGGTGGCTGGTTCCAGATGAATACCCGTTTTCCCTTGCTGCTACTGGTGTACAGGGCTTGTTTACCACTGGCTGGGTCTATTCCATAGGCAGTCCGCATCATTCGCTTGATTGAGCAACGATGTTTCCGTCCTAGAAAATGTGCCCCAAGCCAGAACACTACGCCGGTTAAATACCGAAAGCGTTGTGGCGCATTGTGGGCATAGCGGAAGTAGTTTGTCCATCCTCGCATGAGGGCATTAACACTCGTGAATAGGTCGAGTTCTGGAATCTGAGTGTAGCTGCATAATCGCTTCACTTTCGCTTTGAGTTCCCGTTCTTTTTCCGGGGGAATGCTGAGTCGAAGCCAGCGAGTTCCGTTGGGATTGCGCTGACCTCGCAAGTCATATCCCAAAAATCGAAATCGTTTGTCCCAGTGCGTGATCCGCGTTTTCTCGGGATGTTGGGTCAGCCCCAACTTTTCCCGTAACCACCTTTCCAGTTCGGCTTTGAGGTGTTGTGCTTCTGCTTTAGAGTGTTGGCACAGTACCAGGACATAATCATCGGCGTAACGGCAATAAGAGATAAGCCGTCGAGGTAAGACCGAGGGGAGCCGTTTTCTGGCAGTGAGAGCTTCTTGGATCTTGGTTCGTAATCCTTCGGGGGTCTGTCTTCCCATTGGAATGCGTCCCGCTAATTGCGCTCTCCAGCGAACTAGATTGCGTTTATGCCGGGCATATTCTGGGTTAGCTCTAGCTGCTTGCTGTTGTGCTGTCAGGCGGTTTGGATTGGCTTGCCAATGCTCCTCTAACCAACTATCGAGTTCGTGTAACACGATGTTGCAGAGAATTGGCGAGGCCAGCCCGCCCTGGGGGGTACCGGAGTAAGTAGGTATGAGATTACCCTGTTCCATCACCCCGGCTTTTAGCATCTGACGAATCAGGTTGATAAACCGTTCGTCAGAGATGCGTTTTCGTAAGCAGTTGAGAATGACACCGTGCCCAATTGAGTCGAAACATTTGACCAAATCGCCTTCGATGATCCAGGTGGCACCCGCTTTGTAGGCTTGCGCCACCTGGCGGAGTGCTTGGATTGTGTTGCGAGCCGGGCGAAATCCATAGGAGCAGTTACGAAAAACGGGTTCATAAATGGCTTCAAGAATTTGCGCCACGGCAGCTTGCACAATTCTGTCCCGAATTGACGGGATGCCCAAAGCACGCCGTCCGGTTTTACCTTTTGGAATATATGCCCGACGAACTGCTTGAGGGTGGTATTGATTCTGAGCTAGCTCGTCCGCCAACTGCGCCAGCATATCAGAGTCGATATCTCGCCGCGTTTGACCGTCGATTCCAGCCGTATTTCCACCCGTGTTTTGCCGCACTCGTTCTCCGGCAACACTCAGCAGTTGAATCTGTCTGACCAATCGGTAAAGTTTGCCAAACCGCTTCGTTCGGTCGGCAGTGGCAAGTTTGTTGAGATGTTCAAGTTCACGTCGTGCGTCCTGCATGAGGTCTAGTTCCTCCATACTCACTCGCTCTTGAACGGGTTAACCTGCGATCCTTCGCCCTGTAAACGGTGCTACCGTCTCCCTGATGGAGCGTTACTTCCACGACTACTATGATCGCTCTGCGCTGACTGCTCTCGGTCATTGTCCAAGCCAATCATCCGATGTGCCTCGGTGAGACACTGGAGGAGTGCAGTCAGGTCTCTGGTAGCTACAAAAGTACAAGGACTAGCGAGGGTAGATTTCCAAGCGCGTTCCCGCTGATGCGGGCTTGAAGACTGTTGCAGGTTAGTGAATGAGCTATTCTGCAAAACCATCTATATTCAGGTTTGATCTCAACCATCGCCCTCCGGTCAGATCGCTGTCTTCGACATCGTGTATCCACCGCTCCCGATGTTTAGCCATTAGTCACGTCTCATCTTCGCCAATAACCGGCTTACCCGTCTAATCTAACTCCTGCACGCCCGCTTCTTGTGGGTCGGCGTCCCACGCACAGGTCGCGCTGTCCTCTGGAGGCTGACCCTTAATAGTGAGCTTGACCACTATTAAGACCAGAGTGAGGACATAGGCTCTCATTCAGCTTATGGTGGTTTGTTGACCACAGTACTTTTGCGCCCGAACAGACGCCCGGCGATGTTAGCAAGTAATGGAGAAATTATCCCACCCTGAGGGGTTCCGCTATCCGTTGGTTTCCATTGCCCTTCCATAACTCCTGCTTTTAGCCAACCCTTAATTAGCCTACGCAGAGTAGGAGAGGTATTCAACTTGCTCAAGAGCTTTTCATGAGAGATGTTATCGAAACAACCCTCAATGTCGGCATCCAGGACAAATTGCGGTTTTTGGCAAATGGCCGCAAAGACCGCTTGGATAGCATCAGGGCAACTTCTGCCCGGTCTGAAACCGTAACTGTTTGGCTCAAATTTGGCCTCCCATTCAGGTTCAAGAACTATTCTGACGAGTGCTTGACACACTCTATCTTTGATAGTCGGGATGCCCAATGGCCTTACTTTTCCATCTCCGTTGGGAATATATATCCTCCGAAGTGGAGCGGGTTTGGCTTTCAAAGATAATCCTTTAGCCAGTGTTATACGTTGTTTAGGTGTCAAGGATTTGACTCCGTCAACACCAGCGGTGTTTTTACCCCTGTTATCTTGGGTAACCCTACGGACAGCCAAAAGACGAGCATATCGAGATTTAACCAGCAACCGTTGAAGACGCCGAAGTTTTTTGACGTTCCCTTCTTTACTTGCTCTATAAATTCGTTTCTGAAGCTTGAAGACCTTTTTCTGGATTGTTTTCCAGTCTAAGGACTCCCATTCATACCTAGATTGGCTCATGACATATTCACTTCTTCGTGCGAGTTTATAGAGAATCTAGGGTGAGTACGTCAGCTTATCCTTGGCGTTACTCAAGGCATTTGCTTCTTACTCAATCCTTTCCTAATGCCGCTTACGGATGGCTTCCTACTCCCACGTTCGACCTACTATGGGTGAGCGACATTAGGGTTACTTCGTTCCGAAAGTCGATCTTTGGTAGGGTTAGGATCTCGCTCTAGGCCGGGACTACTTTTGGGTGACAGTGGTTCGTCAGACGCCCGACCACCTTTTGTCCATTGCCTTTTGGCATAGCGTATCAACTTCATTTCGCTAATCTGGCTTTACGACCTTTCCAAACACGAGTTTCTTTCGTACCCTTACCTACTTTGCTAAAAGGGATTGGAGTTGAAGTTCCTTCTTACCTTCGTTTCTCCCCGCTTCAGTCCATGAGTTGCCAGCTCATCAACTGAGGGAGATGCTTTCACCTCGCCACCTGAGGGGAGGGACTTTCACCCTCATCTAACTTTCAGTTAGGTGACCTAGCTAGATATCACCCGATCCATCCTCCTCTGTTAAGGTTTCGGACCAACGAATCACACCGTCTATGAGCCAAAAAGCCTGGGCGCGTTCGGCAAGGTATTGAATGCCATCGGTGTATTTGATTCCGAATGGATTTTGATAGTAATGCTCGGTGCCGATGAACTGTTCTAGCTCGGCTTCCGTCAGTGGATGTGAGGATGGGGTCATTATAGCAGTGTCCTCATAGTGACAAAGAATCCCTGCCATTGCAGGCCACGCCGCACAAACCCGTGGCTAAAAACCATCAAGTCTTTGCCCAGCATGGTTTCCTGACCCGTTGAGAGTTCTTCTACTCAGTCTGGGCTGTGGCTATTGAGAGTAGCTGCCTTAATCTTTGAATGCAAGAAGAGTCAGTGGACTTCAATCTTTGAGGAGGGAGAATAGTACATTTGTCAAGGTAAAGAGTAGTAGCCCTACTCTTTACCTTGAGCATTTTTGTCCCTTTTTCTTCTATAGGTTCAAAAATCCCCGATGTACAACCTCTCGATAGGTTTCCCAATCGGCTTGCCAGTTGTTAATTCTGGCTTTGAGTTGCTCGAATTTCTCCCCGGCACTGCAGGCGGCGATTTTGTAGGAGAAGTTGCCGGAGAAGAGGACAGCATTTTGAGGTGCTTTGCCTTCTTGTTGCAGTTTGACTTCGGCGATGTTGAGGTGGAGTTTGCGGTTCTCGAAGGTAAAGGGAAGGTTGAGGTTGGCTTTGACGGGGGCGGTTCCTAGGGTTTGCCAGGGGGCGGGGGCAAAGAGGTTGGTAATGTGGTTGCAGGCGGCTTCATCTCCTGCTTCGGGGAAGGTGATGAAGGTACGCGGTGCGAGGGTAAGGGCTTGGTAGTTGAGTTGGGGTTGGGTTTGGATGTAGTTGCAGGCGATGTCGGGGATTTTGAGGGTGGGGGTGGAGTTGCTTTCTGTGGGTTTGAAGCTTTCGGTGAAGGCGATGCTGTTGGGTTTGGCGGTAAGGTTGATGCTGTTGATGAAGGCGATTTTGGCGTGTTGGGGGGTGAGGAGGGGCTGTCGGGCGAGTTGCCAGTCGTCGGGGATGATGCCGCTGCTGGCGAGGAAGGTGGGAGTGAGGAGAATGGGGTTGTTGTTGGGGGTTGTGAGGGTGAGGGTTAGTTCTTGGCTGGTGATTTTGGGGGTGGGCATTGGAATTTCAAGAAAGTAGATCAGTGTTGCACAATCAAAGAGAGAGTATTGTTGGAAGTTATGGTGGGGAATTCCAACAATACGACTACTATTTTTTCTCTCTGTAATATGCAAGTAATTCTGGTGGATTCATCTTCGACGAATCACCGAAATAGTAATCCAGAACTGCATCCACTACTTCTGATATTGAAGAATATGTTTCTTTAAAATCTCCAGGGCCAGGGCCAGGAACCCATATCCAAACCTTGAAAGTCCAGTTTTCACCTTCTTGACGGATCATAGATCCTGGAGCACTACAATGAACTCTTTGTGAATTATGATAAATATCAAATCCATTTTCTTGCCTTGCATTACCAGATATTGAAGATGGCTTAAATATTTTGAATTTACTCATTGTCCCCCCTCTGGACTCTTTGACTATCAGTCCAGCTTTTGTAAGTCTTTCGAGTTCAATGTTCATAATGCGCTCTGTATGCAATTAATTGATTTAAGTGTTTCTGATTTAGTTGTTATACAAACTCGGGTTATGATTCGCGGATTTGGCAATATAGCGGATTGTGGAATCATGAGGCACTGCCGAGCCTTATGTTCAGAGTGTTCTAGCCCAATCTGCGTACCTCGTACTTATAAAATAGGCTATAAGTCCAAACTCACTCAAGAAGTTGGACTAAATCACTAAAAACAACTACTTATAGGGTGGCATTCTCCTGTAGAGAGGAATTGGACCTGTTGCGATAACATCATTCAATGCATCCATGAAATCATCAGAGTGCATATAGTAACCACTACCTCCTCCTGGATCTCGGATTTCAACCCATGTAACTCCCTGTACTTCTCTGAAACCATCAACAACTACGTAGTGTCCTGCTTCTTCCCCTAGTGGAGTGATTACATCAACATGGGCAATAGCTGGACGGCTATCTGAGACTACTTCCTGTAAGTGCTCTATCGACTCAATATGATATTCTACCCTCGCAAATGTAGCACCATTATTTTGTAATAGAGAACTAACTTCGTCGGGTCTTAACCCTCTGCCTTTGATGTCTATATCTGCTTTGCTTAGATCAGACAACAATGTATCTATCTCAACATCAAGCCCTATGGTATCCAAAGCCATAGCACAAGAAGTCGGTCCGCATGCAGATTCTGCCACGTCTCCAAGATCTCCCTGATTGAGAAGCAAGCGATCAGTATCTGATGGAAATATACGAGTTCTGTTTGATAACGGTCTAATACTTCCAGGGTTGGGAGGCGCGAGTACATTGTCTATAGTTCGACCAAGTATCCCAGAAAACAAGGGAAGAAAATTCAGTAAATCTACCCAAGTAAGCCTTTGCTTCATAACAAAAAGCTTATGCAAACTTTCTGCAATTCCAACACCTGAGCCGAACAAATCATAACCCAAGGCCGCTTTCGCCCACCAAGCAGCTTGACCAAAATTCTTGAATGTTGCAGCAGCAGAACCAATCCACATTCCTGCCAATGCACCACCCAATCGACCCATATTGAAGTAGACACCCTTATGATCTTTGGTAGACTCAGCTCCAAAAGCCAAATTCCTCGCCCTTGTGCTGAGACCAAACGTCACTGCATCCATCATCCCAGCGACATATTGGTCGTAAACTGCTAGAACATCTCCAGTACTACCACCGTTCAGACCAACTCCAATCGCACCTCCTGTAGTAATTCCCAAACCACCAAGAATAGCTGTAATTGCAGCCGTTGCAGCTAAGTCCGTAAACGTAACATACCCACTGGGATCGGTATTAACAACCGGGTTCGCATGAGCATACTGATACTTATGCAAACTCATCGGGTCATCCAGCGTCCCCTGATAAGCATCCCGAGAAATAAACCGCCCCAGCGACGGGTCATAATACCGCGCCCGCAGATAATCCAACCCCGTCTCGCTATCCCGCTGCTCGCCCGCAAACAGATAATCTGCCGCCGTCCCATCGCCCGCAATCAGATTGCCATAGGCATCATAGGTAAACGTCTCAACCGCATCCCCCGCCTCATCCGTCAACAACCGCGTCGAACCCAGCCCATCTGCGTGGTAATAGCTCGTCTCGCCATTCTCCACCTGAGCAATCAAATCCTCACCGTAGGTATACGCCACCTCCAACGCATCCGTCTCCCCGTCATACTGCTCAATCACCTGAGCATAAGGCTGTAACTCATCAATCAGATAGCGTGTCTCATCCCCATTGACCGTCTTACCAACGCGGATGCCTTGGTCGTTGTACTCATACTCGATGGTTGTAACGGTTACGCCATTCTCGGTTACCGCGACCCCCTTGAGGCGATTCTCCCCATCGTTCTCCCAGTTGTAGGTCGTGACCGTGCTGCCCACCGTGCGGGTTTCGAGGCTGCCGTTATCGTCGTAGGTATAGGTTGTCGTCTCACCGCCAAACGTCGAGCTGGTGAGCTGGTTTAGCGCATTGTAAACATAGTCCGTATCCCCAGCAACCGTATCTGCCTTGTAATCCAGGTTGCCGACCGCATCGTAGGTGTAAGTAATAGTCCGATCCACCTCACTGGGATTTTGCGGATCGGCGATGACTTTCTCTTCCGTAACCCGGTTCAGCTCATCGTACTTATAGGTGACGATGCGACCGTTGTGGTCTTCGACTCGCTCTCGGTTGCCTGCTGCATCCACTTCGTAGTTGTAGCTAGCATGGGTAGCAAGTTCATTACCTTGAGCATCCACCTCAACGGTCTTGATAATGTCAATGCGACCCAAGTCATCATAGGTAATGACCTCGGCAGTGCCATTGGGGAAGAGGGTCTTGGTTAACTGCCCATTCTCGTATTCGTAGCTTGTGGTTTCGGTTTCACTGCCATGAACCGTCGTGACTGACTGAATTGTGCCATCGTCGTTGTAGACTGTGGTAATTTCCCGACTTGGGGTTTTCACCGTCATTGAGTTGTCGGTGTAGGCATATTCAATGCTGTTGCCGTCAGTCGTGTAGGGGCCATCGGGGTCTTTACGGGCGGTTAGGCGACTCGCTTCATCGTAGGTGTAGACGGTGCTTTCCGTGCCACGGGTAATGGTTTCTGTGCGAGCGGTGTCGTCGCTGTTGTAGGTGATGATTGTGCCGGAGGCGAGTAGCTCCTTACGGATTAAGGTTCCCGCATCGTCGTAGACATATTTGATTTCATCGCCATTGAAGTCTTTGATTGTGACGGCGTTGTTGGCATCGTCGTAGGTATAGGTGCTTTGCTGGGTGGTGTCGGAAAGCGTAACACTTGTCAGCCGCCCTTCGGGGTCGTCGTAGGCGTAGGTTGTGGTCTGATTCAAGGCATCTGTGATGCTTTTGAGTTGACCCTCTTCGGTGTATTCATAGCTGGTTCGCCCCTTGTTGTGGTCAACCACCGCTTTTAGCTGACCATCGGGATGATATTCATAGCTAGTAGTGTGGTTGCGGGGGTCAGCAAACGAAACCAGGCGACCCGATTCATCATAGGTATTTGTCCAGCTTGTTCCTTCGGCGTGGAAGGTTTCGGTGCGGCGATTCCCAGCCACATCGTAGGTGTATTCCACCCAGTTTTCTGCATCGGTGCGGACTTCGGTTTGACGACCGAGGGGATCATATTGGTATTCAGTGCGGTTGCCATAGCTGTCAAATTCCGCCTTGACGCGACCGTCCTGGGTGTATTCCGTTCCGGTATAAGCGTTGCCGCTGACATAAGCGGGTGTGGCATTGGGATAGATGATGTTATCCGTCCAATCGATGGTGGCAATCGTCCGATCCGGTGCAATGGCAGCGATGAGCTGCTCCACTTGGTCAATGGCATCATCGGGGTAAATAGTTTTGGTCAGGCGACCGACGGCATCGTATTCGTAGTGGGTGACGTTACCGTTTTGGTCGATGGTGGCCCGTTCCCGACCGCCTCGGTCATAGATAGTGATGGTGCGGGGGTTATCGCTGTCGTCTGCTGGGGTGTCGTCGGGGTAGACGGTTTCGACCAGTTGACCCTTCTCGTCGTAGCGATAGGTCGTGGTTTGACCGTCGGTGGTGCTGCCGATCAGGTTGCCATTGCCGTCATAGTCGTAGTCAACGCGGCGATCTCCTTGGATTTGCGTTTCGAGGTTGCCTTCGTTGTCATAGACCCATTCGGTAATGATTTCCTGCTCTGTGCCATCGGGGGCTTGAACGATGATGGTTTCCCGCTGCAAGTCGCCGTTGGCAGTGTAGGTATAGCTGCCGGTGTTGCCATCGGGGTCGGCGATATCTCGAACATTCCCCGCTCCGTCGTAGCTAAAGCGCGTGACATTGCCCGCTGCATCCGTCAGAGTTGTCAGTAAGCCATTCCAAAGATAGTCATACTCGGTCACATTGCCCAAGACATCAGTACTGGAGCGCAAGTTGCCATTTCCGTCGTAACTATAGGAGATGGTATTGCCCAAGGGGTCGGTTTCAGTTAATAACCGCCCATACTTGCCGTAGGTGTAATAGGTCGTCCGTCCCAAGGGATCGGTTTCGCTGAGCTGATTATTCTCCCCATCATAGGTATAAGTCGTCGTCCACCCCTCCGGGCCGCTCTCGTCGGTAATAATCGTCTCCGTCAGGACATTATTGCGCTCGTCATACGTCCGCACCGTCCGCAACCCTATCGGGTCAACCTCCGTCAGCACATTGCCCCGACTGTCGTACACATAGGTGGTGGAATTGCCATACACATCCGCCACCGTCTGTACCGAATTCTCCGGGTCGTAGGTCAACTGCACCGCCTCCCCGTTGGCATCCAACAACCGCGACAAGCGCCCCGTGGTTTCGTCATAGACGGTGCGAATTCCTTCCCGTCCCAAGGGGTCTTCAATCCGCGTCAGATAGTGAGGACGATTATTGTTCTCATAGAAATACTCCGTGCGATTGCCCTCTCGGTCGATAACCGCCACCAAATCTCCATTCTCGTCATACTCGTACTCAATCCGCTCTCCCGCCGGATCGAGTACCGCCACAATCCGACCCTCAGCATCCCGCTCAAAGAGAACTTCCTGACCCGAACTGCTGAGAATTCCCCCCTCGGTGTAGGTAAGGGTATTGCCATTGAGGTCTTTGACTTGGGTCAAATCGCCACTCTTGGCATCAATTTGGTACTCAATCCCCTCCTTCGTCGTCAGCGTATACCCGCCGCCAAAGAAGTAGTGAGCGGGATTGTAATCCAATCCATTGGGAGACCGATAGTCTCCGGTATTGTCGTCATACAGTAGCGAATGACTGTCTGTTGTCAGGGACAACTCCGACCCTTCCTCCGAGACAAACCTCGGCACGTAGAAGCGGGCGCTTTCGGGCCAGTTAGCCCCCATGCGGATGGCTTTGCGCACTTCCGGGTGCAGGATCGGTTGGAAGGTAAAGGCTTCTCGCTTACCCCCCGGCAGGGTGATGTAGACCTTCGACCCCTCGCGGAATCCGGGATACTCGCCCAACTGTTCCTGTATTTCCGTTTGGGGCGGCAAACTGGTCTGTAAATTGGTATCGCGGAACTCCAAGCGCCAGCCGTAGCCGAAGTTATCCTGCTGCCAGGCATTGAGGCTGTCGTAGGTGCGAGTCACGGAGATGGGAATGCCGGAAACCGGAACTTCTAAATCGGTGAAGGAGAGCTGGAAATTGCCCAACTTCAATTCCCCGGTCACATCTACAGAATTCTCCACGAAGGAAGAAGCTCCCGTGGCATCGGTGGCGACCAAGCGCAGGGTGTAGGTATCGTTGGGCAACAGCGTGGGATCGAAGGTTCCCAACACTCCATTCTCAACCGCCTGGCTGCCCTCAAACACCGTCGTCCATTCTCCACCGGCAATGGGTGCGGCTTCGAGGCGATAGGTGACCGGATTGCCATTGCCATCTTGCACCGTGCCGCGAATCTCGACGGGGGCGGAGACTTCCCCATCGGGCAAATTGCTCAAATCGAGGTTCAATTGCAGGTCGGTTTGCACCGAGAGGTCAACGACTTGCACCGATAAGTCGGTTTGGGTCTGATTGCCTGCGGTATCGGTAGCAATGGCAACCGCTGTAATCGCACCCGTTGCGACGATGGGAACCGTGGCAATACCATTAGCATCAGTCTCAACCGGAGTGTTATCTACAAGCACCTGCAAGCTCTCAACTCCCACATCGTCCGTGGCTGCCGCTCGGAAGGAAACGGTGGATTGCTCGTTAATATCGACTTGATATAGGGTCGTGCCGTTATCTTCAACAACATAAACCGGACCAAAAGGCTGCAAGGTAACGGCGGGAGCTTGGTCATCGACCGCCGCCGTCAGGGTAAAGGTCTGAGTCGCCGTCGCTCCCAATTCATCGGTGACAAGCACCTCGATGGGGAACTCTCCAGTGGTGCTGGGGGGAACCTCCCAAGCAACGCGACCCAACTCGTCAATCGCCATGCCCTCGGGCGGATTCACCAAACTGTAAGTCAAGCGATCGCCATTGGGGTCGGCAGCGATGACATCATAGCGATAGGGCTGACCGGCCGTCGCGTTCAGCGGCGGAGTTGAGGTAATTGATGGCGCGTCATTGACGCGAGTGTCAATTAAGAAGCGCTGAAGTCCGGTCGCTCCTTCCGTATCGGCAGCCTCAACAATGACCTCTTGCTGTCCCACTTGGTCGGCGGCGGGAGTCCAGCTAATCAATCCCGTCTGCGGGTCGATGCTCATACCGGCAGGTGCGGAACGCAATTGATAGGTAACCGTTCCCTCCTCCGGGTCTTGAGCCGCCACATCGTATTCGTAGGACTCTCCCACGGCGGCTGCGTAGACGGGAGTTGAGGTGACGTTGGGGGCCAGGTTGGTCGCCGTTTGAGCGACTTCGAGAGTATAGGTTTGAGCGGATGCGGCTCCCAACTCATCAGTGACGGCCACTTCAATGTCGTAAGCGCCCACCGCCGAGGGAGTCCAATCAATCAGTCCCGTTGTCGAATCAATGGTCATGCCAGCCGGCGGGTTGACCAAACTGTAGGTAAAGTCGTTGCCCTCTGTATCGCGGGCGGTGACAGCGTAGCGATAGGGGACATCGACGGCGGCGGCTGTGGGAGGAACGGAGGTAATGGTCGGTGCCAGGTTCCCGCCGCGAACTTCAAGGGTAAAGGCTTGCCCGACAACTGCCCCTTGAGCGTCGATAACGCGCACGGCAACGTCCTGCTCGCCGATTTGCTCGGTCGTGGGAGTCCAGCGTAACGCTCCCGTTTCGGGGTCGATGACCATGCCGCTGGGCGCTTGGTCGAGGCCCCAGAGTAGCGGGTCGCCATCGGGGTCAAGGGCCGTGAGGTCGTAGCGATAGGTTTGACCGGCTGTTGCCGAGAAAGTGGGCGTAGAAGTAATGCGCGGCGGCTCGTTGCGAGCTTCGGAAACCACTTTCAGCGTGAAGGACTGAAGGGTATTGCCTCCCTGTCCGTCGCTGACGCGCAAGGAAACCGTATGGCTGCCCAATTGTTCTGAGGTGGGCTGCCAGATAATTTGCCCCAAAGAATTAACGCTCATTCCTTCTGGAGCGTCATCCAAGCTATAGGTTAGGGGATTGCTATCGGGGTCGGCAGCCTGGATATGGTAGAGATAGTTTTGCCCCACCGCAATCCTCAGACGCGGGTTGGAGGTAATGACCGGCGGCTCGTTGCTTGGAGTCGAAACAATTTGTACATCAAAGGACTGAAGCGTTTCTCCGCCTCGACCGTCGCTGGCCGCGATCTCGAAGTGATTGTTTCCCAACTGGTCGGCTGTGGGAACCCAACTCAAAACGCCAGAGCTGGGGTCAATGGTCGCGCCATCGGGAGCCACAGCCAGGCTGTAGGTCACCGAATCTCCATCGGCATCGACCGCCGCAAATTGATACTCAACGGGAACACCCACACCAACCGTCAGATCGGCAAAGTTACTACCGCTCAAGTCATTGGTAAATTCGGGTGGAGTATTAAAAGGATTAACTTCAATCTCGAAAGCTTGCAGATTGGTGGCTCCATCGCTATCGGTCGCGCGCAAGATGACCTCTTGAACTCCCAATTGCTCGCTAGAGGGCAGCCAACTCACTTGCCCCGTCACCGGATCGACCGCCATACCTTCTGGCTTGACAACCAGTTCGTAGGTCAAAGCATCGCCATTTAAATCCGTGGCGGCAGCTTGATAGCGGTATGTTTGGCCGACCATCGCGGTGGCGGGCGGCGATGTAATAAAGTCAGGGGCAACATTGAGGCTAGCGTTGCTGAGATTGCTAAAATCTAGCCCAGAGACCACTTCATTGCTCTCCAGAGTGACCGAATGGGTCGCTTCGGTTGGCAGGTTTTGAGTCCAGCCGGGTTGAAGTTCCTGAGCGACTTGGTAAGAGCCTGGAGGAGCGGTGAAGGAGTAATAGCCTTCGCCGTTCGTGCGCGTGGTAGGTTCGTCGGGGTCGCGTTGGTTGTTGTTATTTTCGTCTAAATAAACCGACCAATTGCCTAATGTCGCTTCTGGATGTTGCCCGACGCTAACTTCTACATTGTCTAACCCCCAACTTTCGTTATCAATGTTTTCATCTGTGTTGCCGATGAAATCGAGAGCGAGATCGCTATTGTTATGGTCGAAGGTGAAAGAGAGTCGATAAACGGCATCTCCCCAGGGATCGTTCACATAATACCCAAGCGTGCGAACCTCAGAAGCACCGGTTCCGCTATCGTAAGAGCCGTTGGGATAGTTATCGGGGAAAGATTGCGGAATATTGAGTCCGGTATATCCGTAACCGCTGCCAAAGGAAGCATTCAGCAACGTTTGACCGCCCGCCACGCTCAAGCTCCACAGATCCGGTCCCAAACCTTCCTCATTGCCATTCCACGAATCATTGACATAGAGATCGAAGGCAACCGTGACAAAATCGTGTTCGGGCAGATCGGTGAGGGAGAGCTGAGTCTGTCTCAAACTTTCATCATCCTCATAGAATCGCCCGCCGTAGCGACCGAGAAAGCGCCGATTGCCTTCAGGCGTTAGCTCGGTTCGAGCATTCGTCCACTCATCAAGCGGACGAGCGGGATCTTCAAAATCGTTGGAGTAGACCAGAATTTCGGGAGCCGGTTCGGGACCGGCATAGACCCGTCCTTGAATCTGTCCCGGCACGACATCAGAAACATCGAGAGTGTAGGTCTGAGTTTCCTCTCCGCCTCGCCGGTCTTCAACGCGAACGGTAATTTCATGCGGGCCAACAGCGAGGTTGCTGCCTGTAATTAACCCCGTTTGAGGATCAATGGCAATTCCTGGAGGAGAAGTCACTAAAGAATAAGCGAGTACATCTCCATCAGGGTCGAGCGCTTGGACTTGATAGCGATAGTCGGCCGAACGGTAGGCTTGAGTCACCGGCTCGGATGAAATCAGCGGCGCTCGATTGCCCGACTCGGGCTGCAATCGAATTTGATATTCCTGCGTTGCCTCTCCCCCTCGACCATCGGTGGCCGCCAACTCAACCGTCACCGTTCCCGGAGGCGAACTCGGACGGCTGGCATTTTGCCCCGACCCCGGAGTCAAGACCGTTTCACCGCTATCAGGCGTATTGAGGAAAGCGCGGAAATTTGTAGAAACGGGGTTGTCGTTACCGCCATTGCCAATGTAGAGAATATAGCGCCCATCGGCAGGCAGTTCCACTTCAAAATCCTGACCGAGGCGATTGATAGCCAGACTTTCGTCAGTCTCCGTGCGATAGAGCGTCCAATTGGCGTCGTAATTCACCTCATCATCCAACGACTGGAAGTAAACGGTTTGCCCTGCCACTCCCTCAAACTCGTACAGTTGACCCTGACGCGCCGACGGCAGCGAGAGGGATTGGGTTTGACCGGAAGCCAGGGACTCCCCACCGCTCCAATCGAGCAATTGGAAGCTATAGTCGCGACTGCCAACATTCGTGCCTCGCAAAACCAGGTAATAGTCCCCATCTTGCTCTAAGGTTCGAGGAGTACCGTCAGCATTAATTCCCTCAAAGGCAACAACTCGCCCATTCGCGTCGTAGAGCGTTACTCCAATCTCGCTGCCCGTCATGCCATTCCAGCGCACTTGCTGCCCCGCTTCGCCCTCGAAGCGATAGACCTGCGCCTCAAAACCATTCAGACTGCCAGAGATGGCACTATCTAGGTTGAGAACTTCCGAACCGGAAGACAGTTCCACCAACTCAAACCCGTAGTTTCCGCTCCCTCCATAAATTTCCAGATTGTAGTCGCCGCTTTGAGTTAGTACCAATGGATCGCGGTCGTAATAGTTGAGCTGACCCTCAAAGATCGTACTGCCATCGGGATTGCGCAGGCGATAGGAGATGGGATCGCCATCGCGAACGAGGCTGTTGAAGAGAATTTGAGTACCCGCCGACGCACTAAAGCTGTAATTGTCTGTCGCTCCAGCGGCTAGCGTAACGCTAACCGGGACATTCAAGCCGCTGCTCGCAACAGTAGCGGGCGTCGCATCGCTGACGCTAAAGCTGTAGCTCTCCGGACTGCTGCCCGAAATGGCCAGGGTATAAGTTCCGGCGGTCGCCAACACCGTTTGGAAATCGGGGTCGAAGGAGGAAGGATTGGCAACGACGCGGCTGTCGGGGCCGTAGAGTACCCAATTGCTACTCTGCCAGGAAGTTGCATCCAGGTCGATGTTGAGAACTTGACCGGACTGCCCTTCAATTCGATACAACTGGGTTTCCCCGCCTCCTGGGGTTGTCCCCGTTACCGTTTGTCCGAGGGTGAGGGGAGTTGCCGCCGCGCGATCGCTCAGGCGGAAGCGATAGTTCCCCGTTTCCTCAGCAAAGGCATCCACGACCAAGCGGTAGGTGCCATCTTGCAACAGAGTGAGGGCGGTATCGCTCCCATTGAGGCTGGTATTGAGAATCGAGCGCCCGTTGGGGTCGTCGAGTTGGACGCTGAAGTTGCCTTCCAGCCCATCGAAGAACACTTGCTGCCCCGCCGTAGCGGTAAAGGTATAAGTATCGCGATCGCCTACTTTATCCAAACTGTCGCTAATACTTTGTCCAAGCGCGAGCGGAATATCGCTCGTATCGGGAGCGACGATGCGGAGATCGTAAGTATTGTTGCTTCCGCCATTGCCCCGCAATGCCAAGACATATTCACCATCAGCAGGCAGTTCGATGAGGTCGTTATCTTCGCTCAAGAATCGATCGACAATTTGCTCTCCATTGGGGGCGTACAATTCGTAGCGATTGGAGAAGTCGCCGCCGAGAGAGTCAAAATAGAGGGGTTGTCCGGCCGTCCCGTTGAAGCGATACAGTTGAGTTTCCCGTCCCGATGCGCCGAAGTCCCCCGTCAAATTCGTATCGAAGCTGGCGGGAAGAGCGGTTTCGGTGTCGAGCAGGCGGAACTGATAGTCTCCAGTTGTTTCGGGCAAGGCTCCGTCAAGAATCAGGCGATACGTCCCGGCTTCGTCGAGAACAATAGGAGGCCGGTCTTGGTTGAGGTCGAAAACGTTTAACACCACCCGCCCGCTGGGAGCGTACAGCGTTCCATAGATCGAGTTGGAATTCGAGAGGCTATCAAGCCACAATTGCTGTCCGGGACTGCCGATAAAGGTATAGGTGTCTTGTTCGCCCAACTCACCGATATTGCTGCTAATCGTTTCTCCCAGCGTTAGGGGCGTATCATTCAAATCTGGTGTCACGACCCGCAGCCCGTAGGTATTGTTTGCCGCGCCATTGCCGACGACCGCCAAGACATATTCGCCATCGGCGGGCAGTTCGATAAGATCGCGATCCTCGCTCAAGAATTGATCGGCAATTCGCTCTCCATTGGGTGCATACAGTTCGTAGCGATTGGGATAGTCGCCATTGAGGGTATCAAAGTAGAGAGGCTGCCCTTGCGTTCCCTGGAAGCGATACAGTTGAGTTTCCCGTCCGGATGTACCGAGGTCGCCGGTAATCTCCGCATCCAAAGCCAACGGCGTGGCTCCGGCACGATCGAGCAGTTGGAAGCGAGCGGTTGTCGCCGCGCTATTGTAAGACTCCAAAATCAGGTAGTACTCGCCGTCGGCGGGTAGTGAAGGCACTTGAGCATTGCTACTCAAACTCCCCAAATTGGCAACATTTTGCCCCCTCGAATCCAACAAGCGGACATTCACGTTGGGATCGCTGGGATTGAGTCCATCCAGCCAAATGCTTTGTCCCGCACTGCCGTTGAAGCGGAAAGCTTGGGTTTCTCGTGCCGCTAGGGGAATTTCTAAGGGGGTATTGAGCGTTAGAGGAGCAGAAGCTCTCAGGTCGAGCAACTCGAAGCGATAGCTGCCCGAACCCGACATTTGAAGGGTATAGTCTCCCGATTGAGCTAACAAGTGCGGCCCGCTGTCGCTATCTAAGTTGTAGCGATCCAAAGCGGTCGTGCCATCGGGATTGAGCAAAACGGCTCGCATCCCGCCGCTATCGCTTTGACCGTCGAAATAGAGAAGCGTACCGGCAGAGGCACTAACAATGTTGCTCGTCGCAATGGTGCTGTCGAAAACGCCAAAACCGCTGTGGGTCACGGGGGCGGGAGTTACAGCATCGGCACGGACGCTGTAATTGACGGCATTCTCCGAGTTATTCCGCAGCGCTAGGATATACGTGCCA